>Ga0208872_1002222_pt1 | contig 11379 bp, 6 predicted proteins | sample CryBogCBH12Aug08_FD_185508 | JGI IMG/M metagenome (GOLD analysis project Ga0208872, IMG submission 185508) | Freshwater microbial communities from Crystal Bog, Wisconsin, USA - CBH12Aug08 (SPAdes) | ecosystem: Environmental > Aquatic > Freshwater > Lake | place: Crystal Bog, Wisconsin, USA... | reverse complement strand
CGGGTAAAGGCGAGTTGCTGAAGTTGGTTCGCGAGAATGGCCGGCTCGTTTTGCAACTGCCGGCGAAAGCTCCCGATGCCGTGGCAAACGTGGTGGCGCTGACGATTGAAGGCGAGCCGCAGACGGATTACATTTCTGTGTTGCTGAACAAACCGGTGAAAGCATCGGCCGAACCGAAATCGGCCGCCGCCGCTGTGGATGCTGATAATGACAGCCGCTGGCGCAATACCGAGCCGAAGGGCTGGCTGGAGATTGACGCCGGTAAACCGGTGACGGTCGCCACGCTGCGCGTCTCCGCCGCCTACTGCAACATCAAGAACTGCGCGCTGGAATGCAAAGCCGGCGACGAATGGAAACCGATTCTGACCGGTGAAAAACTCGTCGGCGATTGCGTCGTTAAAGATTTTCCACCCGTGACCGCGCAGGTGTTTCGGCTGAACATTCTCGAAGCCGACAAGCCGCCGCAAATCAGCAATCTGGAATTGTATCCACCACTTTGAACAAAATTAAAAACACACCATGAAAATCACATCTCGCAAAAATGCCCGTCAGTTCTGCGTCTTGCTGCTAGCCTTGTTCAGCGGCGCGCAGATTGTCTTTGCCGGAGTCAAACTTCCGCAAATCTTCACCGACCACCTGATTTTGCAGCGCAACACCGCTGTGCCGGTTTGGGGCTGGGCGGACGCGGGTGAGAAAGTGACGGTCACGTTCGCTGGCCAGACAAAGACCGCTACTGCTGACGGCAAAGGCAAATGGTTGGTGAAACTGGATGCGCTGCCGGCCAGCGGCGAGTCGCGCGAGTTGACGGTGACCGGCAAAGATTCCAACGTGAAAATTTCCGACGTGCTCGTCGGCGACGTGTGGCTCGCCAGCGGCCAGTCGAACATGGGCTTTCCGCTCAACTCCGCGCACAACGCCGCCGAGGCGCTGCCGCAGGCGCAGGATTCGCAGCTGCGGTTTTTCCGCGTGAAAACCAAGACCGCCGCCGAGCCGCAGTCGGATTGCACCGGTCAGTGGGAGTTGACCACGCCGACCACAGCCAAGAATTTTTCTGCCGTCGCGTATTTCTTCGCACAGGAAATTCGTCGCGATCAGAAAGTGCCCGTCGCCGTGCTGCAAGCACCGTGGGGCGGCACCCCGATTGAAACGTGGATTAGCCTCGCCGGCTTGAAGCAAGCTCCGCCGCTAACCAATCTTTTGAGCCGCTGGGACAAGGCGGTGGCGGATTACGCGAAAGTGAAGGCGAATCCGAGTCTCGTGACGGAATACGAAAAGGATTTGAAACTTTGGCAGAAGGAAGTCCAACCCGCCTATGCCATCGTGAAGAAACAATATGACGCTGACAAGATTGCCGGAAAGGACATTGGTCCGCGGCCGCAGCCTTCGCGACCGGAGCCGAATAATCCCGATCCGATGGGGATGCCCAATCCGGACAGCCGGCCCAGCACGCCGACGGTGGATTTCAACGGCATGATTGCGCCGCTCGTGTCCTACGCCGTGCGCGGCGTGATTTGGTATCAAGGCGAAGCCAACGCCTCGCATGGACTCGAATATCGCGAGCTGTTTCCGCGCCTGATCGCGGATTGGCGTAACCAATGGGGTGCGGATTTTCCGTTTCTCTTCGTGCAACTTCCGTGCAACGGCAAGGATATGACGCCGGTGGCCGAGAGCGGATTGCCGTGGCTGCAAGAGGCGCAGTTGCTGACGCTGAAAAAAACGCCGCGCACCGGCATGGCGATCACAATTGACATCGGCGACCCGAACAACGTGCATCCGGGAGATAAAATTGACGTGGGCCAACGGCTGGCGCTCGTCGCCAAAAAACTGGTCTATGGCGAAAAAATTGTCGCTTCCGGGCCGTTGTATCGCGATTTCAAAATCGAGGGCGGAAAAGTGCGCGTGCGGTTCACTGAAACCGGTGGCGGTTTGACCATCGGCCGGCAGCCGTGGTGCGCGGCGGGCGTGAAGCCGTTTCCGCAAGACAAATTGATTGGTTTTTACCTTGCCGGTGACGACAAAAAGTGGGTTGAAGGCGAGGCCAAGATTGACGGTGATAGCGTGCTCGTTTCCAACGCCGCTTTGCCGCAGCCGGTGGCGGTGCGCTACGGTTGGGCCAATTCGCCGCGTTGTAATCTTTACAACAAGGAAGGTTTGCCGGCGTCGCCGTTCCGCACGGACGACTGGTCGGCGAGCCGTTAACCATTTTTGAGAAATTACATAAATCATGAAAAATCTTTTTATAAAACACGCCATCGTCACTTTGATTTTTACGCTGGTGGCTCCGCTGGCCGTTTTGAATGCGGCAGAAATCAAGCTGCCACCGGCTATCTCCGACCACATGGTTTTGCAGTGTAACGCCGCTGCGCCAATTTGGGGGAGCGCTGCGCCCGGCGAAAAGATTTACGTTTCCATCGCGGGTCAGACCAAGACGACGACGGCGGATGCGCAGGGTAATTGGAAGGTGATGCTGGATCCGTTGAAAGTCGCGGAAGGTCTCACCCTCACCGTGAAAGGCGACAAAACTATCACGCTTCAGGATGTGCTGGTCGGCGAAGTCTGGCTCGGTTCCGGTCAATCGAACATGGATATGCATGGAGACCGCTATACCAACGGCGACCCAGTTTTGGCGAAGGCCATCGCCGCGACGTATCCGAAATTGCGCCTACTACACAAGGGGCGCGCAGGTTGGGAATTGGCCACGCCCACCAACAATATCCAGTTTTCCGCGCTGCTTTTTTCGTTTGGTTTTCGCCTCCAGCAGGAACTCGGTGTGCCGGTGGGCATCATGGTCGGCGCGGTGGGCGGCACGCCGTCGGGCGATTGGTTAACGAAGGAAATGTTGCACAGTGACGCCGCGTGTCAGGCGCAGGCGCAGGAATTTGCAAAAACCTACGACTTCGAAGCGGAACAAAAGAAGTATCAGGAACAACTCGCGACCTGGAAGCTGGCTGCCGAAAAAGCGAAGCAGGAAAAGAGTAAGGCACCCCGTCCACCGGCACTACCGGCGAAGGCGGGCGAATCTGTTTACCGGATTGGAAATCTCTACGAGGCGCACGTTCAGCCTTACGCGCCTTATGCGATTCGCGGGGTGTTGTGGGATCAGGGCGAAAGCGGCACGGCCATCACCGGCGTGGATCAGTTCAACGTCATGGGTGCGCTCATCAAGGGTTGGCGCAAGGCGTGGGGGCAGGATTTTCCATTTCTCTATGTTCAAAAACCGAGTGGCGGTGGCACGGCGTGGGACTTGGAAAATCCGGTGACGAAGAACGCGAGTAAGTTTAGCCCGCTGCCCGCGCAAATTCCCGGAAACAACGACGGGTTATACCGCGAATTGCATATCAAAATTCAACAGCATCCGAAGACCGCGATGGTCACCAGCACCGACCTCGGCAGCGGCACTCATCCCACCAACAAGTCTGGCTACGGCGCGCGGGCGGTTCAGGTGGCATTGGGGTTTGTCTATGGCAAAAAGGTTGAAATCAGCGGCCCGCTCTATGCGTCGCATACGATTGATGAAAACAAAGTCCACATCAAATTCACGCACGTTGGACAAGGACTCGCCGCGCGGCACAGCGAGAAGTTGCAGGGTTTCATGATTGCCGGTGCTGATAAAAAATTTTATTGGGCGGATGCGGTGATTGAAGGCGACGAGGTGATTGTTTCAAATGCGACTGTCCCGGCACCGGTGGCGGTCCGTTATGCGTGGTCTAACAATTCTCCGTGGGCAAATCTATTCAACAAAGACGGCTTGCCCGCGCAGACTTTTCGCACCGATGATTGGGCGAAATAAAATGGAATCCTTCACAAAAAAGTTTTATGAAACACGTTGTCACATTGTTAACAATCTTGCTCCTTGCTCCGCCGATTTTTGCGGCCGGTGAGGAACAATCCGAGACCAATGTCCCCGGCGATTCCCAGCCCGAAGTTATTCCAGCAAAAGGATCCGGCATTTCAGGCATAGCCGCGTTAAATAACTTTGACGAAAGGCGACGGGTTCTGCTGGATGCATTTGCCGGAGAAGGCAGCGACAAATTCATGCGGGCTGAATGCCTCTTTGCCTTGGGGCGCACGGCGGAGGGTTTAGTTGAAGTCAACAAAGGCCTCGACCCCCTAGTTCCTGGAAATAAGATTAACCGCTGGATGCACGGCGGAAACACCGGCTTTATTGCTTGGCCCGGCATTGATTGTTACATCCGTTTCGAGAAGTATCTCGATGCGGCAACCAAGGAACGTTACCGCAAAATTTATACCGGCGGTGTTTTTTACGCGAAGCTGTCCACCAGCAATCACAAAATAATGGCTGCCATGACCCGCTATCTGGCGACTCAAGTCTGGGGAGCTGACGCCTTTCACGCGGACCCTTATTTCATGGCCAAGGATCCCTACATCATCGAGATGTCGCAGAAATCCAAAAAACCGGGTTTTGTCTGGGGCGTCACGTTTGGGGCCGGCGACCCGACTGGTGAAAAGTATCTGCATCAGATCATCGCGGCCACCGTCAAAGGCGGTCCCGGTGAGTTTGCTTCGCGGCCTTACGGCGCGCAGAATGTTTTACCGCTGCTCACGCTGGCTGACTGTGCGAAGGATCCGGTGATGGCCGGGCAGGCACGCATTGCCTATGAGGTTTGCCTCGTGCAATTCGCCCCAGCTTGGCTGCGTGGGCATCTTGCCACCTTTGCACCGCGCTCCTATCCCGACACCGAATGCCAGCAGCCGTGGGGTGTCGCCACACTTCCTTGGCTCTACTTTGGCGGTGTCGCCCCGCAACTGACTCACGCCAAAGCCGCCGCTTCGGCCGCAGTGAGCAGCTACCGGATTCCCCAACTCATCGTAAACGCAGCCACCAACCGGTCTGCTCCCTATTCCTACCGGGCATTGATCAACGGCTGGGCGCTGAACCATTACGTCAACCGCACCTATGCGCTTTTTTCCCGCTCGGCGAAAATTGGCGGCAGACCGTGGCAGGGACAAAGCTATCCGTGCGGTGTGATGTGGGAAGAACCGGATATTTCGAAAGGCAGTCATCTCTGGATCACCAATCCTTCCGAAGACGAGCCTGGTAACATGGGTAACCACACTCACGGCGTGCGACAATTCGAGCAAGAAATTTTGGGGCGCGACAGTTTGCTCTTTGTGTTTCAAATCGGAGCCGACAACCAATTTCCCTACGCGCTGGGCTATGTTCCCGGCGGTTATCGGGCAATGATCAATGACAGTGAATCGTCCGGCCGGATTTTTCTTCACTACGGCAGCGTGCTAATTGCTGTGACTGCTTCCAAGCCGTTTCAATGGAGTCCTGCCGGTGGCATTCGGGCTCCAGCCTCAAAGCCGCGCTTCGGCGACTCGGAATTCCGTGTGAAAGCACCAGCTTGCGCGGTAGCCATCGAGACGGCGCAGCCTGCCGATTTTTCCGGCGTGACACCGGTGGAGCAATTAAAAGCATTCCGCGATCAGTTGCTCGCAAAAGGGTTCATCAAACTCACCGGTGAAAAGCCCGCCGCCGCCCGCTATCAGAATCGTTTCGGCGACACGCTGGAATGTGTCTTTGACGGGCCGGATACAGTCAACGGCAAGCCGGTTGATTACAAGGCATGGCCAGTTTCGGAAAGCCCGTGGACCTCCCAGAAACTTCCTGATGGCCCGCTCGAAATGACCGATGGAAAAACGGTGCGGACATACGATTTCAGCAACTGGAAAATTAGTGGGCAGAAATAATTTTGAAACGCGACACCTAAATAAACCATTGCCTGAAAAATCAAACAGCCCTGCATGAAAATAATTCCAACCCTTATTCTTGCGGGCATGTTGGTGGCGCTGGCTGCCACCGCTCGCGCCGAGGTCAGGCTCAATAGCATATTCTGCGACGGCATGGTGTTGCAATGTGACCTCGCCGCGAACATCTGGGGCACGGCGTCACCGGGCGAAAATGTGATCATCGAGTTTGCCGGGCAGAAGAAGTCGGCTACCGCCGATGCGAACGGCAAATGGTTGGTAAAACTTGATCCGCTCAAGGTCAGCGCCGAACCGCGCGAGTTGAAAGCTGGCAGCATTGTCATTCGCGACGTGCTCGTTGGTGAAGTCTGGCTCTGCTCCGGTCAATCAAATATGGAGTGGGCGCTGGGGCGCTCCACCGGCGGACTGGTGGCGGTGACGAACTCGACGAATCCGCTGCTGCGACTTTGCACGATTCCGCACAATAGTCAGATGACGCCGCAGGAAAATGTTACTACCAAGTGGGTGCAATCCGGGCCGGAGGTGACAAAGAATTTTTCCGCCATCGCTTGGTGGTTTGGCAGTAAGCTACAAAAGGAACTTGGCGTGCCGGTGGGCATTATCAACGATTCGTTTGGCGGCACAACGATTCAAAGTTGGATGCCGTTGGAGTCGCTTCGCAAAGGTCCGTGGCCGCAGGACAAGTCTACCGATATCGCGCTTGCCAAAGCCGACTACGACCAGCGCAAGGCCAAGTTGCAACCGGCCATGGACAAATATCTGGCAGAGAAAGCCACGGCGATGAAAAACAAAATACCGGTGCCGGATTTTCCCGCCGGCTGGCCGGGCGATTTCCGCGGCCCGAGCGTCCTCTGGAATGGCATGGTGGCACCGCTGCTGAAATTTTCCATCCGCGGCGTGCTGTGGTATCAGGGTGAGTCGAACGCCTACGTTGGCGTGGCGGACACTTATAAATTACTGCTACCGGCATTGATTGCAGAATGGCGTGCCGGTTTCGCGCAGCCGGACTTGCCGTTCATCATCTATCAGATTTCTCCCAACCGGAAACCCCAGACCGATCCGAACGAGAACAGCGGCATCGCGGTGTTGCAGGAGGCGCAATTAAAAACGTCGCTCGCCACGCCGCTCAGCGCCTTGGTGGTGACGATGGATTTGGGCGAGACGAATGTTCACTATCTGAACAAAGAGCCGGCCGGCGAGCGCGGGATGAAGGCGGCGCTGGGCCTTGCCTACGGACGCAAAATCGAATTTTCCAGCCCGGTTTTCAAGTCGGTGCGGTTCGACGGCGACAAGGCGATTATTCAGTTTCATTATGCCGGCGGCGGACTGATTGCCAAAGGCGTTTCTTTGAGCGGTTTTGTCATTGCCGGCGAAGATCGCAAGTTTGCCTTCGCCGAGGCACAGGTTGAAGGCGACGCGGTTATTGTTTCCAGCCCGCAAGTGTCCAAGCCGGTAGCTGTGCGTTATGGCTGGGCGGATTTTCCAAAGGTGAACTTGTTTAACAAGGAAGGGTTGCCCGCATCGCCGTTTCGCACAGATGACTGGCTGAAATGAATATGAAAAAATTACTCATCAAAAAATACCATTTCACCGGCGGTGCGCCGTTTCGTGTTGTGCGGCCAAAATGTTTGCTGGGTGTTCTTCTCGCGTCGTTATTTTTATCGGCTACGGTTTCAACCGCGCAAACGACCAGTGCTTTCGATTCCTATCATTGTCCCGAATGGTTTCGCGACGCGAAGTTCGGTATCTGGTCGCATTGGGGGCCGGATTCCGTGCCGGGGATTTTCAACAACTACGCACACGATCTTTACAGCCAGGATTCACCCGAATACCAATGGCACTTGGAGCACTACGGCCATCCGTCACAGTTCGGCTACAAGGATGTCATCAATTCGTGGAAGGCGGAGAAATTCGACCCCGGCGCGCTCATGGCCAAATACAGGGCGGCCGGGGCAAATTATTTTGTCGCCTTGGCGACGCACCACGACAATTTCGACAACTGGGATTCCACCTGGCACGAGTGGAACTCCGTCAAGGTCGGTCCGCACAAAGATATCGTCGGCCTGTGGCGCGACGCGACGCTGAAAGCCGGACTGCGCTTTGGCGTGTCGAGTCATGCGGACGACCGCGGCTGGAATTACATGTTCGGCGCGCAAGGTTCTGACAAGACCGGGCCAAAGGCCGGTGTGCCTTACGACGGGCATTTGACCAAGGCCGACGGCAAAAGCCAGTGGTGGGATGGACTCGATCCGGCGGAACTTTACAATCATCCAAAAAGCGCCAAGGATTCGCCGCCGTTGGAATGGAAAGAACTTTGGCTCAAGCGCCACATTGATCTCGTGGATAAATATCAGCCCGACTTGCTCTATTTCGACGGCGGTATTCCGCATCCGCCTTATGGGCAGCAGTTGATCGCACATTATCTCGAAGAAAACACCAGGGCGCACGGCGGCAAAGTGGAGGCGGTGGTGAACGTTAAGTCCGGGACGTTCGTGCCCGACTACGAACGCGGCATGGCGACGATGATCATGGACCGGCCCTGGCAGGGTGAGACGTCGCTCGGCGGCTGGTTTTATCTCGGCGGCCCGCACGTGGACAGCGCGTCGATGACGAAGAGCGCGGACATCGTGATTCACATGCTCGCCGACATCGTGAGCAAGAACGGAAATTTCCTGCTTAACTTTCCGCAGCGCGGCGACGGCAGTCTTTATCCCGAATGTGAAACCGTCCTCGACGAACTGGCGAAATGGATGCCGATCAACGGCGAGGCCATCTTTGGCACGCGCCCGTGGCAGCTGTATGGCGAAGGCCCGACGCCGCGGCCCGAAGCCAAATACATGAACGAACTGAAGCAGCCGCTCACCTGGCAGGACGTGCGCTTCACCACCAAAGGAGATTTTCTCTATGCCATCGTGTGTGGCGTGCCGCAAGGCCCGCTGCAAATCAAGTCGCTGGGCCGGCTCGGTCGCGGCTTTTCGTCCATCGAACTGCTCGGCAGCCGCGAAAAGGTGCAATACAAAATTGAGTGGGAAGGCTTGACCATCCAGCCTCTCAAAGAATGGCCTTGCCAGCACGCCGTCGTTTTCAAAATCAAATTGAACAAATAACAATTGGGAACAGGAAAGAAATGAGAATTGCAAAATTGATCCTGACGATGGTCGCTTTGCTTGGTCTGAATGCGGCGTGTCGCTCCGCCGAGCCGCACGCGACAGCCACACCTGAAATTTCCATCCAGCAACTCGACGAGCAAGTCAACCGGCTGCTCCCGCAGATGACCACAGAGGAAAAGTTGTTGCAACTGCTTTCCTACAAACCGAACGGCGTCCCGCGCTTGGGCATTCCCAACCTCGAAGCCGGTGAAGTGTTACACGGCGTGGTCAGCGGTGGTTGCACCAGCTTTCCGCAATCTATCGCCCTGGGTGCGACTTGGGATCCGGATTTGATTGAGCGCATGGCGAACGTGATTGCGCAGGAAGCCCGCGCGGTCGGCATTGGGCAGGGTTTCGCGCCGATGCTTGGTCTTGCGCGTGATCCACGTTGGGGACGGGTTGAGGAATCCTATGGCGAAGATCCTTTGCTGGTGAGCCGGATTGCGGTGGCTTATATCAACGGGCTGCAAGGCAAAGGCCCGAACCGCTTCGGTCCGGAGCACATCATCGCCACACCCAAACATTTTGTCGCAGATGGCGAACCGTGGGCGGGCGCGAATGGCGAGGATTTTGAAATCTCGGAGCGCGTGTTGCGGGAAGTGTTCATGCCGCCGTTCGAGGCGGCGGTGAAAGAGGCGCACACCGGTTCAATCATGCCGGCGCACCATGCGCTCAACGGCGTGCCGTGCCATATGAACTCATGGCTGCTCGACACCGTTCTACGGCAGGAATGGGGATTTGATGGTTTCGTCACATCGGACATGGGCGACATTCCTAAGCTCGCCGGTGGGCACAAGATGGCGCATGACGAAACGGAGTCCGCCGTCTGCGCGTTGAGCGCCGGCGTGGACATGGAACTGGTGGGCCGGCTTTACATGGGCAATTTGCTCAAGGCGCTGAAAGCTGGGAAAATTCCGATCAGCGTGATTGATGAGGCTGCGCGCCGCGTGTTGCGTGAAAAAATTGAGTTGCTCGGCATCGGCACCACGACCAATGCGCTTTCTGCAGCGCCGAACGAAAAGACCAAACAGGAAATTCTTAACTACAAAGGCGATGGCGACATTTGGGCCAAGTTGATTGCCGACGGTAAATTCAACACGCCGGCAAGTGGTCGTCGTCCCGACTGGCAAAAAATCTTGAACGATCCTTCGCATGACGCGCTGGCACTGGAGACGGCGCAGAAAGCAATCGTTCTTCTCAAAAACGCAAACAGCTTGCTGCCGCTGGACAAAACCAAGTTGAAGAAGATTGTCGTCGTCGGCCCGCTCGCCACCCAGCGGAATCTCGGAGGTTATTCCACCGGCAATCCGAAATTTTACGTCAATATCTTGGACGGATTGAAAACTTATCTTGGCTCGTCCGTTGAGGTTGGTTACGCGCCGGGCTGCCAGTTGAAGGATGCCTCCGTGGAATTGCTCGCGCCGGCGGTCGCGTTGGCGCAATCGGCGGATGTGGTGATCGTCGTGGTCGGTCATTCGCGGGCGCAGCTAGGTGAAAATCTTGATCGCGATGATTTGGGATTGATCGGTGGCCAACTCAAACTGGTGCAGGCCGTGGCCGCCACCGGCAAGCCGGTGGTGGTGGTTTTTCAGAACGGCGCACCGATTACCGAACCGTGGATTTGCGAACACATTCCCGCCATCGTCGAGAGCTGGTATCTTGGTCAGGCCACCGGCACGGCGCTGGCGCAGATGCTCTTTGGTGACGTGAATCCCGGCGGCAAAATGCCCGTGTCGGTGGCGTGCAGCATCGGCCAGATTCCGTGTTACTACAATCATGCGGCGTTTCACGGGCCAATCAATTATTACGGCGCGAAATCGGGCAATTTGTTTTGTTTCGGCCACGGCCTGAGCTACACGACCTTCAAATATAACGGCCTGAAAATTGAGCCGATAGCCATTGCGCCAAACCAGGTTGCCACCGTCACCGTCGCAGTGAGCAACACCGGTGCTCGCGCGGGCGACGAAGTCGTGCAGCTCTATTGCCACCAATCCTACACCTCGTTGAAACGCCCCGTGAAGGAACTCAAAGGGTTTCAACGCGTGACCCTCGCCCCGGGCGAAAGCAAGACCGTTTCTTTCGCGATGGGTTTCGAGCAGTTGAAGTTCTGGAAGGACGGCAAATGGATTACCGAAGCGGGCGACGTTGACCTGATGGTCGGTTCGTCTTCCGACGACATCCGGCAAAAAGGAAAACTCGTGCTGGCTGCGACGAAATGATTTCAAAAATCCTTGTTCTATGAAAAAAATTCAAACTCACACTCGCAAAATTTTTCGCCTGTTCACCGGACTCTCTCTCGTCTGCGCGAGTTCACGCGCGATGGAATTGGACAGCCTGTTTTTTGACAACGTCGCCCTCCAGCAAAACAAGCCGTTGTCGTTCTGGGGAACGGGCAGGGATGGCGAGAAAATCACCGTCAAATTTGGCGAGCGCACCGCCACCGCCACGGTCAGCGGCGGCAAATGGAGCGTGCGGCTCGACGCGCTGCTGACGCGCG
>Ga0208872_1002218_pt1 | contig 11382 bp, 21 predicted proteins | sample CryBogCBH12Aug08_FD_185508 | JGI IMG/M metagenome (GOLD analysis project Ga0208872, IMG submission 185508) | Freshwater microbial communities from Crystal Bog, Wisconsin, USA - CBH12Aug08 (SPAdes) | ecosystem: Environmental > Aquatic > Freshwater > Lake | place: Crystal Bog, Wisconsin, USA... | reverse complement strand
ACTGCGGCGATTAAATTTACGACCGCTCATTCCATGACGCATGGGATCCTCACTCCTCTGGCTAAGGTGTCGCTCACGACACCGATTTCAGGGCGGTACCCGGCTCGATATGAGACGGGAACCGCCATCTGATCAGTATGGTTCTTCCAGTTTTTTGGCCAGATCCTCGATATTTTCAGGCGGCCAGTTGGGAATTTCCATACCCAGGTGAAGCCCCATCTGGGCCAACACCTCTTTGATTTCATTCAGCGACTTACGTCCGAAATTCGGCGTGCGCAGCATCTCTGCTTCGGTCTTCTGAACAAGGTCACCAATGTAAATGATGTTGTCGTTCTTTAAGCAATTGGCTGAACGCACCGAAAGCTCAAGTTCGTCAACCTTACGCAAAAGATTTTTGTTGAACGGAAGCTCGTCTTTCCGTTCTTCCTCGGTCACCGCTTGCGGCTCTTCGAAATTGATGAACAGCTGCAATTGGTCTTGCAGAATTCGAGCGGCCAAAGCAACCGCATCTTCTGGAGTCACTGCGCCGTTGGTTTCAACCTGCATCGACAATTTGTCATAGTCTGTCACCTGACCGACGCGGGTATTCTCAACTTTATAAGCGACTTTACGGACAGGCGAGAAAATCGCGTCGATGGGGATCAGCGCAATGGGCGAATCCTCAGGACGGTTTTGCGAGGCCGGCACATAGCCTTTGCCTGACTCGACCGTCAATTCCATCGTCAGATTGGCACCCTCGTCCAATGTGCACAGCACCAGATCCGGATCCATGATTTCGATATCATGACCCGTCTCAATCATGCCCGCACGGACTTCTCCGGCGCCGCTGGCGCGCAGCGTCATCCGCTTTGGTCCCTCGCCATGCATCCTGAGACCCATGGTCTTGATGTTCAGGATGATGTCCGTGACATCCTCGCGAACGCCAGGCACCGACGAGAATTCGTGCAGTACGCCGTCGATATGGAGTGAGGTTACCGCCGCGCCTTGCAAAGAAGACAGCAATATGCGCCGCAATGCATTGCCCAGGGTGAGTCCAAAGCCCCGCTCCAGGGGCTCCGCAATCACTGTAGCGCTGCGCGAAAGATCCGCACCAGGCTCAATATTGAGCTTGTTCGGCTTAATCAATTCTTGCCAGTTGCGTTGAATCACGTGCGTGACCTCTTGGCTTCAGAATGGCTCAAAAAAAAGATACGTCCCGAAAGTGCACCCCGGCCTGAAAGCGTGCCGCAGTCTTGCCTCCGGGAAATTTTCTCGCTGACCGTCAGACCCGACGGCGCTTGCGCGGACGACACCCGTTATGCGGTATTGGCGTCACATCACGGATCGATGTGATGGCAAACCCCACCGCTTGCAGCGCCCGCAAAGCCGACTCACGTCCGGCACCGGGCCCCTTAACCTCAACCTCAAGGGTCCGCATGCCGTGATCCGCAGCCTTTTTCCCCGCGTCCTCGGCAGCCACCTGTGCCGCGTAGGGGGTAGATTTGCGTGACCCCTTGAACCCCTGCATTCCCGACGACGACCAGGCAATTGTATTGCCCTGCGCATCGGTAATAGTGATCATGGTGTTGTTAAACGTGGCATTCACATGGGCCACGCCAGAGGTAATATTTTTACGTTCACGCCGGCGAGGACGTGCAGCAGCTGCCTTGGCCATCTTACTTGGTTACCTTCTTCTTGCCGGCAATCGGCTTGGCCGGCCCCTTGCGGGTCCGAGCATTGGTATGGGTCCGCTGACCGCGTACCGGCAGACCACGGCGATGACGCAGCCCACGATAGCAGCCCAGATCCATCAACCGCTTGATATTCATCGACACTTCGCGACGCAGATCGCCCTCGACCTGATATTCGCGGTCAATCAGTTCACGGATACGCAGCACTTCGTCGTCCGAGAGCTGGCTCACTCTCTTCGCCTCAGGGATGCCCACCTTCTCAATGATCTGCTGCGCCTTCGCACGGCCGATCCCGTGGATGTAGGTCAGCGCGACCAAAACTCGCTTGTTGGTCGGGATATTTACGCCAGCAATACGCGCCAAGGCTGGTTACTCCTTCAACGTAAGACAACAGCAAAAGCCCCGGTTTCTCGGCCGGGCATCCGAAGGTGCGCGATTATAGGGCGATTCGTCGCCCTGTCAACCGACCGCTACACCGTCAACAATGTTCTTTAACCGACGGGTTACTTCGTCGATTGGCAAGGTTCCGTCCACCAAATGCAACGTTCCCTTTTTTTCGTAGAACGGCAGAATCGGTGCGGTCTGCGCATGATAGCCATCAAGCCTCTGCTGCACCGTCGCGGCATTATCGTCAGCCCGGCGCTTGAAATCGCTGCTGCCGCAACTGTCACATTTTCCCGCAACTTTCGGCTTTTGAAAGCTGTCATGATAACCCGCGCCACACTGCCCACAGGTGTAACGCCCGGTAATCCGTTCCACAATCAGATGGTCGGGCACACGAATCTCAATGGCCGCGTGAATTTTCAGAGACCGCTCGCCCAGCATCTTGTCCAGCGCCTCGGCCTGAGCCACCGTCCGCGGGAACCCATCAAGAATGAACCCCTTCTTCGCGTCTGGCTGTTTAATGCGGTCAGCAATGATACCGATGACGATGTCGTCAGACACCAGCCCCCCGGACTCCATAACCGCCTTGGCTTTTTTGCCGATCTCACTGCCTGACGCCACGGCAGCACGCAACATGTCGCCGGTGGACAGTTGTACCAGTCCATAGTCGTCCTGCAACTTTTTGGCCTGGGTTCCCTTGCCGCCGCCTGGCGGTCCCAACAAAATCAGATGCATGGTCAGCTCCGTTTCCCTCGCAATTTAGCCTTCTTGATCAGCCCTTCATATTGATGGGCCAACAAATGGGATTGAATTTGCGCCACAGTGTCCATGGTCACCGTCACCACAATCAACAGGCTGGTACCGCCAAAATAAAATGGCACCGAAAACCGGCTGATCAGAATTTCTGGCAGAATTGAAAGCCCGGAAAGATAGGCAGCTCCCAGGACTGTCAACCGGGTCAGCACATAATCCAAATAGTCAGAGGTGTTTTTGCCCGGGCGGATCCCAGGAATAAACCCACCATTTTTCTTCAGGTTATCCGCAGTCTCCACCGGGTTGAAAACCACCGCCGTGTAGAAAAACGCAAAAAACACGATCAAAGCCAGATAAAGCAGAAGATAGAGCGGCTGGCCATGACCTAACAGAGCCGTTACGGTACTGAGCCACTCCGGTCCCTGGCCCGCGATGAAGCCGGCTGCCGTCATCGGCATCAACAGAATGGAACTGGCGAAAATCGGGGGAATCACGCCAGAGGTGTTAAGCTTCAGCGGCAAATGCGTCGCCTCGCCACCATAGACTTTATTCCCGACCTGTCGCTTTGGATATTGCACAACGATCCGCCGCTGCGCCCGCTCGACAAAGACGATCAGTCCAACAATTCCGACGGCCATGAACAACAGGAAGATAATGACCGCAGCCGAAAGCGCTCCGGTCCGACCCAACTCCAGGGTACTGGCAACGGCCCGGGGCAAATTGGCCACAATTCCGGCAAAGATAATCAGCGAGGTCCCATTGCCGACACCACGCGCTGTAATCTGTTCACCCAGCCACATCAGGAACATGGTTCCACCAACCAGTGTCACCACCGTGGTAAAACGGAAAAACAGGCCGGGATCAAAAACCGCTGAACCGGCGCGGCCACTCATTCCCTCAAGACCAACGGCAATGCCGTAAGCCTGAATCGCCGCGATCGCCACCGTCGCATAGCGCGTATATTGATTGATCTTCTTCCGTCCCTGCTCACCTTCTTTCTTGATCGACTCAAGGCTGGGAATAACCGTCGTCATCAACTGCATTATGATGGAAGCAGAGATATAGGGCATGATGTTCAAGGCAAAAATCGTCATACGCGACAGCGCGCCACCGGCGAACATGTCGAACATGCCCAAAATGCCACCGCCCGTGCGATGAAAAATATCGGCTAAAACATGGGGATCGACACCCGGAACCGGAATCCAGGTGCCCAGGCGGTATACCACCAAAGCGGCCAGGGTAAACCAAATCCGCTTCTTAAGCTCGGTCGCCTTGGCGAATACGCCAAGGTTCATATTTGCTGCAAGCTGCTCGGCGGCGGATGCCATCCCGTACTCCGGAAATGAAAACTAAAGGGACGCGGAAGCCTCAGGCGGCGCTTTCCGCTGACGCCTTCGGAGCCAACAGAATCACTGACCCGCCAGCCTTTTCAACCGCCGCCACCGCAGTCGGGGTCGCCCCAACCACCTCAATCGCGACTTTTGCCGTCAAAACACCGCGACCCAAAAGACGAACCCCATCTAAAGCCGACGAAAGCAGCCCCGCTGACACCAGCATTTCAGCTGTAATCGTCTCGGCCCCGCTCAATTTGCCAGAGTCCAAAGCCTTCTGCAGGCGGTCGAGATTGAGCTCGGAATATTCCTTACGGAACGGCTGCTTGAAGCCGCGCTTAGGCAGACGCCGATAAATTGGCATCTGTCCACCTTCGAAGCCATTAATCGCCACACCGGTGCGCGACCCCTGCCCTTTGACACCACGGCCGGCCGTCTTTCCTTTGCCAGACCCGATGCCGCGGCCAACACGCAGACGCGCCTTGCGCGCCCCAGCGTTATCGCGAAGATCGTTCAATTTCATGACAGGCATCCCTAAAAAAAATCAGCTGGCGTCAACTTTAACCAAATGATGAACCCGCTTGATCATGCCGCGGACCGCGGGCGTATCTTCAAGCTCGCGGGTCCGATGGAGTTTATTCAGTCCCAACCCGACCAAGGTGGCCCTCTGCTCGGCCGGCCGGCCGATGGGGCTCCCGATCTGTGTCACTTTGACAGTGGCCTTGCCAGCCGCAGCCGCCTTCTTTGCCATCGTCTTTACTCCTTGGCCGCGCCGGCCGAGCCGTCGCGCCGCCCGACAATTTCACCGACCTTCTTGCCGCGCTTGGCCGCAATGGAACGCGGACTGGCTACATTGACCAACGCATCAAAGGTCGCCTTGATCATGTTATGCGGATTGGACGTACCAATACATTTTGCCACCACGTCCTGGACGCCCATAGTCTCGAAGACAGCGCGCATCGGACCGCCGGCAATGATACCGGTACCGGCCGGAGCCGCCCGCAGCACCACCCGGCCCGCGCCAAAATGCCCGCGGGCATCATGATGCAAAGTGCGCCCTTCGCGAAGGGCAACCCTGATCATATTGCGCTTGGCCTGATCGGTCGCCTTGCGAATGGCTTCGGGAACTTCGCGGGCCTTGCCCGACCCATAGCCAACCCGGCCCTTGGCATCACCAACCACCACCAGGGCGGCAAAAGCGAAACGACGACCGCCCTTAACCACTTTGGCCACACGATTAATGTGTACCAGTTTATCGACAATATCGCTTTCCTCCCGCTCGCGCGGGTTTTGCGAATCGGAACGCTGCCCACGAGAGGGACGGTCGCCCCGCTCGCCACGTTCGCCACGGGCCGGACGTTCGCCACGCTCAGGGTTTGGTGTACGTGCCATCTGTTGGTCCCTTTAGAATGACAGCCCGCCTTCGCGGGCGGCATCAGCCAGGGCCTTCACCCGGCCATGATAGATATAGGCGCCCCGGTCGAACACCACTTCGGTGATGCCCGCTTTGGTAGCCCGTTCGGCAATCAGCTTGCCGACCCGGGAAGCGGCCGAAATATCGGCCCCGGTCTTCAGCTCGCTTTTAAGATCCTGCTCCAACGAAGAAGCAGAAGCCAGGGTCGCCCCCTTCGAGTCATCAATGATCTGAGCATAAATATGCTTAGACGAACGAAAGACTGAAAGACGCGGCCGCCCGCTAGACTTCTTACGAAGAGCGAAACGGTTGCGCTCAAGACGGCGCTGGAAAAGACTTTTCGACGCGTGCATGGCCATTGCCCTACTTCTTCTTGCCTTCTTTGCGGAGAATCGTCTCGGACTCGTATTTTACACCCTTGCCCTTGTAGGGTTCGGGGCCGCGGAAACGACGAATCTCCGCAGCAACTTGTCCGACTCTCTGCCGGTCTTTGCCGGTAATCGAGATGCTGGTGGGCTTCTCGCATTTCACTGAAATATCGTCAGGGATCGGATAGGTCACATCATGTGAGAAACCAAGTTGCAACTGCAAAGACTTGCCTTGCACCGCCGCGCGATAACCGACGCCGTTGATTTCAAGATTAACCGTAAATCCTTCCGACACGCCCTTGACCAAATTATTGATCAATGCGCGCGTCGTCCCCCACATCATTCTGGCCCGCTTGGTTTCATTCCGCGGCTTCACCCACACCTGGTTTCCCTCGATGGTGGTTTCCACATCATCAACCAGACGCAAGCTTGACTGACCAAGCTTACCCTTAACCGAGAATTCCGCCTCAGCAATGCTGACAGTGACGCCATTGGGCACCACCACGGGATATTTTCCCACTCGCGACATGCCACGGGCTCCCTAGAACACCTGGCAGAGAACCTCGCCGCCAACATTGGCGGCGCGAGCCTCTGCATCGGACATTACGCCTCGCGGCGTCGAAAGAATCGAAATCCCAAGGCCATTGGACACTTTCGGGAGATCTTTGATCCTTGAATAAACACGCCGACCAGGCTTCGATACCCTGGAAATCTCGCGGATAACCGCTTGACCTTCATGATATTTCAACTCGATGGCGAGTTCGTTGACGCCCGCACGGGCCTCAACCTGACTGTAGCCACGGATATAGCCTTCGCGCTTGAGTACTTCCAGCACATTGGCACGCAGACGGGAAGCCGGGGCGGTCACACTGGCCTTTTTTGCCAGTTGGCCGTTGCGGATGCGCGTCAGCATATCCCCAAGGGGATCGGTCATCATCTTCTGCGTCTCCTTACCAGCTCGACTTCACCATGCCGGGAATCTGGCCTCTTGAGCCCAACTCCCGTAGCTGCACGCGGCACAGCTTAAACTTCCGATAATTGCCTCGTGGGCGGCCGGTCACTTCGCAGCGCAAGCGAACACGGGTCGCCGAAGAATTGCGGGGCAATTCCGACAGCTTGATAACAGCTTCAAAACGCTCCTCTGGAGTAGCGTCCTGGTTCTTCACGATGGCCTTCAGTTTCGCGCGACGGTTCGCGTACTGCTTGGCCAGTTTCTCGCGCTTCTTGTTGCGCTCGACGGAGCTCGTCTTTGCCATTGACTTTGTTCTCTCTAACCGGCTTTACGCGACAAACGGCATATCGAACGCTTTTAGAAGTGCTTTGCACTCCTCGTCCGATTTCGCCGTCGTCACAAAAACGATGTCCATGCCGCGCACCCGGTCAACGCGGTCGTAATTAATTTCCGGGAACACGATTTGCTCCTTGAGACCCATGGCGTAATTGCCACGGCCATCAAAGCTCTTACCGCTGACACCGCGAAAATCGCGAACCCGCGGCAAAGCTATGCTGATCAAACGATCAAGGAACTCGTACATACGCTCCTTGCGCAAGGTCACCTTGCAGCCAACCACCTGGTTTTCCCGAAGCTTGAAAGCCGCAATAGATTTTTTGGCTCGCGTAACAATCGGTTTTTGCCCGGCGATGGCGGTCAGATCCGCCACGGCACCCTCGATCTTCTTAGAGTCCTGGGCCGCCTCGCCGACGCCCATATTGATAATGATCTTCTCTAACCGCGGCACTTGCAGCGGGTTCGAATAGTTGAACTGCTCCTGCAATTGCTTGCGGACCTTGTCCTCATAAATTTGATGCAACCGCGCGACCATAGCCCGTTGCCCCCTTTAACGATCGATCTGCTCGCCGGAACGGCGAGCGACACGGACCTTGCGGCCATCCTGAAGAATCTTAAAACCAACCCGGGTTGGCTTATCTGTCTTGGGATCCACCAAGGAAACATTCGAGAGGTGAATAGCCGCCTCACGCTTTTCCAAACCACCCTGACTGCTCATGGACGGTCGCGTATGCTTGGTAATCATGCCGACACCTTGTACGACGACACGGCTCTCGGCAGGAATAACCCGCAAGACCTCGCCCTTTTTGCCTTTGTCTTTGCCCGCGATCACGATGACCTGATCGCCCTTCTTCACCTTCGCAGCCATCACAACACCTCTGGCGCCAGGGAAATGATCTTCATGTATTTCTTGCCCCTCAACTCACGCGTAACCGGGCCAAAAATACGGGTACCGATGGGCTCGCCCTGCTTGTTAATCAGCACGGCAGCGTTACGGTCGAAGCGAATAGCCGAACCATCCGCACGACGGATCTCCTTGGCTGTCCGCACGATCACGGCACGATGGACGTCGCCTTTTTTGACGCGTCCGCGCGGGATCGCCTCTTTAATGGAGACGACGATCACATCACCGACATTGGCAATGGTCCGATGGGACCCGCCAAGGACCTTGATGCACTGCACCCGGCGGGCACCGGAATTATCGGCGACATCCAGGTTGGTTTGCATCTGGATCATATGCTCATTCCCTTTCCTTGCCGTGCGGCGACAACTTTAAGATGCGACGGCATCGTCAGCGATCACAGTCCAGCTTTTCGTCTTTGACAGCGGGCGGCATTCCTGAATGCGCACGACATCTCCGACCTTGCAGCTATTGGCTTCATCATGAGCGCTGTATTTTTTCGAGCGCCGGATGAATTTCTTATAAACCGGGTGCATAACGCGGCGTTCAACTCTGACCACCACAGTCTTTTCCATGGCGTCCGAGACCACTACACCCTGAAGTATGCGCTTTGGCATCGTCGATGACCTTCCTTAAGACGCAGCGCGGCTGCGTTCGCCGAGGATGGTCTTGATGGTCGCGATTTCGCGGCGCACCTGACGTACCCTGGCCGTATTCTCCAACTGGCCTGAAGCCCGCTGAAAACGCAGGTTAAATTGTTCCTTCTTGAGCTCAAGCAACCGGTCGCCTAGCTGATCGACGGTCTTGCCTTTGAATTCAGCACTGACAGCCATGATCAAACCTCCCCACCGAGACGCTGAACAAACTTGGTCTTGATCGGCAATTTAGCGGCCGCTAGTAAAAAGCCTTGGCGTGCCACATCCTCGCCGACACCATCCACTTCAAAAATGATGCGTCCTGGCGCCACACGGGCCGTCCAGTATTCCGGCGCCCCTTTACCCGAGCCCATCCGAACTTCGGCAGGCTTGGTGGAGATCGGCAGATCCGGGAATATCCGGATCCAGACGCGCCCTTGGCGTTTCATATGGCGGGTCAAGGCACGACGAGCCGCTTCCAACTGCCGGGCCGTAATGCGCTCGGGCTCCAACGCCTTCAGACCATAGGCCCCGAAATTGAGCTGGAAACCGCCCTTGGCCAAGCCGTGGATCCGCCCCTTATGGGCTTTCCGGAATTTGGTTCTTTTCGGACTAAGCATCTCTATCCACGTCCATCAAAAAGTTAGCGGCCGGTCGATTCGCGCGACGTCGTCGGTTGCGCTTCAGCAGCCCGCTTGTCTTGCGCCATCGGATCATGAGCCATGATCTCGCCTTTAAAGACCCATACCTTGACACCACAGGTGCCGTAAGTGGTCTTGGCCGTCGCCACACCGTAATCCACATCGGCGCGCAGCGTATGCAACGGCACCCGGCCCTCGCGATACCATTCCATGCGCGCGATTTCCGCGCCACCAAGCCGCCCGGAACAGTTAATCCGAATGCCCTGGGCTCCCAACCGCATGGCGGACTGAACCGCCCGCTTCATGGCCCGGCGAAAAGCGACCCGACGCTCAAGCTGCTGGGCAATATTCTCAGCGACCAATTGCGCATCAAGTTCGGGCTTGCGAATTTCAACGATGTTTAAATGCACATCGCTGCCCGTCATCTTCGACAAGGACTTACGCAGAACCTCAATATCGGCGCCTTTTTTGCCGATGACTACACCAGGCCGTGCCGTGTGAATGGTGACCCGTGCCTTTTTGGCTGGCCGCTCAATGACCACGCGGGATACGCCGGCCTGAACCAATTTTGCCCGCAAAAAATCGCGCAGCTTCAGGTCCTCATGCAGCATCTTGGCGTAGTCGCTATCGGCGAACCAGCGGGAATCCCAAGTCCGGTTTATGCCCAACCTGAGGCCGATCGGATTAACTTTCTGACCCATGTTACGCCTTCTCCTGACCGGCGGTGTCTTGGCTTTCGCGAACGATGACCGTGAGATTGCTGAAGGGCTTCACAATATGCCCAACCCGCCCACGCGCCCTCGGACTAAACCGCTTCATGACGAGCGCCTTACCTACATAGGCTTCGGCGACCACCAGACGATCGACGTCTAACTGGTGGTTGTTCTCGGCATTGGCGATTGCAGATTGCAAAACCTTCTTAACCACCTCGGCAACCCGCCGGGGAGAGAAAGTCAGTTGCGCCAAAGCAGCTTCGGCCTTCAACCCGCGGATGGACTGGGCCACCAGATTCAGCTTGCGAGGGCTCGTGCGGATGGAGGCCGCAAACGCCTTTGCTTCGGTGTCCGGCAAATCCCGGGGAGCGGTCTTTTTGCTCATCGCCCTACTTCCTCTTCGCCTTCTTGTCGACGGCATGTCCATAGTAGGTCCGCGTCGGCGAAAACTCGCCGAATTTGTGCCCAACCATGTTCTCCGTCACCAAGACCGGAATGAATTTCTGGCCGTTGTAGACACCGAAGGTCAAGCCGACGAACTGCGGCAAAATAGTTGACCGACGAGACCACATCTTGATCACTTCATTACGTCCCGATGACCGCGCCTTCTCCGCCTTTTTCAGCAGGAAGCCGTCGATGAACGGACCTTTCCATACGGAACGAGCCACTCGTCCCTCCTTTACTTGGTCTGCTGGCGACGGCGCATAATCAGCTTATCCGTCTTCTTGTTGCTGCGAGTCTTCTTGCCCTTGGTCGGTTTGCCCCAGGGAGTCACCGGATGGCGACCTCCCGAGGTCCGTCCTTCACCACCACCATGAGGGTGGTCGATGGGGTTCATGGCAACACCGCGAACATGCGGCTTGCGCCCCAACCAACGTGAACGCCCGGCTTTGCCGAGATTTATGTTCTGCTGATCCGGGTTCGACACGGCCCCGATGGTCGCCATGCACTCCCCACGGACCATGCGCAGCTCACCAGAGGACAGCCGGAGCTGGGCATAGCCCTGATCCTTGCCCACCAACTGCACATAGGTGCCGGCGGATCGAGCGATCTGACCGCCCTTACCCGCTTTCATTTCAACATTGTGAACAATGGTCCCCACCGGAATATTCTTCAACGGCAAGGCATTGCCCGGCTTAATGTCGGCGCGCTGGCCGGAAACGACCTGATCGCCGGCGGCCAAACGTTGAGGAGCCAGAATATAAGAGAGCTGACCATCGGCATAGCGCACAAGAGCGATGAAGGCCGACCGGTTGGGATCATATTCCAAACGCTCAACGGTCG
>Ga0208872_1002216_pt1 | contig 11387 bp, 9 predicted proteins | sample CryBogCBH12Aug08_FD_185508 | JGI IMG/M metagenome (GOLD analysis project Ga0208872, IMG submission 185508) | Freshwater microbial communities from Crystal Bog, Wisconsin, USA - CBH12Aug08 (SPAdes) | ecosystem: Environmental > Aquatic > Freshwater > Lake | place: Crystal Bog, Wisconsin, USA... | reverse complement strand
TCCCGCTGCTCGGCCCTGAGCAAGCGCACTTCGGGATAGCTGCCGTCTTCGCGCCGGTGCATGGGTTTGCGGTTCTCAAAGCCGGGGGCGCGGTGCGGGTGGATGGCCCCGGATAGCTTCGGGTCTCCGTATTCCCGGTTGAGGTGTTCAGCCAGCCGGTTGCCTACATCCTTGTCGTGGGGCGTTCCTAGCTTCGGTAGAGTGATGATTGCCTGATAGTTGCCGGGGCTGCTTTCCAGCACCGTAGCGGGCTGGTAGCCGTCTTTAATGAGCCTTTCCAGCTTGCCCCGGTCCATGTCGTCAATCAATATATGGTGCTTGTTGCTTGATAATGGGGTGTAATAAAGGTTTTCGCCCCGCCGTTGTAGGGGTACGACAACGATTCCTTCATTTTTGGGCCATAAGGGTCTGGTTCTATGGCCGAAACACTAGCAAGTACAGTAAGCCACTGTTAGCATTACCAATTCCTATCTTGACCGTCCAGCGAATTGATATCAGCTTCAATGAAGCAGTGCCGAAAATCCGCGCAACGTTCCATCTCAGCATAGATATCCTCGTAAATGGTACTGTCTAATTCCTCGTCGGTGGCGTATGGGATCGAAAGGATGTATTCCCAGCCATCCTTTTCAGTTTTCTGCATGGCAAAACGGCTGAGCACCTGCCGCTCGATTTCATCCCGCACCTTGCCCTTGCCACGGACGAATTTGCTGTTGTTCTCCACCCGAAGCCATAGTTTCACCTTCATAACCTTGGGTTGATGCGTGGGCGGGATATCTTTTACCTTTGGTTTCTCCATCCGTGCAGGGTTGCCTGTCTCCGCCTTATTCTCTGAACGTGTGTACTTGTAATAGGTGTTTCGGGAGATGCCAACAATCCCGCAAATCTCCTTGACGCTTCGCCCTGTGTCCTTTTTTAGCGCAATGGCGGCCTTTCTCTTCTTCTCGTCCACCCCAATTGGCCTACCGCCCATTCTCCCTCGCGCCCGTGCGGCGGTCAGTCCGGCTTTTGTCCGGTCTCGGATGATGTCCAGCTCGAACTCGGCCAGCGAGGCGAAAATGTGGAAGACAAGCTTGCCACCGGAAGTCGTCGTGTCGATGTTTTCCTGCAAACTCTTGAAACCGATGTCTTGGGCAGCGAAACCTCGCACCGTCTCCACCAGATGCGGGAGCGAGCGCCCCAGGCGGTCGAGTTTCCAAACGACCATGGTGTCCCCGTGACGGCAATACTGGATCGCGTCGGCCAATCCTGGTCGCAACGAGTTGGCACCGCTGGCGGTGTCCGTGAAGATACGCTCGCAACCAACGGCTAACAGGGCATCCTTTTGAAGGTCAAGGTTTTGTTCGGTGGTCGAGACTCTGGCATAGCCGATGAGCATGGGAGCCCCCTTATTCTTTATTAGGCATTTGTACCAATAAACCAAACGCTGATTTAAATTTTGGCACTTAGATTTTGTAGACCAGTTTTATGGTATATATAAGTGTATCAGAACCGCCAGCATTCGGCTGTTTGCAAAAAGAAGGGGTTACCCAAAAAAACGGTCGTTTTTCTGAACAAGCCATGCGGCCTATCTTTATGTTTATATCAATCCGTCCCTGAGGTTTTTTGCCTTGCCAACCATTCAAGAAACCGCCTACCCTCGGTTGAAGACCCATGTTTCTGCCTCCGATCTGGCCTCCATCTACACTCCAACGCCGGACGAACTAGCTCTGGCCAAGCAATCCTCCCGCGGAGAGGTGGCCTACCTGGGCTTTCTGGTCCTCTTTAAAACCTTTCAGCGACTGGGGTACTTCGTGTCTGTCAGCCAAGTGCCGACCGCTATCGTCGAACACCTCACCGGTTTCACTCGGACCCACCCCGCACTATCCGATCTGGCAGGCTATGATGCATCTGGAACGCGCAAACGGCATATGCAAATCATCCGCCATACGCTCCATGTCCAATTCTACGGCAAGGCAGCGCGCCATACCATGCTGTTGGCCATGAGCGAAGCAGCCAGGACGAAGGAGGAGTTGGCCGACATCATTAACGTCGGCATTGAGGAATTGGTGCGCAAGAAGTATGAACTGCCTGCCTTCGATACCCTTGTTCGCGGGGCGCGCCATGCCCGTAGTTCCCTTTACCGCCAATTTTATCAACAGGTGGACGCCAGGCTGAATTACGAGGAGAAGGCCCGCATCGAAACTCTTTTTGTTCCCGAACCTGAGTCCCGCTTCACTCCTTGGAACACCCTCAAGCAGGAACCTGGAAGCCCTACCTTGACCCATCTCAAGGTCTGGCTGGATCGGCAAACCTGGCTGGCCCAGTATCGAATCGGACAGCAGGCGTTGGATGATATTCCTGATGTGAAGGTACAACACTTCGCGGCGGAAGCCAGAACTCTGGATGCGGCCAGAATGCTGGAGATGGAACCCCGAAAACGGTTGACCCTAGCCGCTTCACTGCTCAGGGTGCAGTCGGCCCGCGTCCTGAACGACTTGGCTGAGATGCTCATCAAACGCATGTCCGTCATCCATCAGAAGGGCAAAGAGGCATTGGCAGACTACCATGCCAGCAATCAGCGCCGCGCCGACGAACTGGTGCAAACACTACGCGACCTGGTCACCGCTTACCGCGCCGAAGGCACCGCCCAGGATAAGATATCGGCAATGGAAACCTTGCTACCGGATCAGGGTGACACCGTTCTCCAACGTTGCGAAGACCATATGGCTCATGCAGGCGACAACTACTTTCCGTTCCTCTGGCGCTTCTACAAAAGCCATCGCGCCACACTTTTCCGCCTGCTCAGGAGCATGACGGTGCGGGCCACCACACAAGATACGACATTCGAGGACGCGCTGCGCTTTCTGCTGGAGCACGAGCACAAGAACGGCGAATGGCTGGACGTACCGAAGGCATCTCGTCTGGATATCTCATGGATGCCGGAAACCTGGTGGCGCATGGTCACCGAGCAGCGCCATCACAACGAGGCACCCAAGCGGTTGCGGCGTCGCTATTTTGAGTTGAGCGTCTTCTCGCAACTGATGATGGAATTGAAATCCGGCGATTTGTGCATCCCTGGCAGCAACCACTTCGCCGACTATCGCGAACAGATGCTTTCATGGGAGGAGTACGACCGTCAAATCGCCGCCTACGGTGAGATGGTCGGATTGCCTGTCGAAGGAGCAGCCTTTGTCGCACACATGAAAGCACGGTTGACAAGGGTCGCCCAAGAGACGGACAAGGCCTTCCCGGACAATACCCATTTGCGCATCGAGAACGGCGAGCCCATCTTGCGACGCCCCGAGAAGGCTTCCACGCCAACCGGTCTGCGCAATTTCGAGCAACTGATCGCCGACCGGTTGGAGCCGACTCACCTGTTGGACATACTGCGCGACACCGAACACTGGTTGCATTGGACCCGGTTTTTCGGCCCGATCTCTGGACATGACGCCAAACTTGATGATCCGCTCTCGCGCTATCTGGCCACCATATTCTGCTATGGTTGCCAACTCGGCCCAGCCCAAACAGCGCGATCCCTTGGCAATGTCGACCGACGACAACTTTCCTGGATCCACTGGCGGCACATCACTGAAGACGGACTGGAAAAAGCGATTAGGGAAATCATTAACGCATACCACCGCTTCGCGCTTCCCAAACGATGGGGGACGGGCAAGAGCGCTTCCGTCGACGGCACAAAATGGGATATGTACGAGCAAAACCTGCTATCCGAGTACCATATCCGCTACGGTGGCTATGGCGGGATTGGTTACTACCACGTCTCCGACACTTACATCGCCTTGTTCTCACACTTCATTCCCTGCGGGGTTTGGGAGGCCGTCTACCTGCTCGACGGACTGCTCAAGAATCTTTCCGACATTCAACCCGACACGATCCACGGCGATACCCAGGCGCAGAGCACACCGGTCTTTGGCTTGGCAGTACTCTTGGGGATCAGCTTAATGCCACGAATTCGAAACTGGAAAGATTTGAAGCTGTATCGTCCAGACAAACAGGCATCTTTCACTCATATCGACCAACTCTTCTCTGATACGATTGACTGGAACCTGATCCAGACCCATCTGCCCGATATGTTGAGGGTCGTGCTTTCCATCAAAGCCGGGCGGATCACCGCATCAACGCTCTTGCGGAAATTGGGAACCTACAGCAAGAAGAACCGGCTCTACCAGGCGTTCAGAGAATTGGGGCGCGTAATTCGGACAGAGTTCCTGTTGAAGTACATTAGCAGCGCCGAGTTACGCACACTCATACAGGCTGCAACCAACAAAAGTGAGGCATTTAATGGGTTCTCGCAATGGGTAGCCTTCGGCGGCGATGGTACGATCTCGACCAATGACCGCGACGAGCAGCGTAAGATCATCAAGTACAACCACCTCGTTGCAAACTGCATCATCTTTCACAACGTATTCTCGCTCAGCCGTATCCTACACGAACTAGAGCGAGAGAACTATCCTTTGGAACCTTGGATGGTATCTGCGCTCAGTCCGTACCTGACTCATCATATAAATCGGTTTGGTCGCTATGATCTGAACCTAGAAAAGTTACCACCAGAACTAGTCTACGACCTTTGGACATGAGAGTCGCAACCTTATGGCCTAAAAATGATGGAATCGTTGTCGTACCCCAGGATGGTAGAGCTTTTCTGCTTTTTTAATTCTAAGACCGATTTTAGCTGATTCTAGGCATTTCAACCTCTACCCTGCCATAACCCCTGCTGTTCGATTGCGTTTGAAGCTTGTGGCCGCTCTGAGAGGCTTCTCACTGTCCTTTCATCTCGCTATCTGGCTAAACGATTTCTGTTGGCGGGGGGCGGCGGGGGTGTGTCTGCTTTGATCGCTTTTGATCGTTTGCCTTGGCTTGGATGGCAGAGTGCTGCCTGTCGAAGTTGTCCACAGGTTGCCACGGGCTAATTGCAGATCTATTCGCAAAAACTAATCGATAGATATTTGTAATAGAGTAGTACATCCGATGTAACGGACTTTGTGCATCCGATGTAACGGACTTTGTGCATCCGATGTAACGGACTTGTGCATCCGATGTAACGGACTTGTGCATCCGATGTAACGGACAAAAAAACCAAACTGTGGATAAAAAAAGCCCCGCTATGCGAGGCTTTTGGTGGCCTGTGACACTTGGCAGTGTCCTATTGCTGTTCTATCACCCATTTTTTGGCGAATCCCAAAAATGCCGCATCGAAGTTGCGGGGCTGTTCTTCCGCGCTGGTGTTCAGGAAGTGCCTGAAGTCCACCTCGCAAGCGTAGGGGTCAAGGCGAGGGTAACGCTTGCGGAAGACCTCCACGGTGCCAGGTTGCAAATGGCACAAGGAGATCATCAACCTTTCTGGCTGTGGAAGGCTTGCCTTCACATTTTTTGAGAGACTTTGTTCCAAACCCGCGGCCTTTGTCGCAACTGGCGGCGGGGATGGCTTGAGCATCAAGCCGCCCTTGACCTGTTCCACCTTGGCGGACGGATAAACTTCGAGAACGGCTTTTATTGCTTCTAAACTTTTTTGCTTAAAGCTTCTAATCTGTTTATATTCTTGGCCGATTTGATCCCGCATTTGATCCCACGAGACAAAAATGGGTTTTTCCAGCGAATGAAGCCGATAGGCCAGAAGACCGTACCAGTCTAACGCCAAAGCAGAACCTGATAGGTCACGAATGGCCTTACCCGACAAAGGTGCTGCATGTTTGATTAGGTCATTAAAAAACGCATCCCCTAATATTAAATCAGATGCCCACAACACGGGCTGACCGCCCTCGTTCACGGTCCATGCTTCAAATTTTTCGATTGGCTTGACATCCAAGGTTCCGGCTTTACCATCTAAACTGGTATATCCAAGTCGAAAACGGCAAGCTGCCAGGGCGTTCATTTGCTGGCGAAAAAGACGGTAATTATTACCTTGATCGTCTAAACCAATTTTAGACATAAAGGCTCTTGCGCTTCGCTCAATCTCTATATATCGACTTTGGGTTTTAACCGCTTCACTACAAATGTGCATGAAGGCAAGACGGGCTTTTGGGCCATAGGGCAGTAGTTGTTGAGTCCATTTCTGCCCGTCCCAAAGCGTCCCGGCTTCAAGAACTAGGCTCTTTCCTTGATACTCTCTGATGTATTCTCTGGAAGGTTGGCGACTTCTCGGAAGGGTTAAAATGCATAATAAGCTATGCTGAAATTCCGTTGTATCTGTTGTATCTGGTATATTTTCAGACATACTTTATTCCCCTTCTAAAGTTGCCTTTTCTACTATATCCATTTTCTCATCTCCTTCATCTTCTGCTCCTTTGACTAATATTTTAATTATATTGACTTCGCAAGACAATAAGCCTGATAACCCTGAAATAAAATCAGTAGTTATTAAATTATCTTCTTCGCTACTGTCAGACGATACAGCTATATTAAACAAACCAGTTAAAACCTTTTCGATACATGTCAAGCGAATAGATATTTGATCTGAATACTTATCAGCACCGTCAAAAATAAAATGTGAGATTCTCGATTTTGTTTCTGGAGACACATCGCGGGAAAGGCAATTTTTGGTATTTAAGGTTTTCATGTTTGGCTCCTGTGTATTGATTTTGAGCCGTCGCGGTCGCTTCTCACGGCGATGGTGCGGCGGCTGGAACGGGGGTGAGAAACCGGAACACAGGAACCGGCCACCCCGAAGGATGCCCCGAACCAACCACCACATGGTGGATTTCGGGCGAAAAAAAACGCCCAATGGCGCTTATAACGCCTGTGTAACACGGGTTCTCACGCCCGACCGCCTTATAAAAGAAGGCTGCAATTTGAAGTTTAAACCTAGCATCATGATAAAATCAACTTTTGCTCGTCAATTCCGCATTAATGACCACTTTCGCAATGCTTTGGAACAATCACCCCACCATCAAAGGGGAGCCATCACTGCTTGACAGAGGAGCCTATGAGTATCAATGCGCGGTCAATCTGTCGGCTGCACTGATACGCTCGGGCGTGAACATGAACAGCTACAGAGGCCAATTATCATGGCAGAAAGGCAACCCGAAGTACGCCATTCGTGCGCAAGAATTAGCTGATTGGCTGGCTTCCCCTGTTAATCCGCTTTTCTCAAAAGTTGAGAAATATTCAGGTACAGAGGCATTCGACAAAATCAGAGGGAGAAGCGGAGTTGTTTTTTTTCAAAACTATTGGGGAAGGAGCCATCAAGGAGACCATATAGACCTTTGGAATGGATACCGACTGACTAATCTGAGGTCTTTCGTTCAAATATATCTACGCATTGGAATGATTGGCCTTGACGCAGACTATAAAGAGTCGCAATCAGTTTGGTTTTGGCCCATCCAATGAAACGCCTATTTTATATTTTATTTGGAGCCGTAGGACTGGGCTTTATTGACTTTCTTATTGGTTCGGCTATTTCTCAGTATCAAGTAAGAGTTTTGTATTACAACCCTGATGAAAGTGGAATTTTTGTTGATTGGTTTTTAATGTCTTGGCCTCTGGTTTTTATTCTTGGTGGATTTGCGGGAAACTGGCTTTACAAAAAGCGTTCATATTTTGTTATAACCAACCCATTGAAAAAATTTTTTTATATCTTTTCTGGTGTGTTGCTAGGTACGATTATTGGATTTTTCGCGGCATCGTGGATTTCCAATATATATGATTATTATTGGGCTACGACCGGCATTCTGACGTTTCCAGAAGCGTTAGCGTTATTCGCTATATGGGCTTGCTTTATGGTTTTTGGTGGGATTGTTGGTAATTTATTATTTAGTCATAACTTAACTAAGCACTTAAAATTACCTAATTTTGACGATTCCAAACAATCCAACGTTTAGCCAGGCACAAGGGCGGCATTTTGAGGGTTGTGAAGAAAAGGAAAAATTTTTCGCGTGGCGAAAAACCGCAAGGCATGATTTCAGCGGTCGCCGGTCGCCAGTTGGTGGGCCTTGGCGAAGCTGGCCGGCGGATCGGCGTGGGCCTTCGCTCTAGGCCGTCCGCGCCAGCGGTCGGCCAGCATGGGGGGAGCCAAGCGGCGGGGGTCTGTGCAACTGAGGAACGAGGGCGCACAGTCCCCCAAGAGCGTTACAAAGGAATTCACACCTTACCGCGCTTGGAGCGCGGCCCCGGATGACTCCGGGGGCTTTTGGGACGAGGGCAGGGAAAGCCCGACTGCGGGACACAGCCGCACCTACCAAGCTTTTAGGCTTTGACGAACTATCACCAAATCCGGTTGAACTGTCACAAACCGAAAATAGAGTGAAGCTAAATACTACAAATTTAGGGCGACACTCTCTCACAAGACACCTAGCAGTGTTTTTCAAAGACTCACGGCCTTGTCTTTACTTTTTGCAATTTCTTCCCTGATTTGGGTCTTCGGTATATCGCCGCGTTGAATACCACTTGTGATTTTTTCGCGCACCTTGGCAGTTACTACGGCCCGTTGATTGGCATCAAGACCGTCAACTTCGGCCTTCTTGTCAATGGCGGCAACAGCGGCATAAGCCCCCGCGAGTTCGGGAAACTTCTTCACGGCTTCGGCGGGTGGCTCTTTGGCGAAAGATTCAGCCATTTGAACATTCCGAGTTTTCTCTCGCGGTGGCTCCCGGCCTTCCAAGCGTTCCCACTGCTGCCGGTACTTGACCAGGTCGGCGGCTTGGCGGTCGCCAGCCGCACCGAAGGCATAACGGGCTGTGCGCTGCGCGTAGTCGCCCCAGTCGCGGCCTTCTGGCTTCTCGCGTAGGGTTGAGGCTGACTGGCGCAAGGCGGCTTCAATGTCGGCCTGGCTGTGACCGGTGACGCGCATCCGCACGGCAACCATGGCATCCACTCTGGACAAATCGACTTTTCCGCCCTGCTGCCGTTGTAGCACGTCGCGGCTGTGGCGTTGATAGGCATCGAGGGCGCTGCCGGTGGCGGCCGCAACATCAACAGCGGCGCGGGGTATACGCTCCCTCTGCTGTGGGCCTTCGCTGGCCAGCCGCTGATACTCCGCATCGATCTGGCTGGACAAGGCTAGGGTTTTGACGCACTCCCGCTGCTCGGCCTTGAGCAAGCGCACTTCCGGGTAGCTGCCGTCTTCGCGCCGGTGCTTGGGTTTGCGGTTCTCATAGCCGGGTGCGCGGTGCGGGTGGATGGCCCCGGATAGCTTCGGGTCGCCGTATTCTTTGTTGAGGAATTCAGCCAGCCGGTTGCCTACATCCTTGTCGTGGGACGTTCCTAGCTTGGGCAGGGTGATAATCGCCTGATAATTGCCGGGACTGCTTTCGAGGACTGCGGCGGGTTGGTAGCCGTCATGAATAAGCCTTTCCAGTTTGCCCCTGTCCATATCGTCGATCAGTATATGGTGCTTGGTGGCGGATAGCGGGGTGTAGTATAGATTTTCGCCCCGGCGTTTTAGGCGTTGCATTTCCGGGGTTCGCTGTTCTATTTCCTCCGGGGTGAAGCCCTTGGTTTCACAGTTCTGCTTGTCGAGGATGAAGGTTTTCTTAGTACCATCGGTATGCATCTTGATAGAGGTCACGCGGTATCGCTCCGCGTTTACAGCCTCGTGGTATTTCTCAAATTGGGTTAGCTGCGTCCCATTTTCGCGTGCGCGAAAAACTTCTTTCATAACTGCTGCCTTCTCGTTTTGAATTCTTTGCCTTTCCTTCTGGATAGTATCCTGCAATTCAGGATTGTCGATTTTAAAACCATGTTCAGCGGCTAGACTTACGACCATAGTTTTGTATTCGTCGTTGCCGTTCACCTTGAAGCTTCCCCATTTTTGCGCCGACAATTGCAATGCAGCAAGTACAGTATCCCGGCTGCGCCATTCGTTAATGTCGATTTGTCGCCCCTTGTCCACGAAAGACACACCCCGCCCCGCCCCCTCGTTTTCCTTGCGGGTGTAATGCACTTCCTGACCGTGGACTTCCGGCGTGTAGGCGCGGATGTCTCGCGGGGTAGGTGGCTCGGTTTTGTCGCCCTCGATGCGTTGGGGTTCGCTGGCGCGGTAACGCCACTGGTCGGCCAGTTCGGGGTTTTGTTGTTGCCGCTGCCATTGCTCAAGGTCTGGATAGGGCCGGTACTCCTGTTGTAGCTGTTTTCGCTCTTTCTGCTGCTTCTCTTGGAGTTCGGCTTTTTCTGCGGCTTGTTCTGCCGCAACTACACTCTTCATTGTGTTAAGAATTTGCCCTTTACCTTTCCATTTGCCGCTAAGGATTTCATCCCGCCGCGCCTTCTGTTCTTTGGCTAGGCGTTGGCGTTCTGCGTCTTGTTGCTTGCGTTGGGCGAGTGTGGCCTTTTCCTTGGCGGCATAATGGGCCTTCCTGCCGGTGATATAGGTATCCCATCCCGGTAGGTTGGCCTTGATGGGTTCGGGCTTTCGCTCGGCTGCTACTTGTTGTTCTTCCTGTTGACGTGGTGGCGGTGGCTCGTATGCGCCCAGCCGTTTTTGCAGCTTGCCTAGACTGGCTTCGCGGTCGGCACTGGATGCCTTCACGCCCACGTCACCGATAAACAGGGTTGCCCCGCTGCCGGTCTTTTCGTACCTCATATTTTTTGTGGCAAGCTGGCTGTGCAACTCTTGCCAACTGGTGGCCTTCTTGATGATCGGTGCGCCTTGCTCAATGGCGATGCGCTCGGCGGATTTCTCTCCGGTGCGCTGTTCCATGTCGCGGCGTGGCTGGCTCGGTTGCCTAGGTTTGTCCTGGGCTGGTTGCTCCCTGCCAAGTTCGCCGTTCTCAAGCAGGGCATAGCGCCCGTTTTGCTCGCGCTGCCAGCCTTGGGCATGTTCGATTCTGGCTATCGCCTTGTGTGCGGCTTCGATGTCAAAGCCTTTATTGGGCTTGATGACTTTAAGCGTTTCCGGGTGTACCCGATTAACGGCAAGGTGAAGGTGGATGTTGTCAGTATCCTTGTGCAAGGCGTAGATGGCTTGATGGTCTTTTAAACCGAGTTCATCAAGGAATAGGTTTACCGCTTCTTCTACTTGCTCGGGGCTAGGCTGTTCGCCTTCGTGCCAACTCATGACGTAATGGGCTACGGGGTTTTGACTTCTGACGGCTTCGCTTGCCAGTGCGACCATTTCGGCTTGTTGGCTAGGGTGGTCTTCGCACAGAAAGCCTCGCCCGTTGGAGTACAAAACCTTTTCCTTGGGGTTGGTTTGCTCAGGGTCGCGGATATAGTCCGTAAGGTCTTTTATGTGGGATGCCTTGCCTTTTACTAGATTGGCTTTGGCCTTGATCTTTTTGACGATCATGACTTGCTGCTTAGCTTCTGGATGTAGATCCGAAGTTCGGCAATCGCCGAAGCGGTGGCTTGGCTATAAACGCCTTTGCTTTCGTTGTGGATGTGTTTCAACAATCCGCCTAGTCGCCTTAATTCCTTGAGCATGATTGCATCCGCGCTAGCAATGATCGGCCTTCCAA
>Ga0208872_1002210_pt1 | contig 11409 bp, 10 predicted proteins | sample CryBogCBH12Aug08_FD_185508 | JGI IMG/M metagenome (GOLD analysis project Ga0208872, IMG submission 185508) | Freshwater microbial communities from Crystal Bog, Wisconsin, USA - CBH12Aug08 (SPAdes) | ecosystem: Environmental > Aquatic > Freshwater > Lake | place: Crystal Bog, Wisconsin, USA... | reverse complement strand
ATGGCACGATGGCCCGGCTGCCGGACCTCCAGCTCTTTGCCGCCGAACATGGCATAAAAATCGGCACCATTGCCGACCTGATCGCCCACCGCAGCCGGGTGGAATCGCTCATCCGGTGCGTGTACACCCGCAAGCTCAACACCCTCGCCGGAGAATTTACGGTGCATGCCTACAAGGACACCGCCGGCGACGGCGTGCACCTCGCGCTGGTGCGCGGCGAATGGAATAACGACGTGTCGGTGGCCGTGCGGGTGCACGAACCGTTTTCCATCATCGACGCGCTGGAAGTGGGCCGGGCCATGCATTCCTGGAATCTGGACGCCGCCCTGCAGCACATTGCCAGCGAAGGCTGTGGCGTTATTGTTTTGCTCAATTGTGGAGAAAGTGGCGAACAACTGCTGGCCCAGCTCGAGGGCACGGCATGCGCGGCTCAGGCTCCGCAGCGAGGTCGCATGGATTTGCGCACTTACGGCATCGGGGCACAAATCCTGCGCCATTGTGGCGTGCACAAAATGCGCCTGATGGGCAGCCCGCGACGCATGCCCAGCATGACCGGATACGGTCTGGAAATTACCGGTTACGTCAGCAAGGACGACCACCAATAAGCCAGTCGCTTTGCAGGTCAGCAACAAACGCGGCAAAGTACAACAACTTACAACCATTCAGAATCAAGGGAAATCAATCATGTTTGGTGCAGACAAGGGCCTCATCGCAAAAGCCGACGGAACCACAAACGCCAAGCGCTTCAAAATTGGCGTGGTGCAATCGCGCTTCAATGCCGGCGTGACCGACGCATTGGCCGAGGCGTGCAAAAGCGAACTACTGGAGCTTGGCGTATTGGAAAAGCACATCGTGCTTTTGAAAGTTCCTGGTGCGCTGGAGATTGCGGTCGCTCTGCAAGCGCTGGCAGAAAAGGCGCAGTTTGATGCCCTGATCGCACTGGGCTGCATCATCCGCGGCGAAACCTACCACTTTGAACTGGTGGCCAATGAATCGGGCGCCGCTGTCACACGCCTTGCGCTGGACTACCAGATTCCCGTCGTAAATGCCATTTTGACCACCGAAAATCTGGCCCAGGCGCAGGTCCGTCAGGAAGAAAAAGGGCGCGATGCCGCACGGGTCGCCGTCGAAATGGCCAATCTGCTGGAGAGCATCGGATGAGCGACAGTAAAACCGGAGTTGCCTCGAACCGCCCGCCCCGCCAGCCCCGCAAGGGCCTGACCGCCACGGGTGCGCGCAAGGCGGCCAGCAAGTCGGACCGCAGCCGTGCCCGCGAGTTTGCTCTGCAGGGGCTCTATCAGTGCATCGTAGGCGGCAATCCGGTAGACGATGTCGATACTTTTACGCGCGATCTGGCCGGGTTCAACAAGTCAGATGCGCTGCACTACGACGCCCTGCTGCATGGCTGTGCGGCAGGTGCTGCCGAGCTCGACGCCCTGATTGTTCCGCTGCTCGACCGTCCGCTGGAAGAAATCTCGCCCATCGAGCGTGCCACAATGTGGATTGGTGTGTATGAAATGCAGCATTGCCCGGACGTGCCATGGCGCGTGGTGCTGAATGAATGCATCGAGCTGGCCAAAGAATTTGGTGGCACCGACGGCCACAAGTACGTCAATGCCGTTCTCAACGGGCTGGCCTCAAAACTGCGTCCGCAGGAGGTTCTGGCCGACCGTGCCAAAGCAACCCGGCTCTGATGCCAACCATGCAAATTTCGCGTCGGGCGCAGGAGATTGCACCGTTTTACGTCATGGAAGTGGCCAAGGCTGCCCGTGACGTCGCCGCAGAGGTTGCGCACACCAACCGCCCGATGGTTTTTCTGAATATCGGCGAGCCTGATTTCACCGCCCCGCCATTGGTCCGTGAAGCCGCTGCACAAGCAATCGCCCGTGGTCAGACCCAATATTCCCCGGCACTCGGACTGACTGAGTTGCGTGAGCGCATTTCGCACTGGTATCTGCAGCGCTTCGGGCTGCACATTCCGGCGAGCCGCATTGTCGTCACGGCGGGCGCCTCGGCAGCGCTGCATCTGGCCTGCATGGCCCTGATTGATCCGGGCGATGAAATCCTGATGCCCGACCCCAGTTACCCCTGTAACCGGCACTTTGTCAGCGCCGCCCAAGGCCGGCCGGTGTGCATACCGACCACCGCCGAAGACCGTTTCCAGTTCAGCGCCAGTCAGGTCAGCGCGTTCTGGACCGAGCGCACACGGGGCGTGCTGCTGGCTTCGCCGTCCAACCCGACGGGCACCTCCATTCATCCTGTCGAAATGCGTCGCATACACGAAGTGGTGCAAAGTCGGGGCGGTGTCACGCTGGTGGACGAAATTTACCTGCCACTGAGTTTTGATGTTCAATTCGGGCAATCGGCGCTTTCGATAGATGAAAACATCATTAGCATCAACAGCTTCAGCAAATACTTCAACATGACCGGCTGGCGTCTGGGCTGGATGGTCGTGCCGGAAGCACTGGTAGGTGCCATTGAGCGACTGGCGCAAAACCTGTACATCTGCCCCAGTGCCATTGCGCAATACGCCGCGCTGGCCTGTTTTGAGCCCGACAGTCTGGCCATCTATGAGCAACGGCGTACCGAATTTAGGCAGCGCCGCGATTATTTTGTCCCTGCACTCAATGCGCTCGGCCTTACCGTTCCGGTCACGCCAGACGGCGCGTTTTATGCGTGGGCAGATTGCAGCAGCGCCTTTGCGCCATTAGGCGTGCGGGACAGCTGGGATTTTGCCTACGAACTGATGCACCGCGCCCACCTTGCAGTAACGCCCGGGCGCGACTTCGGAGTAGACAAAACCGCACAATTTGTGCGCTTCTCAACCGCCAGTTCTATTGCACAATTAGAGACTGCCATTGAGCGGCTGCAACAGCTGTTGCGCCCGTAAACCCCCGATTTTTCGCACGAGACCCTCGCACCCATGAATCAGGACTTTTCCATTCTGCACCTCATCCTGAATGCCACCGCCGTGGTACAGGCTGTGGTGACCCTGCTGCTGCTGGTTTCCCTGGCCAGTTGGTCGGCCATTTTTCGCAAACTGTTTGCCCTGAAGCGGGTCAACTCCCTCAATGAGGCTTTTGAGCGGGTTTTCTGGTCCGGGGCCAGCCTGAACGAACTGTTCAATGCAGCGACCAAAAATGCTGCACATGGCGGACCCATGGAACGCATATTTGCCAGCGGCATGCGCGAATACCAGAAACTGCGCGAACGCCGTATTACCGATGGCGCTACGCTGATGGACGGCGCCCGCCGCGCAATGCGTGCCAGTTTCCAACGCGAAATGGACGTGGTGGAAATCAACCTGTCGTTTCTGGCATCGGTGGGTTCGGTGTCGCCCTATGTTGGCCTTTTTGGCACCGTATGGGGCATCATGCACGCATTTACCGGACTCGCGTCATTGCAGCAAGTCACTCTTTCCACGGTGGCGCCCGGCATTGCCGAAGCGTTGGTCACCACCGCCATCGGCTTGTTTGCAGCCATTCCGGCCGTGGTTGCCTACAACCGTTTTGCGCGCGACATCGACCGCATTGCCAGCCAGCAGGAAACTTTTATTGAGGAGTTTTCCAACATTCTGCAGCGCAATGTGGGCGCACAGGCTGGCGCCAACGCCAACCCCAACGCCACCATTGCACGCTAAGCGCGCCGCCATGCAACTCACCCGGAGCCAGAACCCATGCCTGCTGTAGCCCACCGCGGCCGGGGACGCCGCACCATCAACGAAATCAACATGGTGCCGTTTATCGACGTCATGCTGGTGCTGCTGATCATTTTTATGGTCACGGCCCCCCTCATCACGCCCAGCACGGTCGACTTGCCGAGTATCGGAAAAGCGTCCCGGCAGCCGGACAAGGTGGTACAGGTTATTGTGGGTAAAGATGAAAGCCTGTCGCTGAAAAGTGCCGACAAAACCATATCCGTCACGCTGAAAGACCTGGCCGATGCGGTCAAACGCAGTGGTGGCGGTGCAACGTCCACGACTGACGGTTCAGCCTCGGATGGCACCGATACCCCAAGTAATTTTGCCGTGGTAATCAGTGCCGACCGCAATGTCAAATACGAGACTGTCGTCAAGGTGATGGACACCTTGCAGCGCGCGGGTGTGCAGCGGCTGGGCCTGTCGGTTCAACTTGCCAACTGAGCCATGGCCGCGACACACCTGGAATTTGGACCGCCCCCCACCCCCGGCTTGCTGCGGGCGATGTTGCTGGCACTGGTGGCCCATGCGGTGCTGCTGGTGGTGCTGACCTCGGGCATTCAGTGGAAGCACGAACGGGTGCAGGATGCGGTGCAGGCGGAACTCTGGTCAACGATCCCGACACCGGCTGCTGCACCGGCCCCTCCCGCGCCACCTCCGGCCGAGGCACCGGATAACAGCGCAGATGCTGCCAAGGCCACGGCGGATGCTGCAGCCGCCGCAGAAGCTGCCATCGCCACCGAACGTATGCGGGCAAAGCGTCTGCAGGAAGAGAAAATTCAGCAGGAACAGGCGGCCCGGGATAAGGCAGCGCTCGAAAAGAAAAAACAACAGCAGCTAGCGCAGGAAAAAGCCGACAAGGAGGCGCGCGACAAAGCGGATAAATTGGCACGTGACAAGGCCGCACATGACAAAGCGGCGCATGAGAAGGCTGTGAAAGTTGATAAGGTTGACAAGGTTGATAAGGTTGACAAGGCGGCGCAGGAGAAATTGCTGAAGGAACAAGCCCGCAAGCAGGCACTGGCCGATGCGCAGGAAGCAAAACTGCTGGACGAACTGCGCCAGCAAAATATGAAGCGCATTGCCGGAATGACGGGCAACGGCCCTAACAATGCCACCGGCAACTCGTCCACCTCGTCTGCATTGCAGGCGTCCGGGCCGTCAGCCGGTTATGGCGGACGCATTCAGGCCAGCATCCGGCCCAACATCACGTACACCATCGATATTCAGGGCAACCCGCGTGTGGAAGTTGAAATTCATTGCTCATCCAGCGGCACCATCCTGAGTGCGCGCATTACCCGGCCCAGCGGGGTGGACTCGTGGGACAACGCAGTGCTGCGTGCGATCGAAAAAACAGGCGTCTTGCCGCGCGACATTGACGGCACTATTCCGTCATCGATGCAGCTTATTTTTACCCCCAGAGGCTAGCTGCGAATCCATGCGCACGGCAGCATAGTTGCCGATCTGCTGGACGGCGCTATTTTTGACGTCGAATTGCGTGCCACAACCTCCGCAAGAGCCACAAGCGGCACACGAACCACCCGTGCCAGCATTGCCACCGCTGGCGCCACTTCCACCAATTTCACCAATTTCGTTACTATCTCCCCGCATGCCATCAGTCAGCGTGCGCACCTTGCGAAACACAAAGCGCAGGCTGAATCCCACAATCATTGCGACTACCAGCGTCTGGCCTAAATCGCTTAAAAGGTGCGTCACTGGGTTCATGCGCTCACCCCCGTAAGCCAGCGGGTCAGGTGGAAAACCACAAACGAAGCGGCATAAGCCATGGCAAACAGATAGCCGGCCATCACCAGCGGGTAGCGCCAGCTGTTGGTCTCGCGCCGCACCACGGCCAGCGTAGACAGGCATTGCGGCGCAAATACATACCAGGCCAGCAGTGCGTATGCGGTGGCCAGAGACCATCCCTGAACAATCATGCCCGCCAATGCGCCGCCGCTGTCCTCATCTGCACCCGACAGCGAATACACCGTGCCCAGTGCGCCAATGGCCACCTCCCGTGCGGCAAGCCCCGGAACCAGCGCGATACAGATCTGCCAGTTGAAACCGATGGGCGCAAATACCACTTCCAGCGCACGCCCCATCATGCCGGCCAGACTGTACTGAATGGCCGGGCCTTGCGCCGCAGTCCAGTCGGGTGGCGGGCCCGGAAAGGTCGACAGAAACCAGAGAATGACCATCAGCGAAAAAATGATTCCGCCTACGCGCTGCAGAAAAATGCGGGCGCGCTCCCATAATCCCAGCCCCAAATTGCGCAGACTCGGCATGCGGTAAGGCGGCAGTTCGAGCATCAGGGGCTGGTAGCCGGTTTTCATCCAGCTGTGCTTCATCACCCAGGCCACCGCCATGGCACCGGCCACGCCCGCAAGGTAGAGCCCGAACAGCGTCAGGCCCCGCAAATCAAACCCACCAACGCTGCGCTCAGGTACAAAAGCGCCAATCAGCAACGCATAGACGGGCAGGCGCGCCGAACAGGTCATAAGCGGCGCGACCATGATGGTTGCCAGCCGGTCTTTCCAGTTGGCGATGGTGCGCGTGGCCATGATGCCGGGAATGGCGCATGCAAAGCTCGACAAAAGGGGAATAAAGGCGCGCCCGGAAAGCCCCACAGTGCCCATCAGGCGGTCCAGCAGAAACGCGGCGCGTGGCAAATAGCCTGAGTCTTCCAGCAACAGGATAAAGAAAAACAGAATCAGTATCTGCGGCAAAAAGACCAGCACACCGCCTACCCCGGCCAGCACGCCGTCCACCAGCAGACTGCGCAACAGGTTGTCCTCCATGTTTGCGTGCAGGGCCTGGCTCAGCCAGTCAACACACGATTTGATGGCCTCCATGGGCAGGTTGGCCCACGAAAAAACCGCCTGAAATATCAGGAACAGCACCATCCCGAGCAACAAGAGGCCCACTACCGGATGCATCACCACTGCGTCCAGCCGATGCTGCAGGCGGGCCCGGCTGGCGGGTTGGGGCGACACGTTCGCGAGTATGCGCAGCACTTCCTTCTGGCGCGCTATGGCGGTGGTGGGTTCGGGTAATGTGGCGGGCACCGCTCCCGACATTGCTTCGGGCATTGCCCCGGGCAGCGGGTCAATCAATGGGTCATCCCGCTGCTTTTCAGCCAGCTTGGAAAGCGCCTGCTCCAGTTGGACCAAAAGCGCTGCGTGACCATTTTTGGCCACAGCAACGGTTTCGACCACCGGACAACCCAGTTCCTGCGCAAGTTGGGCAACGTCAATGTTGAGCCCGTGCGCACGCGCCACATCCGCCATGTTGAGCGCTACCACCATTGGTTTTCCCAATGCACGCAGTTCGAGCACCAGACGCAGGTTCATGCGCAGGTTGGTCGCGTCTACCACCGCCACCAGCATGTCGGGCGCACCTTCACCGAGACGCTGCCCCAGCAACACCTCGCGCATGATCTGCTCGTCTGCAGTGGCAGGACTCAGGCTGTAGGCGCCAGGAAGGTCGATCACGGTGATGGAACTGCCGCCCGGCAATTTGGCCTGACCCAGCTTTCGCTCGACCGTTACGCCAGCGTAATTGGCTACATGCTGGCGCGTGCCGGTAAAAAGATTGAACAATGCAGTTTTGCCGCAGTTGGGATTACCTACCAGCGCAACCACGGCACCTTGCCAATTTGGGGCCCCAAACGGGCTTGACCCTCTCACACTGGGGCCGGCTTCAAACTTGCGGCTGCCTTCCGGACTGTGGTCGCCCGTCAATTTGTGCATTGCGACTCCACCAGCACGCTGTGCGCCTCCAGCCAGCGCAGGGCGAACAGGCTTTCTCCTATTTGCACCGCCAGCGGTTCACGCCCACCCGGACCTCGTCGCAACAAGCGCACTTGTTCACCCGGCATGAAACCGAGCTCTTCGAGTCGGCGTAAATGGTCGGGGCCGATATCGGAATTCGCGCCCTCCAGCCCCGAAACCCAGGCCGAGGCGCCGTTTGGCAAATCTGACAGTCGCATTCGAATCTCCGTGATCTAAATGCGAGTGTATCTCATTTAGATTAACGCCCTATTCGTACACGATTTCGGCCAACCCCTGTTTTGCCTGCGCACGCCAACTGGCCAGCGCCGCATCGCTGGGGAAAAATCGGGCAGATTCGCCCAACGCCAGTTCGGCGATTGCCGCCGCGCAGCGTTCGCCATCCAGTTGCATGCTGTGCTGCACCAGGAGACGCACCGGCAAGCCCCGCACCAGATCGCCCTGTTCAGAAGTTGTCGTCTGCGGCGCAAACTCCTGCAGCAAACGGCCCACCTCCGGCGCCTTGTCGGCCACCTGCACACGCAAATACTTGCCAAAGCGACAGCGGGCCTGCGCCAGACTCCAGATCTGCTGCACGGTAAATTGCATGCCGCCCGAAAAACGGTCCGGCTGTGCCTTGCCCATCGCCACAATCAGTTCATCGTCGACCAGCAACGCACGGTGCTGCGTCAGCAGCGCCTCGTCGACCCGCGCGTCGATAGTGCCGGATTTATCGTCCAGTTTGAACAAGCCGAGCTTGCCTCGCTGACCATTGATGACCCGGAAATCAGTGACTATTCCCGCCAGCAACTGGGGCTCGCGGGTGTCCAGCAAGGTACTGATGCTGCGTCTGGCAAAACGCCGCACCTCGGTGGCTACTTCATCAAACAGGTGGCCCGAAAGATAGAAACCGATGGCCGACTTTTCCTGCGTCAGTCGTTCCTTGACGCCCCACGGCAGCGCATCGACCAGTTCGGGCTCCTGGGTGCTCGAGCCATGTGCGTCGTCCGCCATGTCGAAGAGGCCCACCTGATTGGCATTGGCCGCTGCCGCCGTGGCAAACTCAAACGCCCGGTCGATAGAAGCCACCAGCGCCGCGCGATTGAGTTGCAGCGTATCGAAGGCACCACTTTTTATCAGCGCTTCCACGCAACGCTTGTTAATACGACTGCGCTCGACCCGGCGCGCAAAATCAAACAGACTGGTAAATGGCCCCGCCTCGCCGGTTGGCCCCAGACCCTCACGCGCGGCCACAATGGCGTTAATAGCCTGTTCACCGGTGCCTTTGATAGCGCCCAATCCATAACGGATTTGACGGTCAGAAATAGGCTCGAAACGGTAATAGCCTCGGTTGATATTGGGCGGCTCGAACGTAATATCAAATTTGACGGCATCTTCATACAACACCTTGAGCTTGTCGGTGTCGTCCATTTCTACCGTCATATTGGCGCAAAAGAACTCGGCCGTGTAATGCACCTTGATCCACGCCGTCTGATAGGCCAGCAGCGAATAGGCGGCGGCGTGCGACTTGTTGAACCCGTAGCCGGCAAACTTTTCCATCAGGTCGAATATTTCGTCGGCCTTCTGTTCGCTGATATTATTTTTGGCCGCACCGGTGCGGAAAATAGCCCGGTGCTCGGCCATTTCCTCGGCTTTTTTCTTACCCATCGCCCGCCGCAACATGTCGGCGCCACCGAGCGAATAGCCGCCCAGAATCTGCGCCGTTTGCATCACCTGTTCCTGATAAACCATGATACCGTAGGTTTCCGACAGCATTTCGGCCACCAGCGGGTGCGGATATTCAATTTCTTCGCGGCCATGCTTACGCGCAACAAAGCTCGGAATCAGATCCATCGGGCCGGGGCGATACAAAGCGTTGAGCGCAATCAGGTCTTCCAGTCGCGTAGGTTTGGCATCGCGCAACATGCCTTGCATGCCCCGACTTTCAAACTGGAACACGGCTTCGGTGCGTCCGTCTGAAAACAGCTTGTAGACCTTTGCGTCGTCGAGCGGCAATTTGTCGTAGGAAAAATCCTGCTGGCCCGGGTGGCGCTTCGCAATAAATTCGCGCGCGATTTCCAGAATGGTGAGCGTCGCAAGGCCCAAAAAGTCGAACTTCACCAAGCCGATGGCCTCAACGTCATCCTTGTCGTACTGGCTGACCGCCGAATCGCTGCCGGGTTGCTGATACAGCGGACAGAAGTCGGTCAGCTTGCCGGGCGCAATCAACACGCCACCCGCGTGCATGCCCACGTTGCGCGTCAGCCCTTCGAGCTTGCGTGCGAGTTCGAGCAGCGTGCGCACGTCTTCTTCACGCGCTTCGCGCTCGGCCAGCAACGGTTCGGCCTCGCTGGCGTAGACGAGTTTGTCGCTCTTTTTGCCATCGGTCGGCGGCAACTGAAGCGTGACGTTGGTTCCTGGCTTGTTGGGAATAAGCTTGCTGATGCCGTCGCAAAAGTTATAGCTCATGTCGAGCACGCGCCCCACATCGCGCACCACGCCACGCGCCGCCATGGTTCCAAAAGTGGCAATCTGGCTCACCGCATCCTTGCCATATTTGCTCTTCACATAATCGATCACACGGTCGCGGTTGCCCTGACAGAAGTCGATGTCGAAGTCTGGCATCGAGACGCGTTCCGGGTTGAGAAAGCGCTCAAACAGCAGCTTGTATTGCAGCGGGTCGAGGTCGGTAATCTTGAGTGCATACGCCACCAGCGAACCGGCGCCGGAGCCGCGGCCCGGACCCACTGGGCAACCATTGTTTTTGGCCCAGTTGATGAAGTCGCCGACGATCAGAAAATAGCCGGGAAACCCCATCTTGAGAATCGTGTTGATCTCAAATTCGAGCCGCTCCAGATAGCGTGGCATCTGCGCCGCGCGCAGCGTTTCGTCGGGGTACAGATGCAGCATGCGCTCGTGCAATCCGGCCAGAGACGCGTGGCGAAAATAGTTTTCGGGCGTCATGCGCTCGCCATTGACTTCGGGCGTCGGAAAGTCGGGCAACTGCGGCTTTCCCAGCACCAACGTCAGGTTGCAGCGACGCGCTATTTCCAGCGTATTTGCGAGCGCCGACGGGACGTCGGAAAACAGCGCCTGCATCTCTTCGCCCGATTTGAAATACTGCTCACGGGTAAAACGCCGTGGGCGGCGGGCGTTGCCCAGAATTTCGCCATCGGCAATGCAGACGCGGGCCTCGTGGGCCTCAAAGTCCTGTGGTTCGGCAAACTGGATCGGGTGGGTTGCCACCACCGGCAAACCAATGCGCGCCGCCAGCTGCACGGCGGCAGTGACATGGGCATCGTCGTCGTTGCGAGCGGCACGTTGCAACTCCAGATAGAAGCGGTGTGGAAAAAGTGCTGCCAACTGCATGGCGCAGTCGTGCGCACGCGCCTGGTCGCCCTGCACCAGCGCCTGACCCACCGGACCAGCCTGCGCTCCGGACAACAAAATCAGCCCGGCATTGAGTTCGTGCAACCAGTCGAGCTTGATCACGGCCTGCTGCTTGCCACCTGTGGTCAGTACGTTTTTGGTATAGGCACGCGCCAGCAACTCGGACAGATTCAGATAACCCTGGCGGTTTTGCACCAGCAGCAGCATGCGCGAGGTTGCCGTCGGGTCGGTGCCAAGGCCTTCGAGCACGAATTCGGCACCCAACAACGGTTTGACACCCTTACCACGCGCTTCTTTGTAAAACTTGATGGCCCCAAACAGATTGTTGAGGTCGGTAATAGCCAGTGCTGGCTGCGCGTGTCGGACTGCGGCCGCGACGACTTCATCGATACGGCAGGTGGAGTCAACAACGGAAAATTCTGTATGGAGGCGCAGGTGTACAAACATGCCCTCATTGTAGGCACTTGCGGGCCTTCAAATCTTCCGCAAATGCCGACGCAGCGCATCCCACCAGACCGGGGAATGCACTGCGCCAAAGGCTGAAAAAATTACTTC
>Ga0208872_1002206_pt1 | contig 11427 bp, 18 predicted proteins | sample CryBogCBH12Aug08_FD_185508 | JGI IMG/M metagenome (GOLD analysis project Ga0208872, IMG submission 185508) | Freshwater microbial communities from Crystal Bog, Wisconsin, USA - CBH12Aug08 (SPAdes) | ecosystem: Environmental > Aquatic > Freshwater > Lake | place: Crystal Bog, Wisconsin, USA... | reverse complement strand
CCACCACTTAATCATGTCGCGTGCTTGATGCCCATGTGCCATTCCAAACATGGTGCCACTCAAATTGACGCACAAGGTGCTGTCATCTAAAGCTGGGTAACGGAACTCCACACGCTCTTTAAGGAAGGGATTCTCCATACAGGCATCTTCCACAGACTTAACTACCTCTAGTGCCCATGAATCTTCTGGACGTGAAACTAAAAAGCGCTGTACCTCATCGTGGTTTCCTGGAACTACAGGAATAATAATTTTTGATGCAAGGGGAGCCATTGCTTTAATCTGTGCCATCAAAACACGACGAGCCACCTGTACCTGCTGGGATACGCCGATGTCATGGCGACCCATTACCTTACCTTTTTGACTGGTCATACCTTCAATACAATCGCCAAGTTGTGGAAGCGCGATTTGTCCAATGGTGTACTTCTTGCTCAGCCATTTATGATGCGCAACTGACCCATCAATTGCACGGAGCATACGATCTACAATCGCTGGGGTATCGTCTTTACCATATTGTGTGTCTCCTACGCTATAAACAGCAGTTAGGTTGCCCTCAAAGTCATTTATCTTGCCTGTTGGCTTCCACTTAACAATCTCATCAATAAGTTTCTCTGCATCGTAATCGGCGTTAGCTCCTGCAGATGGGACTACGTTAATGCGCCAAGAATGAAGCCACTCTCCATCCCACTTCTGCCAACTACCACGACGGCTGCTGACTAATGTCCACTCAGATGGGTTTAAGTTAGCGTCACGTAATAGCTCTTCTGCCCCTGGTGTATTGCTATCGGCACGAGCTGAGGTGATTGCCCATCCACCTGTTCGTTCATCAATCTCAGATCTAGGGCGCCAATTCTCTGGTGTTTCTTTATTAACCTTATCAGAGCCTTCTTTGCCAGTTTGTACAAACTTATTAAACTCGTCTTTTATGGACATGAGCATTCCCTATTCCTGTGACGTTTAAAAGTGGTTAGACCAAAAGTAATTTCTGGGTAAGTTTTATGAAAAAAGTTGTACATAAGGTTTGCTGATATGGATTTATCGTCAATTAGTTCAAAAGTATCTTTAATAAAATCATCGTCTTTATTTTTAAGCCATTCAACAACACCGCATTTACCTTTTGAATACGTGCCACTGGTTGAACGAGGAGTCCTGTTCTGCAACTCTTCTTTAAGTGACATGGGTGTAATTCAACCACAGATTGAGGGTTATAACAACTAGACACAACAAAAAAGCCCCCTAGTTATAGGGGGCTATTTCTGTAAACTTTAGTCGACCATACCTGCTGAGAAGTTAGGCTTGCTGCGGTTGATCGCTGGTGGAATAAGGCGACCATTACCCTGAGTTGCCCCAGCTTCTGGTGCAACCTGCTTTTGAAATCCAACCTTGATGCCGTAACGAGCGCCTGAACGCTCTAGTACGTGCTTACGTGATGGCTTGGCCTCACGAGTTGGATCTCCAGCTGCTGTGTTCTTCTTCTTCATAAGTGTGCCTTTTTCTGGTTTAGCAACTGTGTGAGGCGCTGCATTTCCAGGGGCAGTAGAAGTAGGAGCCAGCGGTGCTGGATTCTTCTTTGATGAGCTCTTAATCATTTAGTTTCCTTTGCAAAGGGGGTTATTACAGAATAACAGTCTTAACGCACTTCTACAGTCCATACAACGGCGGAAATGGTCCCGTCATGGCTGTCAATGCTTGCAAATCCTGGAATACATACGAGGTCCAGTCCTCTTGGGGCGGTATAGCCACGTGCAATTGCGATGGCTTTTGTTGCCTGATTAACGGCTCCAGCACCTACGGCACGAAGCTTACAAGTGCGCTTTTCATAGATTGCATGGGCGATAGCTGATGCTACGGCTTGTGGGTTGCTTCCTGCGCCTACGCGTAGGACGTCATCTTCTTGGTCTGCCATTTAGTTCCTCATTATGCTCGAAGTAGTGGTACCTCCAAAGTATGAGGAACTAGGCGCAGAAAATCAGCCTAAACTGTCGATTGGGCATGGAGCGGTGGCTAAATTGCCACAAAGGGCGCACTCCATATCAAGCATATAAAGAGATATCTCTCCCTCTTCAAACATGGCTTGGACAGTCCATAACAGGGAGCCACATGAGCAAACCTCTAATGGGTTGTCTTTATCTCGTAGATCTAGTGGCACTATGCCAATTCAATCTTTTTATCTAGCTGACCCTGTAAAAGGATTGGGGTTGCGTAAGCCAAAATCTCACGCCAGAAGCAGTCACTGCAACCGCAATATGGTTGTCCTGTTAGTGTTTCTACATCAGAGTCTTCATCAACGCTATCTGCTAATCGCATCATGTACTCGTCTAACCCATGTTGAAGTTGGGATGCCCAAACCTCATCATTAATCTGAAAACCGCTCATTGTCCTCCCCATCCTCCACCTCTAAAGTGGGCTGGTGTCGCTGCGATAACCTTTACCATAGCGCTTCCACATTTTTCGCACTCTACTCGGTGCTCATCATTAAAAGTAAAATAGCGCTCAACTTGAATGTCACATGTAATGCAGGCAAAATCATACGTCGGCAATTGGCTCTCCATATCCTGCTTCACGCAATAACTTAACTAAATCTTCTAACCGAATAATACCAACCCACTCAGTAATGCTGGCTTCGCCCTGCCCATTAAGGCGCAAAACTGCTAAAGGAAGGTCTTTGCCATTGTGACGATCTTTAAGCTGTTTGATGGTAGTACTAGGGGAAAAGTCTTTACGAGCCTTGATCTCCCAGTCAATACCTACTGTACCTGTAATGTCTGAGCCACTTCGACCAGCGCCAGTGCTCTCAGCATACGGAAATCCATTTTCAGCCAAATACATAGCCACCACTTTTTGGGAACGGTACCCACGGTGCTTTCTTGATTGGCTAGGCATTATGCGGTGTACCGATTAACTGCGGTGTAACCGCTACGACGCTTTACTTCGTTGTTGATAAGCCAGTGGTAAGCGTCAATCTTGCCAAGGTAAGACTCAAGGGTAGTGCGGTACATATGCGTCTGTAGAAATACCTTATGAAGCTCTTCTACTTCAGGATCAATAGCCACAGCTGCTTTAAGGATAGTGGCTTTTTCTGTGCTCTTACCAGTGCTTAGCTGAAGGGTTTTACGGTTTACTACCTGTTCGTAGTACGTCTCTGCTTCAGTTTCTGCGTTCTTAGCCACAGCTACCTGAGTCTCTAAAAATGCGCGATACTCAATGTAATGGGCTGCAAGAAGCATTAACTCTGCAGCATCAATGGCAGTAATGTCCTCTGGAATATCAGGTAATTCCATATCCAAACTACGTGCGATCTTTAAGCCTTGTGCGTTCAACAGATCTATTACCTCTTCACTGTAGCCGATTACTTTAAGTTCAAGCATTGTCGTACCCCTTACATTGGTAGCAGCCAGTATTAGCGTTGATATTACAAGCTGGTGGTGTCTTCTTCTCTACAGATTCTACAATCATTGCTGCAGCATCCAAAATCTCCATAAGGCCAAAATTACTCTTAGCAACTATAAACTCTTTGCTCTGTTGGTTTGCTTTATTTTCGTAGATGAATACCGCCTCCTGTGGTTGGTATTCAAGGTTAGCCAGCTCTGCCAATTTCATATACAAACCAGCCTGCATAATGTGGGTCATAAAAGGCGCGGTTAAGTTATCCCACATTTTGTCTAAATTGCCATCGTATTTGGCGGTCATTTGAGGCGCTTCAAACCTAAATGTTCCTGCACCGATAGACTTAATCTCAAGCATTAGTGGCTCACCAAGACCAAGCAAAATACCATCTGCATGACCGTGGATACGAAGTGGTTCATAAACTAACGGTACTTCTAAATAATCGTAATACTTAATATCAATGTCTGGGTCGTGTTCTTTTGGTGTTCCCATAAAAATATCGCCACACTCATTGCACTTCCACTTACCCCATAGGTTACCCATTTCTTTGAATAAGTTCTGCCAACCAGCATGGATATCGTGTCCTACTTGAAACACGCGCTTTTGACTAAGGCTGGCTTTGTATTTGCTAGGCGGTGGTGGAAAACCTAAAAGCTGGAAGTAAGAACTACGGTGGCACCAATCATCTTTAACCATTGCAGATGGGTGCAAAACTGTTGAAGAACGCGAAGTATCAGCAGGCTTTGTTAATACGTATCTTTCCACTGCTTTAAGAACTCTAGAGTCATTCTTACCCGCATCAAGAAACTTTTTAAGATTGCCACTAGGCTTTTCTCCCTTTAATGCCATGTTCTGTAACCCACTCCTCTAACGTAAGCCCAACTTTAGCAGCTTTTCTTTTAAGAGCATTACGTTCACGATGACTTAGGCCACCCCAAATGCCGTGCTGTTCATCCATCTTATCTGAGTACAGTAGGCATTGCAAACGAACAGGGCATGCAGGAGCGCCATCTTTACCAAAGCACACGGCTTTAGATTTATCGGCAATAGATTTATATTTTGACTTATCACGTGGTGGATACCAAAACTCCGTGTTCATTCCACGGCACTTAGCCTTATGACGCCAACCTTCGTTGTGTCCTACATCTTCGTACAAGTATGCTCCTGGGAAATAGACGGGGGCAATATCCCCTCCCAGAGGCTACAAGTCTATCACAAAGTCTCTTTAAGCTCCCGAATCGTATCCCGCATTTCTATAAGGTCATCCTCAAGAACGATACAGTAGTTCTCACCGTTGAGGCTAATGCCTAGTACTGGCATACGGCTATCTAAAACAGCCTCGTTTACTATCTTCTCTAGGATAGAAGCCTTAATACTGAACGAAGCTTTGCCAGTCCATTTATGTTCTACCAACCAATCTGTGGTTCTTACGTCGCCTTTTCTATTCCAAAAAGCACCGCTGGCAGCAGTACGCTTACCGCCCAGCTTTTTAGCTAGGCGGTCTTCGTGCTTACGACTTTGTTTTTGTCCTTCACTCTTCATCAGAATCTTCGGCTACAAACTTAGAGCCCGATTTAATTGAGTCTAAGACATCCTTTTCTAGGGCTTCCTTAAGGTCAATTTCCTCACGGATGGATACTAGAAGGGCATCAGCACCTTGCCACTGGCGCTGTTCTCCATCGATGGTGTATCGATAGTAAGCACCTGCTCGGGTGATGACCTTGTTAATGATGCCCATAGCCACAATTTCCTTGGCAAAGTCATACTGACCACGGTCTACGATTCCGCCAGTACCAAAGTAGAAGTCCATAAAAGCGGTCTGAGATGGTGGGGCAGACTTGTTCTTGATGGTCTTGACCTTGATTGTCTGACCTACACGGTACTTTTCTTGACCTGTGCCTGCATCGATCCAATCATCTCGCTTGACCTCTACGCGGGTGAAGTAAGCATAGTTCTTACCCTTGCCACCTGGTGTGGTGCGTGGATCGCCATACATAACTCCTACACGGTCACGCCATTGGTTAATCATAATGCCAATAAATGGGCGCTCATTTTCAGTAAGGGAGCGCTTAGATGCTTTACCAATCTTACGAAAGAACTTGTTGGTTAAAAGCGCACCGCGTCCTACGGTTGCTTCATCCATTTCTTTGTCATCCTCCGCGCTAGGAATGAGGGCAGGAAGGCTATCAATAACAACGCAATCCACGGACTTACTTTCAACAATCTCGATGACGGCTTCATAAGCCTCCTCCATAACGTTAGTAGAAATAACATAAACGCGTGACAGATCTACGCCACACATTTCTGCATAAGATGGAACCCATTCTTCTGCTGCAACCCATACAGTTGTGAACTCTGGATCACGTTCTTGGTTAGCTGCAACGGTTTTAAGTGCAACGGCAGTTTTACCATTTGACTCTTCACCAATAAGCTCATGCCATTGATTGACAGGCCACCCACCACCAAGTGCAACGTCAAAAGATAACGAGCCAGTAGTCATACGTCCGTGATCGTCAATAATATCTTCACCACGAATAATCGTGTCTTCACCAAACTTTTTATTAAGCTTATTAATTACTTTAAGTAGTTCTGCGTTTGCTAATGCCATTAAATGTGTCCAATGATTGTTTGCGGGTTATATCCACCTGTTGCTACCTGGCGTGATGGGGTTGCTGGACCACCACTTGCTTGTCCTCCTACAACTCCTTTACCAACGCCTGTTCCTGACTGTTGGATTGGGTATCCGCAATCGTAACAGCGCTTACGAGATTCTGCTGTTGCGCCACCGTAGTTACCGCTGCCACAACCAGGACAACGATCGCCCATCGGAACCTGTTGTTGTACTGGTGGATAGTTCTGTGGTTGATGCGGTTGTTGGTACACATTCGGTTTTGGGTTTGGTTGGTGCTGTTGCGGTGCAACAGGAGCTTGTTGGTTTACTTTATTTGCCCACCAATTACTCATCGTAATCCTCCGTATGTATGTTAGAGTGAATCATATCAAGTTCTATAGCGGATGAAAACGCCACAATAAGAGACGAAAGAGCGACAGATTTAAAAAAAGCGATCATTATTTCGATGTCTTCCTGGTTGAGGTCGACCGAAGCCTCCATATCCTCTATCTCTGCTAGCTGTACGCTAGACAAGATTCGAGCGGTTAGCTCTGCAGTAACTTCAATATAAGGTAAAAGTGGCTGTATTTGTTCAAGGCGTGCGTCACTATCCTCACGTTCTTTTTCATGCCCTTCATCGCTAACTGGGTTAAGGCCTAGGTCAACAGCAACTTTATTAGGGTTATCTAGGGCAAGATCGTATAAAGACCAACGGGTTATTGTGCTAAATGGGATTTCTTGATGCTTGGGCTCTTCATCCCTAAAGCGTCTAAACCAACTCACTTAGCTTGACCCCATCTCTGTACAGTCTTAACGTCTGCCAGTAATGGCACATCAAGAAGCTTAATGCCTTCCATAGCCTCACGAATCGCTTCTGCGGTCTCCTCAGCCTTGTTATCAGGGGTAAGAGTAACCAACTCATCGTGAACCGTTAGGAGAAGCTTAGCCTCTTTAGGGATCATGTCCTGGGCTCTAATCATAGCAAGTTTCATAATGTCGGCTGCTGAGCCTTGGATTCGCGTGTTGAAGGCCTGCCTTTCAGCTCCAGCCTTGTCTCCAAAATTCTTTGAGTTGATCTCTGGCAAATACCTGCGGCGACCCAATACTGTGGTCACATAGCCCTTCTGACGGGTGCTATTAACCACCATAAGGCGATACTTATTAATGGAGTTAAACTTCTTGCTGAAGTCGTCTAACAAGGTCTTAGCCTCGGTTAAAGTACAGCCTATCTGCTTAGCAATCTTGTCAGGGCCTACGCCATAAGCAATAGACAGAACAAGGACCTTTCCAGCCTTGCGGTCTACTCCCATAGTGTCACCAATAGTGGTGTAGATGTCCCCACCCTCAAGGTAGTTCTTCATCATAATCGGGTCTTTAGACATAGAGGCGATAACTCTAGGCTCAATCTGTGAGTAATCAGCTACAACTAATTTATAACCATCAGGCGCAAAAAATAGATTACGAATGGCTTTGCCGTGTGAGGTGTGCGGTGCAGGAACATTTTGCAGGTTTGGGTTACGGCTAGAGAAGCGACCAGTCTCAGCGCCATGTTGAATAAAGTCACAGTGGATCTTGCCGTCAATAAGCAAGCTTTCCTTGTATTCGGTCTTAGATTTACCGCTTACAGTACGAGTAACATCGCCGCCCAAATACGGAATAACGTAGGTGCTAAGCAACTTATTAAGGTCGGCATAGGTCAGGATTGCAGCGGCAAGTTCATTGGATTCTCTATAAAGTTCTAGGGCTTCTGATGACACTGAGTAGTCAGAGGCATCAAGCTCTATCCCCTCTGATTGCTTGGTCTTGCCCTTAAGGGTCAACACCTTTGGCTTTAGCCCTTGACCGCCGTTCTCCTTCTTGCCGTAGAGCATGGCTTGCTTTTCAGGGTTAGAGTTAATATTAAATACCTTGCCAGCAATACGGTAGATTTCTGACCTAGCCTTTTCAATATCAATCTCAAGTTGAGCATGCAGGTCAAATAACTGTTCTGTGTCGATAGGGGCGCCAGACAATTTCATATGGCACAGCACCTTAAGAACACCCATCTCCAAGTTCATAACATTGACAAGGTTGCCCTCTTCGAGCTTCTTTTGCAAGACGCTCTTATAAAGCATAAACGTGTACTTAGCGTCAAGATAAGCGTATTTAGCAACGGTACCGAAATCATACTTCTCAACCTCTTTACCAACACCTTTGACCATGTGATAGCCAAACTCACGCGCTAAGCAGTCATCAAGACCGCACTTATTCTTATTCTTGTTATCGTACAAAAATGAAGCAATCATCGTGTCAAAATAAGGCCCAATAGGGAACTGGTTCTCGTAGTACTTAGCAATAGAGGTTAAGTCAAAGATAAGGTTGTGACCAACCAAAGTGCGATTATCACCAAACATCAATGGCTTTAGTGCAGCAAATACTTCTGCTGGCAATAACTGCTCAGGAGGCGGTCCAAATACTGTTGTGGCCTTCTTATCGTCTGTGGAGTAATCCTGTTCACGAAGTGGCAAACCAGCTTCTTTACGTCGCTCTCCAGTGGCTTTAAGTGGTCTAATAAGTTCTAAGAAATCACCGTTTGGGTGACCAAGAGGAATGACATCGCCACGTCCGTGGGTAGCCATAGAAATCCAAAGCACTTCATTAACAACGGTAACGCCACGTTGTGGACCCACTGTTTCAAGGTCATATGCAAAAGCATCTTGCTTTAAGTAATAGGCAACTAATTCATCAAGTTGTTCTTTAGTCGTAATAATATTCATATATCCCCCTTAAAGGCGAAGGGGCTAGGCGAAAGGGGTAATAACGCCTAGCCACTTCACATCTCGTTATTTAGATAAGAGCGTTAACAATCTCTGTTAGCTCATCTACGGAAAGACGACGGATGTCTGAAGGATCAAAAGGATTCATCTCTGCAATTTGCGCATCGACCTTTGCTTCATCAATTCCGTAATCTTCCATAAGATCACGACCCTTAACTGGGGTAACAGTAAACACGACCGCCTGCATTGCGCCACGGCGGGACAACGACCAATAATTCTTGGAAAGAGGCCCTGCAATGGATGACTCTGCAGCATGCAACTGCTTGAATAATGTTGGAGCGGCATTTAGCCGAGTAAGTGTCGCTGTTCCATCTGGGCTGATAACAGCAACAGAGAACGCACGACGCTTTGATGGATAGTTGTCAGGAAGCTTCAAACAAATTGGGCAACCCTTTTCGAGGCACACAAAGGACTTCTGTCCTTCCTTCTTTTCATCAAGCCAGTGAGCCTTGTATGTTGCATAAGGTCCGTCTGGATCGAGGAACTTGACGAGCTGAGGTTCTTCAGAGACTACGAGGTCTTTGGTGAACTGCTTAGGTGCGTCGATTTCTGCAGCAGCAGCCCAGCCACTCTTAATTGGAGGGAGGGATGACGCTGGGCGATCTTCAATATCGCTCTGGATGTTTTCTGTTGCAAATTCATCCACTGGTGGGATGAAGTCTATTGGTTGTACTGCCATTGTTATTTATCCTTAGTTAGTTGGTTTTGTTTCTTCTGCTTGGATTTTGGTCCAAGCCTCGGCAAGCTCAACGGTGAGTTGTCGGTTCGTACTCCAGTCTATACGGTTGACGTGGAGAACTTCAAATTGAGCAAAAAGGGCAATAGCTGCCTCAATCATTGCTCGGCTATAGAGACGGCGACCCTTGTGGTCTTCTCCGTTTTTGTTCTTCTTAGTGGGAAGTCTATAGGGCGGTGAAGGTAAGTAACCTTTTTGGTTCCATGTCCTAATGGTGATGAAGGGGCGATTTAGAGCCTGAGCAAGCGCCCCTGCAGTAAACAGCTCAATGTCCTTGCCATTAGGAAGAGGCTTTATATGAGGATGTGAATCCCACATAGTATCTTCTTTAGGTTTAGGCTCTTCAACTACCCGACGCTTGCGTTTACTTCCTGGATAGAAGTTGTCTAAATCCGCAATTACGGAATCAATAAGGTCGTCAGACATTACTGCACCAAAAACGCATATGATACTTTTTTAGGGAACATTAACTCAAGCTCTTCTGCTGTAAGTAAGTCCTTCTGATAAGCAACCAAAATAGCGTTCTGATCTAAGCGCTCAATAGTCTCAACACACTCTTTATAAATGCCGTGTTTATTTAGAATTTCTGTGGCAACGTCTACATCAAGTGGCGTTGATTCTTTACGTTGGTTTGTAAGTTTAATGTCGCCAAACTCTAGGTACTTATGACCTTTAGCGGTAACTTCACCAAGCTTTTCTACTGCATCTTTAAGACGAGCTTTAAGCTCGTTTTGTCGCTCAGTAATAAAGTCTGCTTCGGCTTTAACAGCCATATATTGTTGAGCAAGTTTTTCTACGTCTTGTAGTTCCATGATTCCCCTTTGTTCTAGGGAAGAGATTAGTAGGGAGGGTTACTTCTTGTCAAGATAGGCTTCAAGAGCCGCAATAATGATGCTTGTAACTGTTACCTTTTCAGCTGCTGCCTTCTTCTGCACAGCCTTCCAGAGGTCATCAGGCACGCGAATAGTGCGTGTGGGGGTCTTTGCTGGTGTAGACATTCTTAAATAATACCGTATAACAAGCGTAAAAATCTGTCGGATATGCAATTAACTACTTATTGTTCGTTAATTACCCAGTATTTTTTGCTTGTTATACGGAAGCTAAGGTTAAAAATTCCTTTAAACTGCCTACGCTTAAAGGTACTCCCCCTTTTTCGTCTATCCCTTCACCATCAATAATGGCGTTAGCTACTGAGGATTTTTGTTGGAGGGATTCGTATTGTCGTTCTTCGATTGATCCTCCGATAAGTATGTCTTGTATAACGGCGGACTGAAATCTAGATGATGCGCGGATGATGCGCCCGTTTCTTTGCGTTGCTGCTCCTGAAGACCATGGTAAATCGTAGTTAATAAGGAGATTCCCTGACGGCAAATCCACACCGTAGCCACCAGCGTCAGAACTAATAAGAACACGAATGTTAGGATCGTTGTTAAAGGCAACTTTGTTCTCCTCTTTTGTTTTAGCGTCTAACTTACCTGAATAAAGACGACATTGGTCTGGGCCAAGTGCTTCAGCAATTTTATCTAGCATATCTACATAAGTAGCAAAGATAACTACCTTGTTAATCTCATCTTGCTCTAAGAACTCTTGAACATAACTCACAAGATAATTAAGTTTATTAGAGGTAGTAATGCCCTCTAAACGCCCCTCTTTTACTAGCTGGTGGACGTACTGTGAACCTTCATTGTCAGTAGAAACGTACTTCTCTGAACTGGTTCGTAAAAGATCTGGATGGGAGCAGAGCATCTTTAATGCCCCTACCTTAGACATAATCTTTCCACGCCACATATCCTCTGGACCACCGTGAGTGGACTCAACGCCATAGTGCGCCAAAATATTAAATGAACCACCAAAAAGGTCTTGTGCTTCTTCTAGATCTG
>Ga0208872_1002202_pt1 | contig 11428 bp, 12 predicted proteins | sample CryBogCBH12Aug08_FD_185508 | JGI IMG/M metagenome (GOLD analysis project Ga0208872, IMG submission 185508) | Freshwater microbial communities from Crystal Bog, Wisconsin, USA - CBH12Aug08 (SPAdes) | ecosystem: Environmental > Aquatic > Freshwater > Lake | place: Crystal Bog, Wisconsin, USA... | reverse complement strand
GTCGCGCCATGCAGTAAAACATCGGCGTTGACGGCGTCGTAATCGTAGCCGAAGGGCAGTTCGGGATTGCCGACGCGCATTTCCACCGGCGAACTTTCACCGGTGAAATACGCGGCGTCCGCTACCGCGCGACCCTGCTGCAACAGAAATTCGCAGTGCGAAATGTAGTCAATCCACGGCTTGCCCTGATTCCACCACGTTTCCGTGCGCTCGAAATGAAAACCCCATTGGCCCATCGTCATGCCCGGCCAGACATTCGTCCACGGCTGCATGGCGTAGCGATGGAAGATGTAGCGATTCAAGCCCTGGCAATACATCAGATCGCCGAGCGCCTTGAGCGAATACGGATCCTCCTGCCAGCGCCCCGCTTTCACGCTCGGCGCAGCGGTGAACGACTCCGCGCCCACAATCGTCTTGCCGTAAATATGGGCGATGGACGCCGCGAGCTTGATGGAGGAATGCCCTTGGCTGCCGCTCCAAAATTCACCCATCACCACGTCGGCGGGCGCGCCGCTTTGGATGGATTCAAACGGTCCGGTGTAAGGCTCGACGGCGTTCTGCAAACCATGCTGCTTGCACAATTCGGCGAAATGGCCGAAATAATTTTCCGCAAACAAATCGGCGATGGTGCGGCGCACGTCCCAGAGAAAACGCTCTGAAGCCGCCGGATTGTCCACGACGCGGCCGGTGAACGCCGGCAGAAATTTCGTCATGTCGTAGCCGCGCCGCTTCTCAAATTCCGCGCGGAAATTTTTTGTCCAGTTCTGGCCGCCGACTTCGTAGCTGTCAATGAGCGAGGTATTAAGCGCCTTGCCAGCCAGCGGGCCGATGTCATCGAGCACTTTTTGCATGAAGCCGTCCCAATGCGCGTCGAGCGCGGCCTTGCTGAACTTGTCACACTCCAGACCTTCGCCTTCCTTCGGTGCAGGGTGATTGTTGCAACCGGTCGGCGTGTAGCCGAGGCGCAAAATCACCCATTCACCGGCAGGCACCTGCCAGTTCAACTTTCCATCGGCGGATAATTTGCTAGTAAGATCAATAACTTTGCTGCGCTGCACTGCATCAGCAGCCTCGCCGTCCGCTTCGTGCGACGACAAAACGAAGTTTCCGGTGAGACCATCTTTTGCATCAATGTTTTCAATACTAGAACGCGGCGCGAGTTCGATTTCCGCCAGTGGAATGTTGGTTTCCGTGCCCGTGGACAGGGGGCGGATGGCCGTAAATTGCACGCGCCAAAAACGGGCGGCGACCAGTTGCGACCCGAGGGAAATCGTGCGCGTGGGCGATCCCCTGCGGGCAAACGTAAACGGCTTAATCGCGCGGAAATTTTTACCATCGTCCGAAATTAAAATTTCACCACTACATTCGGGCATGCCCGCTCCGCCGACAATTTTCACCGTGCGCGCGGAAAACGGTTTCTGAAATTCCAGTTGCGCGAACTGCGGTTGGCCGCGCTTGGGCGCGGGCAGATTGATGAAAGTTTTGGAATTACCGTCCGTCAGTTTGCTGCCTGGTTGTTCACTGCCGCTGGCGGACGCGACCGGCGAAAAATCTTTCATGCGCACGTTTTCATCGGCAGGAACGGGAAACGCGAGCACGGCGATGTCGCGGTAAAAATCTAGTTTCGTGAGTGGTTGCGGCAGCGCGGCATTAAAATTCGCCGGTCCGGTCACGCGCACTTCACTGGTGGTGACGCGCTGCATGGCGTTGGTGACGGTGTTCCACGGACCGCCGCTGCTGGACCAGCCAGCGCAATTTTCTACGCAGAGTTCGAGGCCAAGCCGGTTCGCCTCCGATACGGCGAACTTGAAATCCTCGCGCCATTCGGGACTCATGAATTTTACCGGGCCAGCCGGGATGCCGCAGTCCACGTTCACGATGGTCGCGCCGCCGAGGCCGATTTGCTTCATAGCTTCGAGGTCGGCGGTGATGCCAGCCTTGGTGATGTTGCCGTTCATCCAATGCCACCACGTCTGCGGTTTGGCGGAATCCGGCGGATTCAGAAAGCCTTGTTCGAGCGAATTAGACACCGGCGTTGTGACTTCGGCAGCGGGTAGTGATGCCAACGGCATCAGCAATAGGGCGAGAATGGGGAGAATGTGCTTGTTCATGTTAAATATTTAGAGCCAGATGTTTTTGGTCTAGATTAATTGCGTTTGCTCAAAACCGTTTTCTCGTAGCTCTTCACTTCCGTCAGCCACGCATCGCCAACGGGCACGCCCTGCGTTTCGCAGTAATAATCCCAGACCGCGCCGAACGGCAACGTCTTGGCCTCTTCCTGCAACGCGAGCCGCGTGGTGAAATCGCCGCTCGCCTCCGCCGTGCGGATCAGCGGCGTCTCCAGCAGCGCGATGAGCAGCGCGCGAATCATGTTGCGCGTGCCGATGGTCCACGCGGCCACGCGGTTGATGCTCGCATCAAAATAATCCAGACCGATGTGAACGCGCTTTTCGAAACCGTTCACCGCGATTTCGCGGGCAATGGCCAGCAGATCGTCGTTGAGAATCACCACATGATCGCTGTCCCAACGCACGCCACGGCTGACGTGCAGCAAAATCTCCGGCATGAATTGCAACACGCTGGAAATCTTGTCCGCGATGCCTTCGGTCGGATGATAATGACCGGCATCGAGCGTCAGCAGTTTCTTCCGGCTGACGGCGTAGCCCAAATAAAATTCATGCGAGCCGACGACAAAACTTTCGCTGCCGATACCGAACAACTTCGGTTCCACGGCGTCGAGATTCAGCTTTGGCGAAATTTGCTTTTTGAAAACCGCATCCAGCGATTCCGCCAAACGGGCGCGCGGTGCGACACGGTCAGCCGGCGTATCTTTCATACCGTCTGGAATCCACACGTTCGTCACGCAGGTTTTGCCGAGCGCCTTGCCCATCGCCGCGCCGATTTCGCGGCTGCGGATGCAATGCTCAATCCAGAACTTGCGAATGTCTTTGTCCGCGTGCGACAGCGTGAAGCCGTCCGCCGCTTTCGGATGCGAGAAGCAGGTCGGGTTGAAATCGAGGCCGAGGCCGTTTTGCTTCGCCCACCCAATCCAGTTGGCAAAATGCTTCGGCTCGATGGCGTCGCGATCCACTTTCTTGCCGCCAAACTCGCCGTAGAAGGCGTGCAAGTTCAGCCGGTGTTTGCCGGGAATCAGCGACAGTGTCTTGTCGAGGTCGGCAAAGAGTTCGGACGGCGTGCGCGCTTTGCCGGGATAATTGCCGGTGACGGCGAGGCCGTTGCCCAACGCACCGCCAAAATTTTCAAAGCCGCCCACGTCATCGCCCTGCCAGCAGTGCAGCGAGATGGGGATGGTGGCTAAAGTTTTCAGCGCGTGATCCACGTCCACGCCGAGACCGGCGTAGCGTTCGCGGGCAAGTTGGTAAGAACTTTCTATGGCTGTTGTTGTTGGCATTTATGTGCTGTGTTCATGGAAAGGTTAGGCTAGAAGCGGGAGCGTTGCCTTGACTGGGACGCCAAATATTAGCATTATCTGGCCAAGCCAAATCACCAGCCAAGCTGTCGCCAACTGGAATAAGTCATGCCACATTCGACCCTTAAGCGTAAGGATTGGTTTCATCCAGATGGATTTCCAATTTCCGTCGAACGGCGCGACCCCCAAAAACCTTTTGGACTGCATGCACATGAGTTTGCCGAAATCGTCATCATCACAGCCGGCCGGGGCGTGCATGTCACCGACACGGAATCGTATCTGCTGAATACGGGTGACACCTTCGTGATTGGCGGCTCGCGCCAGCATGATTATCACAGCATGGACCGACTTTGCCTGGTGAATATATTATTTCAGCCGGACAAATTAAACCTGCGCACCTATGACCTCCGGATGTTGCCCGGCTATCATGCGCTGTTCACCCTGGAACCAGCCTGGCGGCGGCGGCACCAGTTTAATAGCCGACTGCGGTTGACGCCACGGGAGTTAAGCGTGGTCATGCCGATGGTGGACAAGCTGGAAGAAGAATTACGCACCCGCGCCAACGGTTTCAAATTCATGGCCACGGCGGCATTCATGCAAATCGTCGGTTACCTGTCGCGAAGTTACGCGAATTCAAAAAGTCCCGATTCGCGCGCCCTTTTGCGTATCGGGGAAGCCATCAGTGATTTAGAAATCAATTACCGGGAGGCCATTAACCTCGACCGGCTGGCGCGGATTGCGCACATGTCAAAAAGGAATTTCATCCGGAGTTTTCAGGCGGCAATGGGAACTTCCCCCATTGCGCACCTCGTCCAACTGCGCGTCAATCGCGGAGCTTCCCTCCTCCGTCGCACCGACCAAAGTGTGACCGAGATTGCGTTCCAGGTCGGTTTCACCGACAGTAATTATTTCACCCGGCAGTTCAACAAACTAATCGGCGTTACCCCCAGCCAATATCGGAAACAATATTCCCCAATAAACCAAGGGTGATAAAGAAACCACCCCTGCACAGTTTCGACGACTGGCTTGAACAATTGCTGGCAAACTACACAACGCGTTACTCTGCCGGTGGCGTCAGCAAAAATGACCGCTTGGTGGAGGTGAAGCTGTTCGTAGCATCCAAGAGTTGTGACATAAAAGACATCGCCCCGCGCAGGAACCACCACACCCTAGCGTCAGATTTCTTCCTTTCATTAAGAATAGCACGGTGATTTACTAACCAACCTATGAGTATGACCAATCTATCGGCACAACAACTCCGTCAGGCCGCGAACCTCAAAGAAGCGATCGCCGGCCTGGAAAAACAACTCGCCGCCATTTTCGGCGCAGAAACCAAAGCCGCTCCGGCTAAGCCAGCCAAGAAAGGTGGAATGAGTGCCGCCGGCCGTGCCCGCATCGCCGCCGCCGCCAAACTTCGTTGGGCCAAGGTAAGAGCGGCAAAGACCAAACCGGCCGCAGTTAAGACTGCGGTCAAAGCCGTAGCCAAAGCTATCGTTACGACCAAGCCGGCCAAGAAGAAATTTACGATGAGTGCCGCCGCCAAAGCCAAGCTTTCAGCATTGGCTAAAGCTCGCTGGGCGGCAAAGAAGGCGGCTCAGGCTAAATAGTAATTTCGTTGTAAAACACCCGCAGAATGACCAGCTTGTGACGCAATGGACGCAGTCCCACCGTGCCGCGTCCGCACAAACCATAGGCCAGCACAATGGCCTCAATGTCTGTCCGCGCATCCACGGCCTCAAGGTTCGCCTGCAACGTGGAACAAAGCTGATCCGGGCGGTCGTGCAAACCGATTTCAAAGAGGCGCGTCTCTTTGATGTGTCCGGCTCCGCGAGCCAGAAGTTCGATTTCCTGCTCAATAGGGCCATTGGGGTTGGAGTCTTACCGACTTGTTTTTACGCAGGCATTCCTCATAACCAGCATTACTTCGCGATTTCACCCAGATGATTGCCCCAGGTCAACGCCAGCACCGCGCCAATCAACACCAGGAAGGCACAACCCACGGCAACTTTGGTCCGGCTTCTTGAACCGCGCCATTCATGCAACACCACACCGAGGACAATGCTAAAAAGGATGAGCATGATCATATGAATGGCCCAGCTGGTGAACTTGTAATTACCCATCCGCACATGACCAAGGTTGTAAAAGAAGAACTGACCATACCAAAAACAACCGGTCAGCGCGGCCATGGCCCAGTTCAAGGGCAGGCTGGCCCGTTCCGGACCAGCGGGAAGCTCGACAATTTCGCCAAGCGTCTTGTGTTTGCGATGCAGCCAAAGACAATAAAGCGCCGTGGTGCAAAATGCGCCGGTGTTTGAGAAAATGTAAACCACGTTGCCGCGAAAAACGCCTGCCCCATGCGCCGACGCCACATCGGCAATCGGGTCGCCGGCTTCGAGTGCGAAGCCATAGACTGCGGAGAGCACCCCGGCGAGCAACGAGAGCAGCAATCCGGTCACAAGCGAGAAACCGCCAAGGGTGGCAGAGGCGCGCAAGTCGCGCTCCTTCATCCGTCCCGCAGCTCCGGTAAAGGCGATACCGAGAATGCCGACGACGATGCCGCCGACAATCCAGCCCGCCCCCGGTTGGCTTAAAATTGTGCCCAAAGTGCCTTTGACCAGCGGCGGAATCAGCGTGCCGAGCACCGTCGAAAGACCGATGGCAATCGCATAGGTCAGTGAAAAGCCGATGTAACGGATCGAAATGCCGAACGCGGTGCCGCCAATCCCGTAAACCGCACCGAGCAGAAACGAGGCAAGCATGGCGCCGCGCGGGGCTTCGCGCAGCACTGCGCCCAGTTCAGGAATGGTCAGCCACGCGCCGAGTAGCGGCAGCAGAAACCAACAGAACGACGCCTGCGCCAGCCAATAACTTTGCCAAGACCAGCCGTTCACACGCTTTTGCGGCGTATAGCAGATTGAGGCGAAAAACGCGCCGATGGCGTGCAGGGCGGTGCCGAGCAGTGGATTTGGGGGAATCATATGTTTTTAACTTAATCAACCGCTGCGGTTCGTTTACGAAACATCAATCAAGGTGAAATACTTCTTCCATTCCGGACCAAATTTCGCCCGGCTTCCGATCCGGAAGCAGTTCGAGGCAGGGCACACATTCTGCCCACCAACGCTGGGTCGCAGGCTCGGCGGCGATGCGCGCCATGTCTGCGGCAAAATCGTTGCCGGTATATTCGAAATAGCTGAACAGATAATGGCGCCCGGCGGCGAGTTGGCGGAGATAAATCGAATAGTTGCGAATATGGTTGCGTTCAATGATTGCCAATACCTCCGGCCAAACCGCCGCGTGCAATTCCGTGTAGCGGGCGACCTGACTTGCTTTGACGCCCACGACCGAACCATGGCGTTGCACGGAAGTTTTCATTGCCGTCATGATTCCGCCTCCTCCCGCACCCCGGCAAAGAGAGCTTCAATGTTCGCCGGCGCGATGTCCGGTAGAATGGCTTCGTGGCTCGGCGATATGATCAGGCCGGTCGGAAACAGTTTCTTCAACTCTCTGACCCGTTGGCGGACGGCGTCCGGCGTGCCATGAACCAGCAGGTTTTGCGCATCCACACCGCCACAGAAAGATACCTGACCACGGAAGTCGCGCGCCAAGCCTTCCGCATCCATGCCCGCCGCCAACGCTTGGATCGGGTGAATCGCATCCACGCTCAAGGCCGCGAGGTCGGGGATGATGTCATGAATGGCGCCACAAGAATGATGGATCACTTTCAGCCCGTAACTCTTGGCCTGTTCGACCAATGCACGGGTGCCGGGAAAAACGAATTCACGGATCAACTCGCGTGAAAGGATCAGCCCGTTCTGACTGCCAAAATCATTGCCAATCAATACCGCATCCAGCCTGCCGCGGGTTGCCTCGTAAAAAATGGCGTTGGCCTGAAGGTTGAAGGCCGTGATCCGGTCAATCACCGCCCGGAACATTTCCGGTTCGGCAATCATATTCATGAGCGCTGTTTCCATCCCAAAGGCTGCGCAGGCATCCTGAAAATGCGCCGACCAAACCACTCCCAGCACGGCATATTCCGGCGGTGCAGTATTTACCACCGCCCGGCATTCCTCAGCTGAAATGTAAGCGGCGGGATCCGGCCAGGCGAAATCAGCCACGCGCGCCGGATCGGTGATGTCCTCGAACCAGCCGGGCGAGTTCAGGGTGCGCTCCTCATTGGCATGATGCCCCTTCTTCGCAAAGTCGAAGGCCATGTAAATGGCGTCCGCCGTGGGTGAGTGGTAAGGCAGTTCCACCGGCCAGACATCATCGCCGATGGCCCGCTTCAAGCCGGCGAGATCGGTCGCGTGAAAATGCGACAAAAGCCGGGGCAGCGCGCTCGTGGCGGGAATGCCCAGCCAGGAAGCCGGACGATCCACCGGCCGCCGCTCAATCGTTGCAAAAAAACGTTCTTTTTTGGTCATAGGTTGATTGTTTTTAGTTTTTCGCTGCAAAGCGCTTGGCCTGACGGCGGGCCATCCAATCACAGACATTCGCCAAATCCGCCACGGGGACATTTGTATGCGGCAGTGTGTGCAGGTTGGGGGGCGGGCCAAATTCAGGAGCCAGGGTGGACACCGCTATGCCATGCGTCCGCTGGGCCTGCCAGATCGTCTCCCACCAGCTTTCGTGGGCGTTCAGGTGCGGGGCATATTCCGGTGCGGAGGGATCGGGAACTTGCGGCCCCTCCTCGTAACCCACTCGCGCATGGACATGATGACAATGCCGGGCGGCCAGCGCGATGGTTTCGCCCAGGTCAGGCAACAGCCGTTCGCAAACGCAAACCCAGTGGCTGAAATCACAGGTCAGGCGCAGGTCGGGAAATTGTTTCAGAATATTCCGTGCCAATCCTTTTTCGATGGCACGGGCAGCGTCTTTGCCGACGAGACTGTAGTCACTGAGGCAAATTTTATTTGCGGCAGGCATGTTGTTAGCTGATTACGGATTTGAACATTCAAGCACCCAATCATCCTGTAAAAAAATTGCCTTACCCGCAGACATCCACATTATTTTCAGACAAGGTGTAATATTGGATAAGTCAACCGTGCTGATTTGATTAATTGGGGATAGGTTGCGCTGGTCAAGCGAACTTGGACAAAGTTTTTTATTGTCTTTTTTGCGACACATAAACTAATTTGTTATGCTTCATATTTGGCTTTATTTGATTGTATGAGACCTGCCGTCAAATATAATCTATTGAAATGCGACAAGTGGAATATCACGCCCACGCCCTGCCATTGAATGATCGGCTTTTTCAGGAGCCGCTCTATGTCACCCATGCCGGCTGGGAAGACGTCTCCCCGAACCAAACTTATCCCCGGCCCGGTCATCCTTCGTATTATGCCTTCAAATGGGAGGAGGGGCGCGTTCTGGGTGAGTTTTGCGTATCACTGGTCACCCGAGGGCAAGGCGAATTGCAAACCCAGCAAGGAGTTCAAAAATTGCAGGCCGGTGATGTTTTTCTTTACCAGCCGGGCGAATGGCATCGGCATCGCCCGATGAAGGCTGTCGGTTGGTCCAATGTCTGGATTGATTTTAATGGCAATCTACCCCATCGCTGGATGCGGGAAGGCAATTTTCAACTGAATAAAAACCTGCTTGTCATCGCACAGCCGCGGCTCTTTGAAGCCCAGTTCCGCCACTTGGTTGAATCCATTGCCGCCGCCGGCACGCGTAATTCGCTCCAATTCTCCTGGCAGGCTATCGGCTTGCTGTCACACTCCCTGATGGACACGCTAACCACAGATCAGCCGCAGATTCTGCGGTCTGGGGATCCTGCGGTCGATGCCGCAATGGATTTTATCTGGAGCCAGAGTCATAACCAGATTGGAGTTCCGGATGTTGCCAGCCACGCCCGCGTCAACCGACGCACCTTGGAGCGCAAATTCAAAGCCATTACCGGCGGTTCCCTGCTCAATGAGATTCAGCGCTGCCGCATCGCCCGCGCCACGTTGTTGCTGCGGGAAACCGATGTTCCCATAAAATATGTAATCGGGCGCGCAGGATTTTCCAACTACCAGCAACTTCGTCAGGCTTTCCTAAAGCATTTCGGCATGTCACCAGAAAAATACCGCCACAGCCAGCAAACAAGCTGAAGAATTATTAATGTTGGTAATTCGCGCCACCGTGTTCACTACCCCCGGTGCCGCCGTGATGGGCATGTTCCGCTTTGACGTGCGTGGCGAGGTATTGATAACCGGTGCGGTTTTTCAGGTTCAACAGCACGCACCAGATGAAGTTTGTCGTAAACCCGCCGCCCAGCACCACATCGCCCCGCGCAGGAACCACCACACCCTAGCGTCAGATTTCTTCCTTTCATTAAGAATAGCACGGTGATTTACTAACCAACCTATGAGTATTGCCAATCTATCCGCACAACAACTCCGTCAAGCTGCGAATCTCAAAGAACAGATCGCCGGTCTGGAAAAACAACTCGCCGCCATTTTCGGCGCAGAAACCAAAGCCACCCCGGCTACAGCTAAGCCAGCCAAGAAAGGTGGAATGAGTGCCGCCGGCCGTGCTCGCATCGCCGCCGCCGCCAAACTACGTTGGGCCAAGGTAAGAGCTGCGAAGACCAAACCGGCCGCAGTTAAGACTGCGGTCAAAGCCGTAGCCAAAGCTATCGTTACGACCAAGCCGGCCAAGAAGAAATTTACGATGAGTGCCGCCGCCAAAGCCAAGATCAGTGCGGCGGCCAAGGCGCGTTGGGCAGCGAAGAAAGCGGCTCAGGCGAAGAAGTAGTTTCGTTGGGAAACCACCAGGCCGCTCCGTCAAAAGAGCGGCCTTTCTATTTTACCTAATACAACCCCTTCATCCCCTGTTCACCGGTTCTACCTCCGCCGATTCCAAGAAGCTTCGTTAGGGTAGCGACATCGTTGCAACCAAGTTAGGTTTGGGGCAAACAGGGTAGCTAGCGTGGTTATGTCGATGCCCGGCATCCGACAGAGAGCCTGATTTCTGGCCTCAATGCCTGCTGTGATGGAATGGTTTTCAACTCTGATAACACAGCGGTTGGGAGTGAGTTGGTTGGTATCATAGTAACTACGTTCCACAGCAATACGCTGAATTAGATAACGGTGCCTATGCTTGCACCATAATTCGAAGGCAGACAGAAGTTGGCCTTGGGCCGGCGATTTCCAATCGCTTTCCCAGCCCGAGCCAACGAAAATAAGACTGAGGTTGAAGTCAATTTCTGACTAAGTTTTAATCACGTTAATCGCGAGATTACAGCGATGTCGGAACCTAAAACCGGCAATATTCCCGCCCTGGAACCTCAAAAAAAGGCTTCCATGATATCATGTTTTAAAACTTTTGTGGGACTTTTTTTAGGTTAGGCGAAAATAAATATTAAAAAAAACGCCTAGTTTCCGCACAGGCTGTGCATTCCTTTGAGATAATTTATATGTGCAAAAGCGGGCACATAGACAGAAGGACTCGGCAGGCATTGGCGTAAACCGCGCCAATGCCCTGATTCCTTCGTCTGGTTTGCCGACCGTCAACATCGCGCTTAACCGCCAGTTCTACCGTTATAAAGACCTGCAAAACGCCGAACTCTTCGGTCCCACGCTGGCATTCCGCCTCACCCGCACTCCGGACTGGTTGTCACCCGTCAAGGTGGCCGGCCAGCGCCGCTATATGCCGGAAGACATCCAGAAGGTCCTCCAACGCCTCCATGCCGGTGAATCACCGGATGGATACCAAGATTGTCTTGGGCGCGGCCACCGGGCTGTCCCCAAACGCCGCCAGCACAAGACCCAGCCCAAACCGCCAGTCACTTTACCAGTCACCGAATCACCCATGTTGTTACCGCCCCTCAGCGCCTCCAAAATCAGCCATCGCGGCCAATGCCGCTGGCGGATCATTGTGCGCAAGGGGTGGGAGCCGGTCCTCCGCCAAAAGACCGGCACCCGCAAACTATTCGCCTCCAAGGCCGAGGCCCAGCAATTCATCGCGGAAGCCCGGCTTCGGCTGAACAAATTCGCCGGGGGTAACGGCAGCCTG
>Ga0208872_1002197_pt1 | contig 11445 bp, 12 predicted proteins | sample CryBogCBH12Aug08_FD_185508 | JGI IMG/M metagenome (GOLD analysis project Ga0208872, IMG submission 185508) | Freshwater microbial communities from Crystal Bog, Wisconsin, USA - CBH12Aug08 (SPAdes) | ecosystem: Environmental > Aquatic > Freshwater > Lake | place: Crystal Bog, Wisconsin, USA... | reverse complement strand
AGAGAGAAGCGCTTGATGGCACCATCTGATAAGGATACCAGCCACGCATTCAAAAAGCGATTCGTCGTGGGCAGCACAATCGGCGGTGTTTGTGGATTGATATATGTCATTCGTTGTTTGGTTAAGGATGAAGACCCATGATTTTGCCCTTTAGTCTCAAATTTGTCGTGCAACGAAAAATGGTAGTGGCACAAAAGATTAGTAGTTAGCAATCGCCTTCGCCGGCGGTGGGGATAAACAGCGGATGGCTGCGCCGCCGCGCGGCCGGCCGGAAATCTTCTTGCCAACCCCGCAGACCGGAAATAATGTCCCCAATACTAAACCAAACTAAACCAATGTCAGACCGCACGTTCGCGGGCAAAACATTGTTAGGCCACATGACATCACGCCATACATTGAGGCTATTTTGCCACGCGATAGCTTTGTTGATTGAGACTGTCGGGACGGTGTTCATACTTTTGGATACGGTTCGGATGGATGCTTACATTCACCTGTTTTCGGTTTATCCAGGTGGTGAGATTGCGGAATATCAGCACTGGTATTATCACTCCGCACGCCTTGGCTTTGCGATGCTGTTTCTTGGCATTCTTTTCGCCGCTTTCGTTCTTTGGCTTGAGCATTTAGCTCACGTCCAATCATTACACACAACATCACCAGTTGAGCCACCAGCGCCACCAAAATCAGACCAAGCATGATTTCTCTCATCCGCATGTGGTTTAGTTTCACATTTGTAGGGCGACAAAAAATTGTAATGCAACCAAAGCACGTTAGTTAGCAATCGCCTTCGTCAGCCGGAGGCCAGCCGGGCGCGGGCGCGGGGCGTTTTTTATTTGTTTTGCTTTGTAGAAAAGACTCCGGAAGGGTGGCGGCGACGCCTCGTCGCCGTTGGCATCCCGCCTGTTTCCGGCGACGGGGGCGTCGCCGCCACTTCGCAAGGCATCCTTTCTACCAAACAATTTGTTTTTTATTTTGAGGGTTGGACAGCCAATGTCCAACCCGTCCTGCCAGACTGGGGGCTATGAAAAATAAAAAAACGGAAATGAGACTGGGCTTGCCGGTGGCGACCACGGGCCGGCTGCCGGAAAATATGGCGCTCGTGCGGATTATCCGCCAGCACCGCCAAAAACTCGGTTGGTCGCTCAATCAACTCGCGGAACACACCAAGGACGGCTTCGATCATCCCCAGGTTTCCCGGCAGATGCTCGGCTATCTTGAAGCCGACATATATCTGCCCGGCCTCGATGTGCTGGGCCTCATCGCCCGCGCGCTGGGAACTTCCCCCGCCCAGTTGCTGTTCGAGGCGCAGCAATGGATTGCGGGTCTCCCCGCCGGCTGCCATGCCTGCAAGTATGCTTGCATGGCAAAGGGGCGGTTGGTGGAGCTAAACTCCCACCGTCAATGCACGCGCCCGCAAAAAACCACGCTGGTCTGAATTGCTGAACCTTCGTGCATTCGTTCCTCAACGCTGCTTCGGCTGCGAAGCCGGCATCGTCGTCAAAACCTGGTCTAATTCCGGGCGGTGCATAACTCAAGAAACGTCGTCGTCCTCCGGCGGAACATGAGCACGCTGACGAACTCCCAATTGCTGGGAGCCACGGCGCGGGCTTGGGTGTTCAGCCGGTCAATCGCGTGTTCAGCTTCCAGCCCAGGTCGCCTTGGCGCGGATCCAGTTGTTCGCCCAAGGTGGGCATCAGAAAGGAGGCTTGGTGCGACGCGGAGGACTTGGTTTGCATCGCTCATTTCGACCAGCTTTTACAACGGCCATTCAATTTTCCGATCGAATTATTTCACCGGCATTCTCGCCTTTCTCAATACCATCAAATAGAAAAATATTCTTCAGGAACGACTCAATAAATTCAACACCATCTTTCGGTCTGCTCACAAATACATCAAACTACGTAAATATCATTGACGACATTTACCAGCCGATGGAGCTGGCATTGATCTCCGAATTACGGGAGAAGCTTGCGCCACACTTGGCCGTCAAGCCATCCGGTTTTTTATGGTCGCTCGCAATCTTGGCTAGCAACTTGTTTGAGGCGATTCCGATAGTGGCAGTCAAATGCCGTTCAGTTTTTATCCGCTGTTTCAATACCGCTGCCAATGTCCGGGCCTTTTCTAGCGAGCCAGCCATCGTCTCAGCTTGGCAAATGCTGGACATGTCGAGATACGCCTGAACGTAACAAATTACAGACAAATAACGACTTACTGCTATAATGGCACAAGTAGACGGGATGACCCGACCAGCCGTAACAAACAAAAATGAAACGTTTCATCATCGCCGCCCTGATAGGCCTCACATCAACCACCCGAATCCAAGCGCAAAACGCTCTGGACGCAGGAACACCTGTAGCTCACGTGCTTAACACAAACCGCCCGGCGCTACACGGGACAAACAGCTTCGCCAACAGTCCTTTTGCTGACCTCAAATTGACCGACGCCCAAAAGGCGCAAATCGGCACCCTGTCCAAAGACGCCGGCATCAAAATGCGGGATGTCATGACCGACAAAACTCTGGACAAAGATGTCCGCATTGCCAAAATAAAGGCCTTGCAGGAAGAACGTTTAGCCGGCTTGAAGAAAATTCTCACGCCAGAACAATCGGCAAAGCTGGAAACCAAACAGAAGGCGATGAAGGAAGAATTCCTCAAACGCTGTGCCGCACAAGCTGCGGCCGGAGCCCCCGCACCGATTAAATCCACGAAGTAATTAGCAATACAACAATAATGCTACATCAAGCCTTCGATTGGCCTATCAGCATATTTGGCACACTTTGTTCATCCCAGTCGCCATCCTGCTCCTAATAGTCATACGCCTCACAAAATCCAACATTAAAAACAAGTTTTAGTCGAGCCGGCTAAACCCGTCACTCCACCATATATTGACCGCAGCAGAGATTAACCCATTGCTGATAAAATGAAACAGTTATGAAAGTTTTCACCATTGCATACCTTTTACTGTCAACTGTCATGACATACGCGTTAGATTACATTGAGCCTTTCCTGAATTTGACCCAGACCGTCGACCCGGCGTCCAACAGAACACACCTCGCATGGCGCAACATACAAGGCGCGACAAGCTACTACATCTTCAAAGTAGACAAAAATGGGAACATTGTAGAAACAGATATGTCGCTTACTAACAGTTGGACAGACAACGACCCAACACCTAACCCGGATAATCTTGTATCGTACGAAGTTTCTGATGGTGGAATCTACAACTACGACACCGCAGTTAAAAGTTATGATAGATATCCGCCGGCAGGGACACCGGGCAAAAAAGGAATGACCTGGACTATTAACTCAGTAGCCAACCACTATTGGCACATAGGATGGACACCTGTCCCTGGAGCTACAGGATACGCAGTTAGAACAGTGCAACAAACGTCAGCACCGACTAACTGGCTGTCAGTTCCAATAACCGCGCAAACAACAACCGGAACTGACACCTACATTGCCCTGTCAGGAACTCAAACAACATGGGCAATCGTTCAACCCCTAAACCGATACGGAAATGGGTGGTTCGTCTCACTTTCCGGTGTGCCCGATGGAAATGTGGCGGTAACCTTACACCAGGTCAAAAAAGATGACCTAATAAAAACAGGGAGCGGATACGAATTGACAACTAACCCAGATATCTTAGCCAAAGAGGGGCTTTTGATGGCAGGGACAAACGCAATAGCAGGAGGCCTTTGCAAAGACGGGATTTCACCATTATTGATTAAAATCCAATGGGTGCAACCAACAACCACCCACAATTTCAAAATCGTTTTCAACAGTATTAGCTCAATGCTACCTGCTGTAAATAATTCAATAGAATTATTGATCAATGGTGCGTGGGTAAAGCAAAACACATGGGACAGCACGCAGGGATCCAATGGAGACCCTGTGATGTTTGCTAAAATCGGGCCATTTGATCGGGATATAAATGCAACAGCGTTTTTGGACGATAATTTCCAAGTTGTGGCTTCCGACGTATATACATATGACTCGGATTCCGAAAACTTTTCTATCGCAAACCCACCGCTCGTGCTGGTTCACGGGTATACGTCGGACGAGTACACATGGGGCGACAATTTTATGGGAGTCATTAACCCTAGCTACGACAATGGAAGTCGAATCCAAAAAATCGCATATGGAACGACTATGATAGAACGCCTATTCGCACAATTCGGAATTAATCATACAACCTCTAAAATGCTAGACGACAGCCAAAATCAAGCATATAGCTTTGCTACATTGGCTCCAATGCTTGACGCCGAATTGACTGAAAACGTAGAAGCTGCCAGTTCAGTCCTTCACCAAAACTGGGCGTTTATCAACTACGACGTCGTGGGGCACAGCCAAGGCGGAGTTCTAACGCGGATGCTCTGTAGTCCGAATGGGGCACCGAACAACAAAATACCGCCATTTACACAAAATGGGATACCCCGTTTCAATCGTGTTATCACACTTGGCAGCCCACACAATGGAAGTCGAATCGCAAAATACGCTACCGGACTAGGTTCATTAATAAGAACACTGGCGGAGCTATCGAGTATAATTCCACCCAAATTCTACCCAGGAAGTGTGGACTACCAATTAGCAAACAGCATAGGGTGTGACCCATTAGCTAAAATCCACGCTGTGGGTTTCACTTTACACAATAAAAAAGCGCCTGACTATAACCAGCCGTATCGTTACATTCTATTTGAACTTGTGGGGTTTTATTCACAACGGCAAGATGGGATTGATTTAGGAGGCATTGTAGCAACAAATGATTGTGATGGGATAGTGCATTTGGAAAGCCAAATTGGAGACCCCAGTAATCATTATACATTAATAACCAACGAACCAATTGGGCACGCTGACATAAAAGGAACACTTAGCACTCGATTTGATGTGAATAATCCACTAGTGCCGGTAGCAGCTAGCACAGAAACAAGCTCGATGACAAGCGCGCTAACTATTGCCGAACTTCTTAATGGAATGGGGGATAACTTCGGAACATTTACAACTGCACCGAACGGTATTGACAACACCAATGCAATCTTGTCTCAAATTCTATCACAAAAAATAAAACCAATTATGGTTTTAGGGCTAATAAGCCCAGCAACATTCACTACCGTTGTCATTGGTGGGGTGTTAACGGTCGTTGGAACAACGTCTTGGACACCAAGTCCGGCATCGTCAGTTGTTGCAAAAGGAACAACCGATACAACGCCTGTGACAAACTCGTGGCTTCTCACACTATACGACAATGATAATCCCAAAGGGATAAATTGGGACGCAACGATTACAGGACCAAATACCATATCATTTGTGTATCCAGATTACACCATTGAAGGAATACTAACTGCAGTTGCCTATACATGGAGTAATAACGCAATATATTTATCCGATGAAGTAGTCATTTACAGCAATACTCCCTATGCAACACCAAAAAATATAACATTCGACATTCCTGCCTACGCTGCGACGGGAGATATAATCTCAGCGAAATGCCTTGGAGATTACGGAACGGGAGTCCCGCTTCCTGTATTTCAAACAGCGACCCTAACCACAACGAACACACAACTCGCAATGCAAAGTGGAAATGGTCTAATATTGCTACGACCGGGAATTGCGACAGTAACCGCGACGCTTGGAACAAATACAGTCACGCAACAAGTTCAAATAACAGGAAGAATTTTAGACTCGGTGCCACCAACCCTCCAAATACTTAGTCCAACAAACAACGTTCACGCTACAAACTCGGTAATCCTCAACGGGACGGCCTCGGATGACACAGCGGTAGCATCCGTTTTTTATCAACTTAACGCCGGAATCCCAACGCTGGCCACAACTACAAATAGTTGGACCAACTGGACGGCCGTTGTTTCGATCCCAACGCCTGGAACAAATAGCCTTACGGCCTACGCCGTCGATTCGAGTGGAAACCAATCCACCAACACAGCCAGCATCAAAGTGATTGTCACCGTCTTGGCTAAAATCACCGTCAACACAAACGGGCTGGGAACGATTTCCCCAAATTACAACGGGCAATCGCTCCAAGTCGGCAAAAGCTACACGATGGCGGCTGCGGCCGGAACTGGGTTCACTTTTGCCGGCTGGACAGGCACCGCCACCACCAATGGCGCTACCATCACATTTCTGATGCAAACCAACACCGCGTTGACCGCCAACTTCGCCGACACCACGAAGCCGACGCTGGTGCTCAAAACGCCCACAGCAGGCCAGCGTTGGAGCAACAGTGTGTTCACCGCTACCGGCACAGCTTCTGACAATTGGCAACTCGCAAGCGTCAATTACAGCCTCAACAGGCAAGCCTGGACCAACGCCAGCCTCGTCGGCACGAATTGGACGGCTTCACTCAACCTAACCCCGGGCACGAACACACTGTTTGCCTACGCCGCTGACGCAGCCGGCAACAAATCGGCCACAAACAATGTCAGCCTCCAATACGTTGTGACCAACATGCTCCAAATCCATGCTTTCGGCCTTGGAAGCATCTCGCCAAACTACAGCAACGCATGGCTCGAGGTCGGACGCGCCTATTCTATCACGGCAACGCCAAAAGCCAACTTCATTGTCACAAATTGGACGGTATCCACCAACTGGATTGGCGGGACCGTTACCAACACCACCACAATGGACTTCACTATGGCATCCAACCTGACGCTGTTCGTCGACTTCGCGGAAACTGTAAAGCCGACCGTCGTCATCACCTACCCGGCCGCAAACCAAAAAATGACCAACGCGGTGGCGAACCTCACCGGAACAGCTTCTGATGCTTGGGGCGTCGGTGGCCTTTGGTTCCAAATCAACAGCAATGGCTGGATTGCTGTCACCACCACCAATGGTTTCACGAACTGGGCCGCCACCGCTACGCTTACGCTCGGCACAAACAGCATCAAAGCTTTCGCCCAAAACCTGGGCTACAACTTCTCGGCGACAAACGCCATAAGCATCACATCCAGCAACACCTTCCGGTTGCTGATGACAATGTCCAACAGCATCGTTGTCGGAACCAACGGAATATCCTTTGGCCTCGACATCTCCAAAAACCTAAACGGCCACATCCAATTCTCAACAAACTTGGTGGACTGGCAAACCCTCACAAATTTCACTGGAACGAGCACTAATGTCACGTTCCGAGATCCAACCGCAACAAATTCCACACGCCGCTTCTATCGGGCCGTTATCCCCTAAATGACCGAAGAATCACAAATGGGCGATACTGAACGCATCGCTAGGAAATCCGCAAAAACAATTGCGGATAACGACAGCCACGCCGCCAAAAAAACAATACGACACAACTAAGGGCCGCCTGGGAGTTAATTGAAGAACTAGGACGGCCGGGGAATTTTATGGTCTTCAAACTCGTGCATGAATACATCCCAGAATACCTGCTCACTCCAGAAACCGATGCTGAAATTAAAAACATTTGCACCGGCAGGGCATTGTATTTTTGGACCTCGATAACGAATCCTGCATTGTCGTAAGACACGACAAAACCAAAAAAGAAAAACCTGTCATCGAATATGAATTACAAAGGCGTAGACTAAAACAGGCGCTCACAATTGAGCACACGCTGGTTTGCCAAGACCTGCCGAAACGCCTTAAAAAGTCTCACGATATCCACGATATCACCGCAGAACTACTCGCCTTGCGCTTGGTCGACACCCTCATTTGATCGCCAGCTGGGTATGTGTAACGATTCCAACCTGTCCTTCATGCGTTGCCACAATGAATGGCGGCGCTTTAGAAGATATTTTTTGGTCGATACCGCCTCCTAGGATTTCGGCGTATACTTACCCGTGGTAGTCCACATCGTCCGGTCAATCAATCCCACGATGGCGTTATCAATGGCAGTCATCTTATTAATCACGGGTTTACCGCGCAAATTCGGATTATCACGCTGCTCTACCGAAGCGTAGAAAGCGTCCAGGTCGAGATGGAAAATGATCCGAAACATCAGCGCGAGAATTGGCGCGGTGCATCGTCCCATTCTCGAATGCGGTCGCAGGCCTCTTGAAAGTAATCTTTGGTGGTGTCCAGCCAGATGATCCTGCTGTCCCGTTTAAACCAGGTGAGTTGGTCTTTGGCAAACTGGCGGATAGCGATTCCGAGCTGAAGCCGCAATTCGTCCAGACTACCCAAATCTCCGCGCAGATAGCGCGTGACGTAGCGATATTCCAAACCCAGCTTTTCGAGTCGCGTGTCAGACACCCCTCGGCGGCGGAGTCCGGCGACCTCCTCAATCATTCCGTTGGCCAGTCGGTCTTGGAGACGCTTTTCAATTCGCTTTTCAAGAATTTCCCTTGGCCAGCTCAACCCCAGTTGCAGGCAGTTGTATCGCGGAGATCTCTTGCGTCCGGCGGAGTGCGTGCGGCCCGCCGCTGCGATTTCAATGGCCCGGATGAGCCGACGAGAATTTTTCTTGTCGATATGGCTGGCTGCCTCGGGATCGGCCTGTTCCAGCCGCTCAACCAATTCAGTCAGGGGCAGGTTTTCCAGTTCCGCGCGCAGGGGCTCGTTGGGAGGGACATCCACCAACTCATATCCCTCGACAATGGCGCTGATATACAAGCCGGTCCCGCCAACCAGAAAGGGCAATTTTCCAATCTTCGTCATGGCGTCAATGGCACTGAACGCAGCCTGCTGATACTGCGCCAGTGAATAGAAATCGGTAACTTCGGCCACGTCGATCAGGTGATGCGGCACTGCCCGGGCCTGCTGTGGGGTGATTTTCCCGCTGCCAAGATCCAGTCCCCGGTAAAGCTGGCGTGAATCGGCGGAAATGATTTCGCCACCGAAGCAACCTGCCAGTCGGATGCCGAGGTCACTCTTCCCGGAGGCATTCGTTCCGAGCAGGACGACCAGCTTGGGATGGGGATTGTCACTCATGCCATTTGCACGGAATTGTAACCGGTCGAAGCGCAGAATCGAGGTGAAACGAAAAAGCTGGGAAGCTTGCCATTTGAGGAGTGAACACAAAGCCGTGAACAAATCCAAGGCGTAAACGGTAGAGCTGGCCATCAAAGTCTGCTATCATCTCATCATGGACATTGATCTGACCGGGTTTTCAGCTACACAGAAACAGGCGCTCTTCGATTTGCTCATTCTAGCGATGTATGCGGACGGCCATCTTTCATCAGTGGAAGAGGAGCAGCTCCAGAAGCTTTTGGCCGCGATGGGATTCACTGACGAGATTGATCGACAACGTGAATTCGATGCCGCCGTGACCAGAATCAGACCCAGCATTCAATCGATCTACAAAGCCAAAGAACTGGCTATGGGGTTGGCTGATTTATTCACCCTCCGCCCACAACAGAAGCTGGTTTTTGCCGCCGTTGAAAAGATCATGACGTTTGACAACAAGATCAGCACTTGGGAAAACACGCTGCTCATGGAACTGCGGATGAAATTTAGACTGTGAAGCGGAAGTGCGATTTCCTCAATAAAACCAGCAGTTTTGTCTTGGTGAATGCTTTTGAACCAGCTTTAATGGGCCTTCGACAAACATTAATCACAAACACACAATAAAATCATGGCCAAAGCCCTCACCAAATCCCAAATCGTTTCCGCCCTCGCTGACAAAACCAGCCTCACCAAAAAGCAAGCCGGCGAAATCCTGGAACAACTCGCATGCCTAGCCTACAAACACGCCAAGGACTCGTTCACCATTCCCGGTCTCGGCAAGCTCGTTCTGGTCAATCGCAAAGCTCGGGTCGGTCGTAATCCCGCTACTGGTGAAACGATCCAGATCAAGGCCAAGAAAGTCGTGAAGTTCCGCGTCGCCAAAGCTGCTAAAGACGCGATCCTTGGTGTGAAGAAATAATTTCCGCAGTTTTTACCAAGGCACTCTGTTCATTCAGGGTGCCTTTTGCTTGGGGTTGGCTTCGGCGTCAGCTTCAAGACTTCCGCTTTCATTTCCTTGCCCGCCTTGAACTTCACCATTGAGCGAGCCGGGACAGGCACGTCGGTCTCGGGCTTGTTCGGATTACGTCCGACTCTGGCTTTGCGGATTTTCACGTCAAACACGCCGAAATTGCGCAGTTCCACTTTGTCACCCCTGGCCAATGCTTCGGAAATCTGATCCAGCGTTTTCTGAACCACCTCGGAGACTTGGGATTGAATCATTCCGGTCTCTTCACTGATGCGGCTCACAAGGTCACGTTTGGTTAGAGTCATGGCGAACCTTTCCTCCCTGACCATACAGCCGCAAACCGGTCTGGGCAACCGAACACTCCCAACCAGCATTTTGTCTTTCTGGCCTTGCCTTGGAAAAAGACCGGGATGAACCAAAATATTTGCCAAATTTCTTGATGCCGGCGAAAGAGAAAATCGAGAAGTGAGGTTTAAGCGATGGGAACAATTCCGGGTGAAAAACAGCTTTGAACGATTTCAGAACGAGTTGGGAAAATTTGAATCCGTTGTTAGTTTTGTTGTTAGTTTTAACCCAAAAACCTCTGGAAACATTGAAAACAAAGGATGGTGCGCGGTGGAGGTTTCGAACCTCCGACCCCTACCGTGTCAAGGTAATGCTCTACCACTGAGCTAACCGCGCGAACTGCAACATGAAGGCTGTTCAATAAAACAGCGGCGCAGAGATTAGCCGCCGGTCATTTCGGTGGCAAGATTTTTTGGAGGAGACCAACACCAATCAGCCGGGACTAGCGCCGTTTACTTTTTAAGTTTGCGCCTTAACTGACCTGTCAGAAAAACCATGCCGCCACCCACAAGCGCCAGCGTCCATGGCTGCGGTTCCGGCACGGTCATGATGGAAAGGATGGCCTGATTAAGCGTGGCCGAGCCGCCCCCGGACGACAAGTCGGCGATGAACAAAGTCCAGGTCCCATTCACTCCGCCGCCCGTCACGCCATTGAACACGGTCAAGTCCGCCGTCGGAGTGGTTGTAGAAAACACTGTGCCAGCCGATTGCGGGTCAATGTTCAACCCATCCGCCGCCCACGTCCCAATCACCTGCCCAGAGCCATTCAAGCTGGGGCTGCTGCCGTAATTGTGAATGTTGTTGCTCGCGACGCCATCCAAGGTGATGTTGAAACCCGCATTGGCATAGCCGAAGGGATTGCTCGCCGTCACGCCGACCCGGTTCAATAGCACGGAAAACTGGCCCTGCGGACTCACCAGATACGCATACAAATCGCCGTTAAAACCGCCGGAAATATCCAAGCTAATCTGGATGTTCGTGATCATCCCGCTTTCGCCGCTCACGCTAAAGCTTTCCGCCAAACCCACCGGATTTCCGTCCGGGATGCCCGCGCCGGCGCTGTTGGTAAAGCTGTTCATCGTGATGGTCTGACTCTGAACCGCCAGAGCCAGTAAACTAATAAGGGCTGAAGTAAACAGCTTTTTCATGATTATGCAAAATTGTGCCCGGATTAAATTGCCACTTCAAGGTTTTTTTTGAGGGATAGCCGCGCCCGAACCAGCAGGTTTA
>Ga0208872_1002196_pt1 | contig 11447 bp, 9 predicted proteins | sample CryBogCBH12Aug08_FD_185508 | JGI IMG/M metagenome (GOLD analysis project Ga0208872, IMG submission 185508) | Freshwater microbial communities from Crystal Bog, Wisconsin, USA - CBH12Aug08 (SPAdes) | ecosystem: Environmental > Aquatic > Freshwater > Lake | place: Crystal Bog, Wisconsin, USA... | reverse complement strand
TATCAGGGCGCGTATTTGAATTCAAAGACCAGATAGAAGATTGGCTGCAAGAGATAGCGCAATACAGCGCTCAGGTTCTATTGCAAGAACTCACAAGTGAACAGGTAGAACGTTATATGGGCGCGCCAATTACTAGAACGACCATGATCGATGGCCGACTCACCATCACAAAAGAGAAAACCTATGACTGGCCAACACTTACCAAAGATCGGATCTTTGACATGGTTGATCTCAGAATTAGAGCGGGTACTACTGGTGCACCGGATGGCATGGAAGAAAAAGAAGGTTGGTTAAAAGTCCTGCCCATGATTACAAATCTATCAATACAAATTCAAAACCTACAAGCTAGGGGAATGGATTACGAACATATCCGTAATCTCCTACGGGAAACGGTCTTGCGATATGACGATCGTATCGATTCAAATCTATTTATACCGAATGTAGAAAAGCAGGCGGAGGGATATGTCGACCCTAACTTTGGAGTCAATCTATTTTCCGAGAGGCGACAAAGAATAAATAGCGAGACAAGTAACAACAGTAATTCATTTAAAGAGGAGATCAGCAATGACGCAGGTGGCAAATGAAGTAACGAGTTTTAAATCAGAGGTTCTCAGCAATGGTGGATCCATTCAAAGAGCTCAAAATAGGGAAGAGTTAAAAGAACGCGAGCGCTTGAGAAAAGAGGCTGAAGACAAACATGCGGCTGAAGTACACGCCAGGCGAATAAAGGCAAGAGAAGAGCGTGATCTGAAGTTAGCCGAAAGAGCGGCAGCTCAGAAGGCATCCGATGAAGAAAAGGCAAAAAAAGCTGAAGAGCAAGCAGTTGCCAAATTAGCTAAAGAGCAGGAAGCTGAAAGGCAAAAGGCACAAAAGGCAAAGGTACAAAAAGCAGAGCCCAAAAGTCAGGCTACCAGTTTGCTTGATGACCTCAGTAAAGCATCCAAGCCCAGCGCATCTCTTGCTCAAATATCTGAGGATATTGAAGAGGGAGAAGAGTTAGAGGATTTAGAGGTTGAGCCAATCTTTGCTCCAGTCAAGGGTGAGGTGCAGGTACCTGCCATGATGACCGCTCCTGAAGACGAACTAGAGCCTCAAGCTTATGACCTGGGAGAGTTATTGCCCGCACCAGCTGCAATCACTGTAGATGTACTCCCACAGCCAGCCATTCAGACTGAAAGCGCAGAAGAATTGATCAATAGGGTATTGAACCCTGGACCTGCGGATTCGAGCCCTGAGAGCAATAACAAGCCTAATGAAGAAGCCTCTGGCGACATCAAGTCAAAGCGTGGGTGTGAACGGATTCAAAAGATCATCAATGAAAAGCGAGATCTAGAAAAGCAGGTTGAGGATTTGCAAGTTACTGTGGTGAGCTTACAAGATGCTCTTCGTAAATATGAAATCGAAAGTCAATTTGTTGATAACGCAATGTCAGTATCTACCAAGCAGAAGAAACCTACCGAGCTAGTGTCAGAGGCCAAGCACCAGATCATCAAATACTTAAACTCTCGCGAAGATGAGGTTGATCATTCGGCTAAGGCTCAATGCTTTTACAAGTATCTGACTGATCCTTTTTATATGCAGGTGTTTGTGCAAACCAATAAACCAGAGCAATGGCAATCTACGATTGAATCCATCTACGACTCAATAGGGACTCCAGAGCCTAGCTTCGCCAACGCAAAGATCACGCCACTGCAGACGCATCAGCCTATTCGCGCGCGAACCTCAACCTTGGGTGCGCCACTAGCTAGCTCCGAAAACCCAATGGATCGAATTGCTCAACATCTAGGCAATATGGGAATATAAGGTAAAAAACTTCAGGGTTAGCCCTGAAGTTTTTTTGATGCAGATTGAATTGTTTCTAGGATTTCTTCAAACGTAGGGGTGGCGCCAAAAATCATCGTCGACATTTGTTCATAATCTCTGCGAAGAGCCGGAATCATTGACTCGCTAGGGTAGATCAAGAAATTACCTTCTGCTGCCGAATGTTGCTGATAGTCTTTATCAAAAAAGAAGATAGATGCATGAAGTGCGCATTCTTTGCCGAGATTAATATCTTTGATTGCATTTTGACCAACTGCATTATTCAAAAGCATGTGTAGATCATAGTAATGGCGAGAAATGCGATTGCCATTATTCCTTAGGCTAGCCCGTTCATCAAACCAGGCACGCAAACCATGAGCAATTACTGCTTTATCCCAGAAAGTTCTTTCTGGCGCTATGCAATTTACATTAGGCACACTTAAGTCGCCACCGATAAATTCTTGAGCAACGTAGGGATTGATTGTGATGAGTCTGCTAGGATCTAGCGCTGATTTTGCGCCAGCTTCAATCTTGACCTTGGACTCAATATAGTCATCCTTGCCCGATGCTTCTAGAGATGGATACTCAACTAGTAAGGTCTGTGCATCTTTGTCGGTGGTATCTATGACAACCTTAAGGGCAGGCATCGAGATACCAGCATTGTTTAATTCATTCTGAATTTGTAAGGTAAGGCGATCTTTCAGATCGCCAAGGATATAGGTAGAGCAAGCAGCCTTAATGGCATCCAAGTACTCGTTTCGTTTATTTCTGCCCCAGCCTTGAATTGTTGCTATATCGGTTGAATGACCGATATCTTCCCGATACACAGTGATATCAATATCTTCAGAAAAGCGCGAGATCAAGTCATAAGCTTTTGAAAGGGAAGTGCCACCCTTAAATAAGAGGCGTGGCTCACCCTCTAGTTTGTCGTTGAATAGTAGATCCAAGACAAAGCAAACCCAATAGTCTTTCTCGACATTGCGTAATGGTGTGCCTAGGCGAACTGCAGTCTCTAAAAAGAGATTGCGTCGATCGCTTTCGCTAGCCTGAAGTACTTTAAGGAAATTGCTATTCATTTACCCTTAGTTTAATGAGAGAGTGCAATTTGGGGTAAATCGCTAGAAAGACCCTTGAGTAAAGGGTGCATCCATGCTGGTAAGTGCGAGAGATCCTTCTTGAGGTCTCGCGCAATACTTGCCCCAGCCTTTGGGTCATTAATGATTCTAGATAAGGCGGCTTTAATATCAGCTTGAGCGGAAGGATCTTTTTGCTTGATCCCATCTTTGAGCCAGTGAAGTGCCTGAACGATACGCATAGCAGGGCGATCAGCCCAGATTAACTTACTAGGTGATGCCAACTTAAATTGAATAGTGAGATTTCCAATTTGAACGGGCTTGATGCGTGCGTCGGTATGCACGATAACCTTGCCTGGAACGGCATTAGTTAGCCCCAAGTCATTAGCGGCAGTCATGCCATCAATGAGCATGCGCGCGCTATCGCGCCTAGCAATAGCCCAGATCACATTCTGGTAGTTGGGCTGAGATGTTTTGCCGGTTAATGAATTAACCCGTGGACGATCGTATAGGCCGTGATCGATGCGACGTAAGTCACCTTTATTGGTGAGGCGCTGGAGGGTTTTGTCTACCGCGCTACGGTTGCCTAAGTCGAGAAAATCCTTTGCCGTCCAAACCTTATCGGCTTGGCTACGGCTAATGCGCCGAGCAATCAGCGCATTGAGAGGGATTTTGGCATTAACTAGTGCTTTCATAGTCCTTAAATTATATACAAATATCGGACAAATGCAACATAAATTAAAGGTTAAAAATCCATATAAAACAACGGGTTAAAAGAGCATTAAAAATACCCAAGGTGCCAATAAAATCAAGGTCACCCCATAGGGGTGGCGCAGCTTACCTTGATGTGCGATGGTTAAAAGACACTTTTTCTATGGTTAAGGTGACAAAAGGGAGCCTTGACCATAGAAGCAGACGTGGGTGCATTACCAATAAAAACCCCAGAAATATTCAAACCCCACACAAACCACCCCAATAATCAATTCATGTAGTGAGAGCTAAATACTCTAACTACTGCTTCAGACCAATGCGTTAAAGCTAGAGTCGCGCCTAGTAGCGTAGCAATGGATGGGTTCACGCTCCATCACCAGGTATTGAGGCTAACCAATTTCTTAAATAACTATTGATGGGGTGGCATATGCCAATTTCAAATACAGACTTGCAAGAGTTAGCTAAGGTTTCCTTAGATGAGTACTTGCGCAATCTACCGGTCGATCAAATCGCTGTAGAGAGACCTTTCCTTAAAAAACTCATGGAAGGACGCAAGAGCCTATTAGGTGCAAAACAGAACGTAGTCGAGAACATCCGTAAGGAACACGGCAGTAACTTTAGCTGGGCCTTTGGGGAGGAGACGGTCAAATTCAATAAACGAAATACGACTGAGCAAGCTTCATTCCCATGGCGTAGAGCAGTTGATGGTCTTTATATCGACTATGACCGACTCTTTAGTAATGGCATCAAAGTACGTGAGGGTGGGGCGCGAGGATTCCAGTTGGAATACAACGAGCGCGTACAACTGATCAATCTCTTGGATGAGCAGTTAGAGGTCCTCAGAGAAGGCTTTCTCAATAAACTAGATCTGGAGCTGCATCGCGACGGCTCGCACGGCGCCGATGCAGTAGTTGGCCTAGACAGCCTTGTCAGTCTAGCGCCAGATGCCGGTACGGTAGGCGGTATTGATCGAGCCAAAGCAAGCTATTGGCGTAACTACGCAGTCAAAGATATTGCCTCAACATCGCCAGGTAACTTAGTAGGTGAGATGGAGACCGCTTGGCGTCAATGCATTAAGCATGGCGGTAGCCCTGATTTCATCATCGCGGGTGGTAAGTTTATTGATACCTATCGTAAGCAAGTGACGGTGACCCATATCGCTGGATCAGGTGAGACCAAGTACATCGATGCTGGAGTAGGTGCAGGAGTCAACACAGGCCTTGCCTTCAAAGGTGTAGAGATCGTCTGGGATCCCCAATTTGATGAGCTCGATGCCATGGCTAATCGCACAGTGGAGTGGAGCAAGCGTTGCTATTTCCTCAACACCCGCTTTATGAAGCTACGGGATGATGATCTAGATATCGTTGCCCCCATCCGTCCGCACGATACCTTGGCTATGTACGCTATGGTGAACCTACGCTGCGCTTTATCCATCTCACGTGCTAATGCCCATGCGGTATTGGCCATTCAATAAGGAGGAAGAAATGAATAACACAATGAATACCAAAGAGCTCATTCATAGTGACTTCCAAATTAAAGAGGTGGAAGCGGTAGTGCGTAGGGATGCCTTCACTACCATTCATGTGTATGTACCGCCATATGAAACCAACATCCTTCGCAATCTCTTTGGGCGCGAGAACGTCACAGTGTTCGAGCGCCCATCAAAGACCACCATTACTCCAGAGCAAGAATACGACCGCCTATGCGCTAAGTATGGCCATGAGGTCGTAGCCAAAGTCTTTGGTGAAGATGATGGAGATCGCCTAATGGAGATCGTAGAAGGCTTGATGAAAGAAGGTCAATTACCAATAAGGGAGAAAACTTTAGAGGAGACTATTGATCAAGCAATACCTCATCAAGAGCCATCAGAAACCAAGGGGGTTAAGAAACGCTAGCAGAAGGGAAGGCCACCGCTAGCAGCAGGTGTTTGGGTGCGGCTGCGGGTGTTGAAGTAACCACGGTGTGTGGGCGCGCGTAACTGCGCCCCACTGCCAACACCAATTAAAAGCCTAGGCGGTAGTGGGGCGGTGGACTTCCATATTCCAAGCATCAAGAAAAGAACCCATCACATGCTTCCAATCATCACCTCTCTAGTGCAAACCTTGGCCGTCAACGGCCTTGGTCTTCTTGCGGGCGCAGTCCAGGCTAAAGGAAAGGAGTTCATCGAGAGCAAGATTGGGGTGCGCATTCCGGATAATCCTAGTCAGGAAGATCTTATCAAGCTCAAGCAGTTAGAGATTGAGCAAGAGCAGCTTCTATTGCAATACACACTTAAGCAAAAAGAGCTCGAGATAGAGGAGTCCAAACTGCTGGCTGAGATGCACCGAGCCTCACAAGAAAGTGCTACACATCGCTGGCAATCCGATATGGGTAGTGACTCCAAGTTATCAAAGAACATCAGACCAGGCACCTTGGTATACATCCTAACGGCCTATCTATTATTCGCCCTGCTCTCAGCCATGGGCATTGATATCAATGAAGCTTATGTAAGGCTCTTGGGTGAATGGGGTCAGCTAGTCATGCTGGCTTACTTCGGCGGAAGATCGGTCGAGAAGATCTTCGAGATGCGTATGCATAGCTCAAATAAAAAAGAAGATGTCACGTGAATACAAGGGTAAGCAGTCTAGTAGCGGAGCAAGCAGCCTTTCTAATTGACATGACCAGGCTTATTCAGTTTGCAACGGCAGAAGGCTGGGTAATCACTGGAGGTGAGCTCTGGCGTTCGCCAGAGCAACAAGAGATTTACTTTAAAACTGGCAGATCAAAGACCATGAATAGCAACCACTTAAGGCGCTGCGCTATTGATCTGAACTTCTTCTGGAATGGAAGGCTAGTTTGGGATAAAGAGCTCATCCGTAAGGTTGGTGAATACTGGGAGAGTCTAAGCCCAAAGAATCGATGGGGTGGGAATTTCAAGGGATTCGTGGATGCACCACATTTTGAGAGGACTACATAAAATAAAAGAGTGCTATGGAACACTATTGACTAAGATTAGCTAGTTTGATGGCCCTGTAATACTGCCCTGATTTTTTAACGATACTTTATCGTTATAGTGCGAGATACTTATTGTTATTAATGACACTTTAATTGCACAAAAGAGGTAGGTTATGGCATCTTCAAATCAGTTTGAACGCGGCTCAGAATGGCGTCAATGGGATCTTCATGTCCACACGCCGGCGTCCTTTCACTGGAAAGGTGTGAAATTTGATGCAGACCCCAGCGCAGATATCAACCGAACACTCGTTGATCAAATGATTAAGGCAATGAATGATGCGCAGCCTGCCGTATTTGCTTTAATGGATTACTGGACTTTTGATGGATGGTTTGCGCTGAAGCGGCGCCTTCAAGAGCCTGACGCTCCGAAGTTGGATAAGATGGTTTTTCCTGGTATTGAGCTACGCCTCATGGCGCCAATGAAGACTGCTAATGGGCGTCTTAACGCTCATGTTCTTTTTTCAGACGAGACGCCAGATCAAGTGCTCCACGATTTCAAGGCCACCCTTCGGCTTGCTATTGGCGGCCGCCCCTTGTCGGGCCCGGCCTTGGTTACGCTTGCTCAGGAAATGTCCGAAGATCTTCTGAAGCTTCATGGATTCAAGCGGGTTGAGATGGCGGATAAGGCTGCAGCTCATCTAGCTGGAGCATCAATTGCAGAGGTTACTGCAGAAAGCTATCGCGATGCCATCAGTCAGGTTCCCGATGGACTTGCAGTTGGATTTATGCCATTCGACACGAGTGATGGGTTGGCAGATGTCCGGTGGGAGGAGCACTACGCTTACTTCATTAGTCTTTTTAAGACTTCTCCAATATTCGAATCTCGCGATTTGGATCTACGCTCCTGCTTTATTGGTGAGGAAACCGATAAGAACAAAGCTTTTCTGTCAAAGTTTCAAGAGAGTCTGGGCAATGTGCCTCGCCTTGTCGTTTCTGGTAGTGATGCTCATTGTTTCGTTGGGGTTAGCGGAGATAATGACAGGCGTGGCTATGGAGACTTCCCCTCGGGTAAAGTCACCTGGATAAAGGCTGACCCAACCTTTCATGGTCTACAGCAAGCCATTAAGGAGCCTTCAAAGCGCTCTTTTATTGGTATACGTCCTTTGAAGCAGTTAGAGATTGACTCAAATAAAACTTTCTTCATTGATCGTGTCTTGATTAATAAGCGGGTAATGAGTGCTCCTGACCTATGGTTGGATGGGGTGGACTTGCCGCTGAATCCAGATCTAGTGGCTGTAATAGGAAATAAGGGTAGCGGGAAGAGTGCGCTTGCTGATGTCATTGCGCTTCTTGGAAACTCTCGGCAGAGCCTTCATTTTTCCTTTTTGCAAAAGGATCGCTTTAGGGGGAAATCTGGTGATCCCGCTAAGAACTTTGAGGGAAAGTTAGCCTGGCTGGATTCTACCGAAGAAGAGCGCAATTTAAATGATGACCCTCCAGCAGATAAAGTGGAAATGGTTCGCTACATACCACAGGGTCACTTTGAGGATCTTTGCAATGGCCATGTGAGCGGGACTTCAGATGCTTTTGAAAAGGAATTACGCGCCGTGATCTTTTCCCATGCTGGAGAATCTATTCGGCTTGGAGCTCTTGATTTTGATCAATTAATTGATCAACAGGAGAGTGGTTTTCGTATTCAATTAAATGATCTCCGCAAAGATCTTCATCGAGTAAACCAGGAGATTACATCTTTCGAGGAGCAACTTCAGCCAAATGTTAAGAGCTCATTGCAAGAGCTCCTACAAGTCAAGATGCGCCAAATCGAAGAGCATAATAAACTGAAGCCAGCCCTATTAACCAAGCCCGCATCAGCGTTGACACTGGAACAGCAGCAGGCCGCATCACAAATTGAAGCAGTTGCCAATAAACTAAAAGCTCTTGAAGAGGCCGCTAATTTAAATAATGCGACTGAACTTGTTCTGGCGGGAAAACTTAAGGCCATACAGAATGTGCGTGATCGACTAAGAATCTTAGAGCGCGCACACAAACAGTTTATTAATGATGCGGCGGCGGATCTGAGTATTCTCGCATTAGACCCAAATGAAATAGTTGCGGTCACCTTAAATACTCAAGTGCTTGATCAAATTGAGATATCGATCCCTGTCGAGCAATTGAAATTGCAGGCCAATACTCAAGCAGCGGCTATACAAAAATCTGAGCTGCAAGCAGAGCAGGCTTTATTAAATGCCAAGTTGAACGCACCTCAACTAGCCTATCAGCAGAACCTAACGGCACAAGAAGCTTGGAATGCAAGGCTTGGGGAGCTAACTGGAACGGCGGAAATTCCAGATGCATTGAATGGTCTGCAGACTCGCATTAAGCAGATTGAAGAGCTTCCCTCTAGGTTAAGCGCCCATCGCAAATTACGGCTTCAGCTTACTGGAGAAATATTTGGAGTTCTTGAGGCGCAGCGACAATCTCGTGAGGATTTATTTAGGCCAGTTCAGGATCTAATTCAAGGGAATGATTTAATTCGAGATGAGTACAAGCTGCAGTTCCAAGCGGCGCTTGGTGGCTCGGCCGATATTATTGCAGATGCACTTTTTGAGCTCATTAAGCAAAATACAGGTGAGTTTCGCGGCGCAGATGAAGGGTATTCAACTGTGCGTAGCATAGCTGATAAATATAATCTCAACGCATGCAGTGATGTTCAAGACTTTGTTTCTGATTTACACGCAAGAGTTGAGGCTGCGGCAGAAGGAAGAACTGTTGTTGGAATTGTTCCATTATTGAGAAAAGATAAAACTTCAACAGACGTTTATGACTTACTTTTTGGCCTCTCATTTCTTGAACCTCGTTATTCTTTGCTTTTTCAAGACACGCAGATCGAGCAACTCTCCCCAGGGCAACGTGGAGCATTACTACTGATTTTTTACCTCCTAGTAGATAAAGGGCGAAATCCAATTATTCTTGATCAGCCGGAGGAGAATCTCGACAATGAGACCGTAGTTAGCTTGCTTGTTCCCGTGCTCACGGAGGCAAAGAAACGGCGACAGATTATTATGGTCACACATAATCCAAATCTTGCTGTTGTTTGTGATGCGGAGCAGATAGTCTGCTCAGAATTTGATCGTAAGGGTGGGTTAAAGATATCGTATATTGCAGGGTCAATCGAAAATCCTGTGATCAATGGACATGTAGTTAAGGTGCTTGAGGGGACAATGCCAGCCTTCAACAATCGTCGAATTAAATACCATTCCCTCAAGTAAATTTAGTTATTGTGGGTGCAAAAATTACATTTCCTTTGCTATGTGTTAAAAAATTAATGAGTTTTATGCAATAGCCACCTTAAAAATCTCTATACATAGATCTACGCTGCTTTATAGAGGACAAGATCTATCGGTAATATAAATTCTCCATTCTTCCATCAATTTTGCCCGCCTCTCTAATTGATCCTGCCTCCTGTAGGCAGCTTCAGACTTATTTTTAATCGTATGCGCTAAAGCAAGTTCCACCGTTTCATTCGGATAGTCTGTGGTCTCTGCTGCCCAGTCTCTGAAGGTTGATCTAAAGCCATGTGGAACATATTGTGAATATGCCGGCATTCTTCTCATGATAGCAATTAAAGACATATTTGATATGTTGTTTTTATTGTGATGCTTGCTCGGAAATAAAGAGTCATTTGATCGATGCTTTGACAGGTATTCGTATATTTCAAGAGCCCTTGCGTTAAGTGGTACGCGATGCGCTTTACCAGCCTTCATCCTTTCAGCCGGAATTGTCCACACCTCATTCTCTATATCAAACTCATCCCATTTTGCATTGAGCACCTCACTTGTACGGGTGGCCGTAAGAATCAAAAACTCAAGCGCAAGTACAGAAAAGCCACTCTTAGCTCGCAACTCCCTCATGAACTCACCAATCTGCTGAAATGGCAGAGCAGGGTGATGACTTTTCTTTTGGATCTTGTTGGCTTTGGGTAGCAGATGGGCTAGTGCTCCTTTAAGGCGAGCCGGATTATCTCCCTTGATGTATTCATGAGCCTTGCACCAGTCAAAGATGACCTCAATTCGTTGTCGCACTCTCGTCGCTGTTTCAGTGCGGACATTCCAGAAGGGTCCCTCAACTTCACCAGACTTCTTTTTAATCTCTTGCTCCAGTAGCCCGGCAATATGGCCAGTATTAATCTGATCAACTCTCATTCTCCCAATCTTTGGGGTTACGAATGTTGCTATGGTGTTTTCCCATTGATCAGCATGCTTTGCATTTTTCCATTCAGACCTTTTGCCTTTGATGCATAACTCAGCAGCCTTTGTAAAGGTAATGCCGTCATTAATTGCACTTGTAGCTTTGCTGCGAGCCTTAGATCGCTCTTCGGCAGGGTCTATTCCTTCTAAGACCATTTTTCTGAGATCTAGGCTGGCTTTACGTGCTTCAGCTAAAGATCGAGAATCTAGAGAGCCCAGACCCATTTCACGGCGTTTAAGTAGAGTGGGGCTGGTGTAGCGAAAGATCCAGCTACGTTTGTAGTCGGTAACACCTTTAAAAACTTGGATATAAAGGCCTTTAGATTCAGGGTCGGCATGGTATCCAGGAGTTACTATTGAGCCAAGACCACGCGCCGTAAAACTAATTTTTCTACCCTCTTGCAATGCCGCTCCCTATCCTTTGTACCCACCGCTCTACCCACCAGTAATGCATAGATTTTAATGGGGCAGAGTGGGCCACTCAGGAGTAGGGTCAACCTTTAAAGCCATATATTTAAAGGGTTTATGGGGAATAGTAGAGTGTCTTGGAGGGGTAAAATCTAGACACCTCTTCCGCCAGTAATGTGTATAGATAAAGCCCTTAAGGGCTTTTTTTATTTCTGTGTACCAATTAGTGCACCTTTTAATCATTGGTGGCCAGTGTATTTAACCGAATTCAAAT
>Ga0208872_1002195_pt1 | contig 11451 bp, 13 predicted proteins | sample CryBogCBH12Aug08_FD_185508 | JGI IMG/M metagenome (GOLD analysis project Ga0208872, IMG submission 185508) | Freshwater microbial communities from Crystal Bog, Wisconsin, USA - CBH12Aug08 (SPAdes) | ecosystem: Environmental > Aquatic > Freshwater > Lake | place: Crystal Bog, Wisconsin, USA... | reverse complement strand
AATTTTTTTTAGCGCGGCGACGGACGAAATTAATTCGTTAAGTTTCCTGGTCATGCTGGGCAGCAGCGAGGAAACGACGAGAGCGCCGAGGAGGCTCAGCGGAGGCTTCGTCCATTGACCAAGGGTGCTCCTGAAAGCCCTCGGCGCCCTCTTTCGAGAGCATCGAACGGCTCATCGAGGCGCCGCCGATGTCGTCCGCTATCGCTTGCGCATCGCTGACCCTTGCTGCCATATGGTGGGCAGCTCTGAAGATACGACGCAGGCGCCGAGGAGGCTCAGCGGAGGCTTCGTCAACGGAACCAAGGTCGAGGCGAAAGCCCTCGGCGCCACCTTTCGAACGCACCCACCGGCACCTCGAGGCGCCATCGACATCGTCCGCTATCGCTTGCGCATGGAGCGCCTCGGGCATGGACGAGTTGACGAATTAATTTCGTCCGTCGCCGTGCTAAAAAAAATTAAATCTTTCGAGGGCCTCCAGACGCAGCCTTCACCCCTCGCCTTGGAAAAAGCGAAACCAACTCGAAACGCTTCAACGCGCAACGAATCACAAGACGAAAAACATATCTAAATATAATTAATCAATATTATTTATTTATTTATTTATTATTTATTTATTATTTGTTTGTATGCGTTGTTGTTGGTTTTTGGTGGAAGCGTTGCGTGTTGGTTTCGCTTTTTCCAAGGCGAGGGGTGAAGGCTGCGTCTGGAGGCCCTCGAAAGATTTAATTTTTTTTAGCGCGGCGACGGACGAAATTAATTCGTTAAGTTTCCTGGTCATGCTGGGCAGCAGCGAGGAAACGACGAGAGCGCCGAGGAGGCTCAGCGGAGGCTTCGTCCATTGACCAAGGGTGTTCCTGAAAGCCCTCAGCGCCCTCTTTCGAGAGCATCGAACGGCTCATCGAGGCGCCGCCGATGTCGTCCGCTATCGCTTGCGCATGGATCGCTTCAGCATGGTCGAGTTGACGAATTAATTATCACAATAACGTTTTAACAAAAAAAAAGCCTCTATAAGTAGCGAGGCGTATTTCCACTCGCAATCCAAAAAGCTCAAAAGGAGCACATATGGAAGAGCTAAAAGCAGGAGGCCTCAAAAAAAGGAAAAGAGGTGGAGCAGTCCAAAAGAGAGCCATGAGTCTTCTCGACCACATATGGCATGCGAATCTTGTTGAAATTCAGAAGCTTGGGGACTCGTTTGAGCCCGTGCAGCTTTTCGGATCGAAATATAAGGATCGTATCAGCCATCTGATCCAAGTCCCCATACAATACAGCATTGAGTGTGCTGTGTTTCATTTCTGGGATGAGGATGGCCGAAAGTTCCTGAAGCATCTCGAGGTTATCCGCTATATGGTGGCAAAGTATGGACCCAACAAAAAGTTCGCCACGAGTGAGGGCGTCGAGTACACAGCCCTCCGATTCGCGTGCACTATGGCTGTGACGTATCCCGAGGACTCCATGTACAAGCGAGGGCAGGTTGAGGAGGAGGAGGAGGACAACAACGATATGGAAAAAGGAGGCCATGTGCATATTCTGAAGCCGATTCTTGAGGCGTTGTTGCAGGTGGGGTGCAAGGTGGATCGCAACGTTATGAACACAGCCGTCATCTATGCTCTCGCGGAGCACATTCCTTTTCTTGTGGCTGCGGGCGGGACATTTGCTTCGTCTCCAAAAAAGCAGCAAGCAGCGCAGGAGAATGTGGTCAAAAGGCTTCTTTCCAACTTTAGGGCTCTGGATGTGAATGGCATGCGTGTGCAGAAGACGCTGCAGGCCCTCGTCGACGTCGAGGCCCACAAGAAGCTGGGCCTGGATCTGAACAGCGGTGCAGGTGAGCCGGTGCTGCACAAGGCGCTTCGCTTCGACCTTGGCGGGTTTGTGCCGCTGCTTCTCGACCTCGGTGCGGATCCTTTTGCGGTGTTCAACGGTCTGAACGGGTCGGAATTTCTCTGCTTGCGTGTCTGGCCGAGGATTAAGAACATGCAGGCCTTCAATCTGGTGTATGGGTGCGTCCTCAAGGCGCGCTTTGACAAGGAGGAGCTGAAGCTCATCCACACCAATCTGCTCATGTCGTCGGATCAAGCCCTCGAGGTTCTTAGGGTGCACGAGCTCAAGCTTGCGCTGGCGATGAGCATGCACCCGAGGCTTGGGCAGCGTTCAGGGCTGCAGGTGCTGGAGAAGGAGATCCTGGCCATGTTCTTCGACTTTGTATAAGCAGACGAATCTGAAAATCTGGTTTATATGAGATCCATGCACAGGGGGTTGATTTTCCCTTCAAGCTTGGCTTCATACCCGTCGTCCACATCAAAAAGAATTTCTACTGTCAAAGCAGTGCCTCTTCTCTTCAGATGCAAACCAAAAACGATACTTTTATCCTCTTTTTCAAGCAAACGATAAAATGTTTCCCAAAGACGTGCATCATTCAGAGATGTTTCACCTGACAATTCAAGTGATTGAATTTCATAAAAGAATTTCATGCCGTGAATACTTAGCATAATTGCTTTCCTGTCAAAATCATATTGTTGTTTTCTTCTAGATTGAATAAAAAGAAAAGAGAGTGTTTTAAATGGCTCATAATCATTCTCATCAAAAAGATGAACAACTCCGATGTTAGGAAGCAGTATGAGAGTGTTTGGGTCCCATGTATAATGGCCAGACTGAAAATCGTCTCTTTTCATATTAAAAACGAACCTTCTATTGTAAGCGCCAACTTGCCTCATATTGCCAGTGTTAGTCACTAGCACTGGTTTGCCGTCTGATAAAGACTGCATATTTGTGGATCTAATAATACGTACAAAGGAGAACTTATATAGTTTGAAGGCCAGGAATACCACACCGCTTTATTGCGCAGCACTGCAGCTCAGAAAGGCGGCCACAAGGCGCTGCACCTCCTTCTTGTCTGCAGATAGGAAGGTAAATTGCAGGCAGGGATGCAGGATGTCCTGCTCTGACTCGTGGCAGGAAAGGTGCCCCTGAAAGGCCTCTCCTTGCATTTTGAGGAGAGCCGTGGCGTCCTCCGTTTCCGTGTGCGCCATTGGTGGCACCACATCAAAGGTGCATCTGTAGGCATCGGACTCATACACTATGTTGAACTTGTTCTCATCATTATTAATATTCGAGGCGCAACGGAAGCTCGTCGATGTGCTCCAGTTCCGAACGCTTGACTGCAGAGAGACCGAAAGCTCGTCCAAAGACAGAATGTCAACAAGCATTTTTTCTTTTTGTACTGTGGCATATATTGCTTGGATATAAATATTTTGAGCCGTGCTTGGTACACGTAGTAGTCTGTGGTTGAGCTAGATTAAGCATTCACAATACATATGTTCTTTCTGCGCTATGCTGATGTACGAGTAGCATGGTCTACAGCATGATTTTCGATTTGCTTAAATAGAAATGCAAGAATCATCATGATGGCAAAGAGGACGCAAACACGAGCAGCGTCCCCGGGACACACTGGAAACAGGTGGTGCACCCGAGGCAGCCGTAGGCGCCTGTCGGGCAAAGCCTGCAGGCATCCATGCTGGTTGCAGCGGTCATGGTGGAGTAGCTCGAGGCGGGGCAAGCGGTACACAGGCTGGAACCCGAAAGAGGAGCATAAAAGCCAGCGGCGCACGCCAGGCAAGAGGTTGTTGTTGAGGCGAAGAAGCCAGGCAGGCACTGCTGACAAGCCTGCGAAGAGGACGACGACGACGAAAACGAACCGGGGGCGCACCCCCAACACACGGACGCTCCTTGCTGCGAGCTGTAGGTCCCGGGCGCGCAGTCGACGCATGCTGTGGCCCTATCCGGCGCGGAGGAATATGTCCCCGCGGGGCAGGACAGACACGCCATAGCGGGGGTGGTGAGGCCGGTGGCGCTGGAGTATGTGCCCTGCGTGCAGTTGAGGGGCGTGCAGTCGAGGCCTGCAGCAGCAGCAGCGGACGAATACTTGCCAGGCGAGCATGCTGAGCAGGAGGAACTGGCAAGCGCAGAGGCAAAAGAACCAAGGGAGCAGACGAGGCACGCGGTGCTCGTCATCTGAGCGGTGTACGTTCCCGGTGAACACGCGGCGCAAGAGGACGACTGAAGCCCTGAAGTATAGGTTCCAAAGGCACAGGGCGAGCACACAGCGGTGAAGTTCGAAGCCGCGTAGCTGCCTTGAGGGCATGGGTAGCACGTCGTTGATGCCCTGTCGCTGAACGTCCCGGCAGCACAGCCAAAGCACACCCCTGGAATATCGCTGTAGTAGTAGGTGCCCGCAGTACAGGGCTCGCAGGCGTAGGCCTTTTTTTCGTAGCCCGCGTCGCAAATGCAGGCCGCCTGCGAGAAGGAGAAGGGGGGCGAGATCGAAAACGGCGGGCACTGAATGGCGGACCCCTGAGCCACGGGACAATAGTAGTTTGCTGGGCACGGCAAGCAGATGCTGCTGCTTTTTTCTTGGCTTACGTTCATCATAAAAAGACCCTGCAGACATTTGCAAAAGTCTACAGAGGTCGCGGAAGTTTGCTGCAGAGTCGTCGAGTTGGGGGGGCACGGCTGCCGTTGATTGCCATTGCAATAATAGTTGGCTGGGCAGGGGAGGCACACAACTAACGCGCTGCCGTTCGTGTTATTGTTATAATAGCCAGAGATACACACGCAAGTAGTGCTCGTGTTCGCGGGGAGGGAAAAGGATGGGCACGTCAGGGCTATGACCCCCGAGGCACAGATGCTGGTGTTTGGGCAGGGGATGCAGGAGGAAAGGGACATGTAGTAGCCCGACACGCAGACACACCCGTTTATGCTGCTGGTCCCCGGAGGTGAAATGCTATTGAGCGGACACGGGGAGCTGCTTGCCCCCTCTCCAGTACAGTAGGCGCCTACGGGGCAAGGCTGACACTTGCTGCTATAAGAGTAGTATCCGGGCACGCAGACGCACGACGAGACGTTGATGTTGCTTGTCGAATGATTGAGGGTGAAGGTGTTGAGGGGGCAAGGCGTCGGCGGCTGCGTGCCTCCCAAACAGTAATACGAGGAGGGCGGGCACGTGGCGCATTTTTGCAGCGAATCGTCGAAATAGTACCCTGCGTTGCACAGGCACAGCGTCGACTGCGCTGCAACGCCATTGGTGCACGAGAGACAGGCGGTCTGCAGACCCCCTATAGCGAAAAAAGTATTTTTGGGGCAGGGGGAGCACGTTTGGGTGACGAGGGCCCTGTAGTAGCCTGCGTTGGCATAAAACGTTGTGGACCCAGGCGGAGCAAAGCAGTTTGGGTTGACGTAGGTGCAGGTCTGGTACATGTCGATTCGGGACGCAGCAGAGGAGGACGACGAGGCATCGTATGTGTTGCTTGGGCATAGCAGACAAGCGGTCAGCGAGTTCATCGCGGGGGAATAGGACCCGGGAGTGCATGCGACGCACGAGTTATAGTAGTAGTAGAACCCGGGCACACACAAACAATCCGCTGCGGAGGTGCTCGCCGCCTGCAGGGTGCCCATATTGGGCTGGCATGCGGTGCAACTCTTGAGGCCTGCCGCTGCATCCTCCCTACTGAGGTAGGTGTTAATCGAACAGTTGGCGCAGGCTGTGGCGCCTGCCCCCGACAGCGTCTGATACGTGCCAGCCAAACACTGCAAGCAGGCCGCCGATGAAACGGCACCCTGGGCTGTCGCGTATGTCCCCCTTGGACAGATGCTGCTGTTGCAGAGAACGGTGCCAGGGGGGCAGAGGAGGAAGCAGGGCGCCGTCATGCCGAGTGACGAGGTGTAGGTGCCAGGGCTGCATTGCAGGCAGGCGCTCATGGCTTGCGCCGAAGCGTATGTGCCGTTGGGGCAGGCCGGGCAGCTGCTATTGCCTCCTCCTCCTCCTCTTGCCGTACCGACAGCGCAAGCGCTGCAAGCGCTTGAGGATAACGAGGAGGAAAAGTACCCCGCTGTGCAGGGCGCGCAAAAGGACGACCCCGTGGAGGAGGCGTACGATCCAGGGGAACAGGCACTGCATGCGGATAGCCCGGACATGCTGCTGAAGGTACCCAGCGGGCAGGGGAGGCTGCTGCCCACCACGCAATACGCTCCTGCTGTGCACACTACGCACGTGCCAGAGAGGCATGTGGAGCTCGTCGAATCGGGGTTTGTGTGTGCTGGGCATGGCGTGCAGCTATTGAGACATCCGTTTGGGTTTGAGCAAAAGGTTCCATTCGTGCAGGGCTTGCAAATCATGATGCTATTGTTGCCGTCCATCATGGTGTAGTAGTAGTAGTTGCCCGAAGTGCATGCTACTGCTACTACTATGCACGAGCAGCAAGGCAGAAAGAGGAGAAGGAGGAACACAATAATAATGGTGCAAAAGAGAAAGAAAAGTTTCATTCGTCCGAAAACGTTTTTCAAACGGAAACATATATGCGCGCCCCATGCACAAACACGCACGGCAGTGTTTGGCTGCAAAAAACCTCGACGACAAGTCAAAAGAAGAAGTGAAAGTAGCGTAGCATCAGCCATCTTCCTGCGCAGAAGAGGAGGTCATAATTCTCATGACAGCGGCACTTGAGCGCCACCACCAGCCCAAATATGGTCAGATTATTTGTTGCGTTCTCGTTTTTAGTAGGCTGCAGGGAGGCAATCACAGCCTCGTCACGCATGTTGTGCGTAAACATGATGAGGAAGTCACACAGAGCCCATAGCAGCGCCTTGGCCACAGGCCTCTTTCGGCCGCCTCCCGCCATTGTATAGTACTGACGCCTTTTTAACCTGAAGCCAGGTAAATATGATTCTATCGTGTGCCTTCTTGTTCCCTTTTTTCTTTTTGGTTTTAAATCCTGCTGTATGCATCGATTTAGGAAGCAGATCAAGGCCACCCTCGTTTTGTTGTTTGGGTCAAAGGTGTCAAGAGAAGCCCCTCTTATTGGCAGCACTGCACCACCGGGCTGCCTCTTGCTGGTGGCATGTACCGTCGTCAACAGCCGCACAAAGGACAAGGAGGAAGTTGAGTAGCATAACGCCACGGTCGCAGCCATAATGAAGGCGGCGGCGATGCAAGTCATTATATCGCCAAATCCATGATCCACCACGATCTATATATATACGAGAGGTAAGCCCCCCCAAAAATATAGTGGCACGCCCAAAATGCAGCAGCTACTACTACTACTGCAGGCAAACCAGCAAAAAAGAAATCCAACACAAAGCAATCTCGCGACGCAGGAGAAAATGTTTCAAACCTTCTGCCTGATCGACACCATATGTAGCCAAGCGCTCCTAATCTTCCCAGTCAAGCAGGCGGATCCCTGCAGCCTCTATGCGAAAGTGAAGGGCGCCATCACCAAAGACGCCTCGCTGAGCGACCTTCTCTATATCAAGCCGCTCATAGAGCAAACCATGAACAAGCACGCGGACATGCTGCTGCGCCAGCGCGCGAATGGCTATCAGCCCATCACCAAAGATTTGGTGCTGGTGTGGGTCTGCAAAGAGGTTTTGGAGCGAATCGCTCGTTTCAATCATGATTATCACAACCACCAGACGCGCTCAAAAGATTTCCACGAAGGCGAGCAGCATGCTCGTATGCTTGATGTGGGCAATCTCCATGCTCGATGAGGGCACAGTCTGCGTCATCTTCAGCCTGAGCAAAAGAGGCGCAGTTGCAGTCTCGTCCGTCCACGATACAACCGAAATCGTCCTCAACGGATCCGCTGCCGTCGTCAAGAGGCTGCCCTGCGATACGGGGTAGCACTCCATGTCCTCCTTAAAGGCCTTGGCCGCCTCATTCTCCTTATCCATAGTCTCAAAGGTGACCTCATCATCGAAACAGTCTCCATATAGTTTGCGGTACCTCTCTTTCCAGTTGTGCTCCGTGTACTCGAGCTCTTGCAGCTCCTTGTACATCACACACTCAAACATCCTCCTCCTCTTTGGGCTCTCCTTCTCTTCTCCCTCCTTCAAGTTCTGTTCTTGTGTGATGAAAAGCACGACAGAGCCTTCCGTTCTGTAGCCTGGAAGAAGAAGCCGAAGTTTGGCTCCATCATCTCTAAGTTTGTGATAGGTGATCACAACGTCCTTCTTCAAAATTTGTTCCCCCATTATTATTTCCTCCTCTTTTTTCCTCTCCCCGCCGCTGGGTATTGCTATATGTTATGCTAGTTTTTTTTTTGCGAAATATGTTAAATTAATAGTAGGATGATATAATAAAAAATATAAAACATAACAATATTATAAGATAATATAATACAAAATAAGAATGCAAATGGAAGAGCCGTATGTCGTGACCAGAACAGATACAACAACCAAAGAACACAGAAAACACAAAAAAACTGCCTTGATACAAAAAGAAGAGCAAGGATTACATCTGCAATGATGTGTTCGCATTTTGCGCGGTGGTGCTCGTGGTGGTGGTGGTTTCGTCGTCCGCGAACAGCATCCCGGATGTGTCTGCCTTATAGAGCGTCATGATCTGGTTGATCACCTTCAAGTACAACTCTGCGTTGCTCTTGTCCACGGTGCAAGACTCCGCATCCGAAATGATTATACTGGACTGGAGCAAGGCGCTAAAGTCAAGGAGCTGCCTGAGCATGACGGCCAGCCTGACTCTAGGGTGCAGCATGTGTTTCGCAATATGCTCATACACAATGTCCTTGGTAGCCTCCTCCGCCGAGGGCTCGTTGAGCAGCAGAAAGTCTGACACTTGACGCGCGATGCAATGCATATCCATGATCCCTATATGCCTGATGACAAAGGCATTGAGCTTGCTGCCCAGGGCCTCGCCCTGGTAGGTACACAGCCAGCACATCTATGATATATGGAGTGTGGCATATAGAGTTCCGGCAACATTTATTTTATCCGGGATGAAAGGAGGGAAAACCCATGCTTTGACTTCTTCACATAAGTACTTGAGCATCATTAAGCCTGTTGTTATTATTTTTGAAAGAAACATATATGCCGCAAAAGAACGCGGCAGAATATTGCCTTGTTCAAGTGGATGATTTTGAGGAAGCGAGGAGCAGCAGTAGCAGCAGCAGCAGCAATAGCAGAAGTAGCAGCTCCAGCACGCAAAAAAGCAAACGGAAAAGCTCAAAAACGACGGGCGAGGCCATATACGCATGCATAGCGGCGATATCACCGATGATTGTGCTCGGGAGCCATCCTACGGCGGCTGCTTGCCTGCATGTCTTGCTGGTTCCCATCACGACGAATGCGCTCGTTTGTTTTTCCAGAGGCAGAAACAAAAAGGGCAACGCTGCCCCTGTCATCATATGCGTGACCTGCATGTTCATGGGAAGCCTTTGCGCCATTCTGATTCTGCTCGAATCGTCCTACTACTATAATTCTTGTGATGCTTCATTGCCACAAAAAGCGAAGCAGCAGCAGAAAACACAAAGGGCGTGCCTGTTCGCAGCAGCGGAGGAGGACGGAAACACGTGCGCTGACATTGTCCAGATGAACCATTCGACTGTATATGACGTGTCGTCGTGGTGGAATAATAATAATAATGATGGCGTTGATCATAATACTAACCAGCGGAAGCTCTCGTTCATTGCCCACTTTGCGCTTGCCACCACCCTGGTGCTTGGCTGCTGCCAGCTGCTCTACCTTATCCATCTGCACAAGGCCAACGTGCTCCGTATCATGGCGTGCACTGCAACGGCCGTCATTGTTGTGGCGCTGAGCGCTGCCGCCGTGGTGATGCCCATTAAAATAGCGAGGAGACTATTCCAAAGTGCAGCTCTGCCCTTCCTCTTCCTGTTCTATGAAACTTGGAAAATCACAACCGCCACAGCGGCCATCCCTGCAGCTGCTGCTGCTGCTGCTACTCCAAAGCAAAAGAAGAAGAAGAAGAAGAGGCAAAACAGCAGCAGCAAAGAGAAGCCTTCTTCGCTATCGGGAAATGATGAAACCGACGTCGTCCAAACGGAGGCCCTCAAGCCTTCCGAGCCCAAAAGTCTCAACTATCCGGTGTGCGTTCCGCTGCATAGAAATCCCAACTCTCAAAAAGACCCTTCTTTTATTACGTGGGCCCCTCTCTTTCCTACGCATCAGCAGCCAAAAGCAGCAAAATTCAAGTTTTAATAATGGGCCAGGAGTCATCCAAAAGGATGTGGACGCCGCCGCCGGTGGCCTCCTCCTCCTCCGCCTTGATAGCATCCTCTTCAAGCTTCTTCAGGCAAAAAAAACGAAAATGCTGTATCCTCGCAAACGGAAACCGCTTCTTGACCTTCCTATTACCACCAGTACTGCCCTCATCATCCTTGTGGGTCTTATGGCCCTGATGATTGCAGCCATCGTTGTTATGATCGTCGATGAAGAAGTCTCCCATCAGCAGCTCCTTTTCCCCGTTTTTGATCAAGAACTCGTTGATGGACGACAAAAACGCATCGCATACCAGTTTCGTCTTCACAGCATACGACGTCTGCGCATAAAAAAACCATTCCGACTTGGTTTTGCCCTCCTCGACAATGAAACATTGCAAATCGGGGGTGTGGCGATCCAGCACAACGCTGCGAACGGGCGTATGCGTGGAGGCAAACGCTTGTGGCAGCAAATCGTTTGCTGCAGGATTCCGAGCCACAAAACGCACCAAATGGCGCACACAGGTTGTCAAAGCGTGGGTGGTATTGGTGTATGGCGACAACGGAGCCAAGTCATGCTGCGATGACAAGGGATAAGACCACCATTCTTCAAACGGCCTCTTGTTGTATTCGACCCTTGCCTCCAGTATCGCGCGAAAAACGTTTGCCTTATTTTTGTTTTGATGGGGGGGGCCATCGTCATCTTCTCCACCGCGCCCAACAAAAAAGCTCAGGAAGGAGGAACCCCCCCTCTCTTCCGCCTCCTTTGTTTTGGCGTTCCATTTGCCGAGCTTGAAAACCCGCAGCAGCTTGCCCCTTGTGGACCTCAATTGTGAATCCAAAAAATCGCCCCACCGAATGGAGTCTTGCAGGGAGATGGACGACAACGATGAGGGGAATGCCTTGCTGTTGCCCTCTATATTATAAGAGTATCTTGTGTATTCCATCTCCGGAAGTAGGCTTTGGCGGTCTTTTGGTGCTGTGTCCTCAGCGGCCTGGGCTAGTATTTAAAGACGATTCTTTTTTATTAGTTATAATATATATTTTCATGATTTATTATTATTATATATTCCGTGTAGATACATATATATAGAACATATAAGCAGGCAATTAGCACATTAAATACTAATAATGATATAACGACACATGTAAGTCAGCCTTCTCCTCCTCTGCTATTATTATATTATTACGTCATCCATATCCTCCTCCTGCTCGCTTTCGCATTGGCATACTTCTTGAAAGTGGTATGGTTTAGAAATAAGCGGCATTGAGGTAAAACCAGGCGGAGCAAAAGGTTTGATGCCATCCAGTAGGGTGTGTAGTGTATCCTTCCTAGCAGAGCGGCCCACCTCCTCCTCCTCCTGTTCCTTATCATCTTTTTCTTGTTCGCGATCATCATAGCAAAGCGTCGTGTGGGCTGTTTGCAATGCCCCGCCCTCTCTCGTATAAC
>Ga0208872_1002193_pt1 | contig 11456 bp, 9 predicted proteins | sample CryBogCBH12Aug08_FD_185508 | JGI IMG/M metagenome (GOLD analysis project Ga0208872, IMG submission 185508) | Freshwater microbial communities from Crystal Bog, Wisconsin, USA - CBH12Aug08 (SPAdes) | ecosystem: Environmental > Aquatic > Freshwater > Lake | place: Crystal Bog, Wisconsin, USA... | reverse complement strand
GCCGGCTTCCACTTCGACTTGCGCGCCGAGTTTGACGAGTTTGGCGACACTGTCCGGCGTGAGGGGCGCACGGGTCTCGCCCGGATGGTTTTCGCGTGGAACGGAAATTTTCATGATTGAAGCTGGCAGCACACTATCAGTAATGAACTTCGTGAGAAGCCCATTTTTTGCCATTTACCGCACTTATTTTAGCTAACCTTATGAACTTATTACGCCCATTTTACTTCGCTCGGCGGCCGAAATTTCCTCAGTCGGCGCAACATATCTTCCGCATTATCCTCCACTAAAACCAAGTCATGGTGCTGCGGACGAATGAAACCTTCGTCGCGCGTGTGATCGAGAAATTGCATCAGCGGACGATAAAAGTTGGTGACATTCAGCAGGCCAAACGGCTTTTGATGCCAGCCCAATTGACTCCACGCCAGCACCTCGAACAATTCCTCAAACGTCCCGAAGCCACCCGGCAGCGCGATAAAACCATCCGCCAGCTCCGCCATCAACGCCTTACGTTCGTGCATCGTTTTGACGACACGCAGATCCGGCAACGTTTCGTGGACGACTTCCTTGATGACGAGCTTTTCCGGAATCACGCCGATGACGTGGCCGCCGTTTTGCAACGCTGCGTCCGCCACAATGCCCATCAAACCGACCATGCCGCCGCCATAAACCAGCCCAATTTTTTCGCGCGCGAGTAACGCGCCGAGTGATTGCGCCGCCGCCGCGTATTCCGAGCGAATACCTTTGTTGGAACCACAATAGACCGCGATGCGCTTCATGAAAAATTTTCCTTTGCGGCAAATTATATTGGACTGAAAGTGGTGTCGAGAATAGTGTCTGGCTCGCACTTGAAATCAAATCGGCGGACGATTTGTTTGCGTTCCAACTGGCAACCTAAATTACCGAGAAATGAAACGTGCTTTCTTTCGTTACCTAGTGCTGTTGTTTTTGGTCGCGCACACCGCTGACGCACAAACAGCCACGAACACAGCGGCTCACAGTGCCTTTATCCATCCCGGCTTGTTGCACAACGCGGAAGATTTCAAGCGAATGCAAACCCGCCTCGATCAAGAACCTTGGAAGTCCGGCTGGCAAAAACTCATCACGAATCCGCACGCATCGCTCAACTACCAACCACGGCCCGTCGAGGAAGTGGTGCGTGGCCGAGACGCGGCGCACACCACGCCGGAGAATTATCGTTTGTTGTTCAATGATGCCGCCGCGGCTTACGCCTGCGCGCTGCGTTGGCGGATTTCAGATAACCGACGCTACGCGGATAAATCCATCGCCATCCTGAACGCGTGGTCAGAAAAATTGAAGAAGATCAGCGGTTCCACCGACGCGGATCTGGCGGCGGGCATTTACGGATTTGAGTTTGCCAATGCCGCCGAAATCATGCGCACTTGCGACGCGTGGAAACCGGAAGATTTTGCACGCTTCCAAAAAATGATGCTGACAGTCTTCCTGCCGATTAATCAGGATTTTCTAAAACGCCACAACAACACGAAGCTCAATCATTACTGGGCCAACTGGGATTTGTGCAATCTGGCCTCCCTGATGGCCATCGGCGTGCTTTGCGACCAGCGCGAACTTTATGAGCAAGCGGTGAATTATTTCAAATCCGGCGCAGGCAATGGCGCGATTCAAAATGCGGTTTATTTTATCCACACCAACGGCCTTGGCCAGTGGCAGGAAAGCGGACGTGACCAAGGCCACACCGTCATGGGCATCGGTTTGGCTGGAGCTATTTGCGAAATGGCTTGGAAACAGGGCGACGACCTTTACGGCTTTGACAACAACCGCTTTCTCGCCGGGTGCGAGTATGTGGCAAAATATAATCTCGGGGTGGATGTGCCGTTCAAACCCTACAAAAATGACAAGGTAACGCAGACGGTAATCAATCCCGAAGCTAGGGGAAATTTGCGACCGGTTTGGGAACTGGTTTACAACCATTACGTCAAACGCAAAGGCCTGCCTGCTCCTTACACGACCACGATGGCCGCGAAGGTGCGACCCGAAGGCGGCGGCGGCGACTACGGGCCAAACAGCGGCGGCTTTGACCAACTCGGTTACGGAACTTTGACAGCCACTTTAGCTGCGCCTTAGTTGGAACTAGAAGGCCAGTGCCAAAAAATTTTCTGTGATAAGAATCTGGACAACAATTTTTCCCCGGCGCAATCTCGAATCAATGAAAGCAACCGCCATCGCGGTTCACGCCGCGAGTCGGCGGTGGCTCAGCTTTTTTCGTTAGGCGGCTTCGCATATGAAAATACTCGTCATATTATTCCAATGCCTGTTGGCATTTAATCTGGCTATCGCAGCCCAAACGAACGCGGTTCCGCAAGTTCGGTTTGCCGGTTTGACTGGCAAGGTTCTTAGGCATGAGATAGCGTTGTCCGAAGTTGCCAAGCTGCCATCTTCCACAGAGATCACCAACGTCTTGATTGGCTCTAAATTGGATGGCAAGCGAGAGACAGAAGCAGAGTTCCGCAAGCGATTTGATAACGCCAAGCCAGTGAAGTCAGATGATGATTACTTACGTCATGGTGACTTCATAATGTGGTATCCGGTTACTTTTGATACAAAGGATGGTCAGTTCTATGCCGAATTGAATCTTGGCTTGAGTTTCCTTCAGTATCCAGACGGTCGAGTGGTTGCGTTTAGTATTCATCCAATTCGAGATGAGTAACCAGCCGCCTAACAGCTAGATAGGCTGCAAACTTTCACGGTAAGTCATTCACCCGCCGCCCGCACCGCCGCGATAAACGCCCGCACTTTCGCGGCGTCTTTTTTTCCGGGCGCAGATTCCACGCCGCTGGAAACGTCCACCGCAAACGGCTGCACTTGCTTCACCGCGTCCGCCACATTTTCCGGCGTCAAACCGCCCGCGAGAAAAATCGGTTTACCAAACTTCTGCGCGGCCACCGCCAAGTCCCAATTAAATTTTTCGCCCGTGCCGCCGAGTCCGCTTTTGGCATACGCATCCAGCAGAAACGCATCCGTGTAAAAATTCTCCAGTGTTTGCAACGATTCCGCGTCGCGCACGCGCAAGGCTTTGATGCTCATCAAACCAAACTGCGTGCAAAAATCCGAAGCTTCGTCGCCGTGAAATTGCAGGAGGTTCAAGCCACACGCCGTGATGGCTTCCACAACCTGCGACTCTTCGGGATTCACAAACACGCCCACGCGCAGCACGAACGGCGACAGCGCGCGCGAAATGTCCGCGCCCGTCGCGAGCGAGATGTAACGCGGACTTTTCTCGTAGAAATTCAGTCCGATCATGTCCGCGCCGGCTTCGGCTGCCGCCAGCGCGTCGGCCACATTCGTGACGCCGCAAATTTTTACCTTCGTTTTCATTTACGATTTATCAATTACGATTTACGATTGGCTTTCGCCGATTTCCGTAAATCGTAAATCGTAAATCCAAAATTGCCAATGCCGCGCACCGTTTATTTCGATTACAACGCCACCACACCGCTCGATGCGGAAGTGCGCGCGGCGATGGTGCCGTTTCTTGATGAATTTTGGGGCAATCCTTCGAGCGTCCATCACGTTGGCCGCAAAGCGCGCGCGCTGCTCGACGACGCCCGCGACCGCGCGGCCAGATTTCTGGGTGCTAAACCGAGTGAAATCATTTTTACCAGCGGTGGAACCGAGGCGAACAATCTCGCCATCTTCGGCACGGCGCGTGCGCTCAAAGCCAAGGGAAAACATCTCATTACCTCTGCCATCGAGCACGACGCGGTGCTGCAATCGTTCGATTACTTGGAGAAAAAAGAAGGTTTTGAAGTTACGCGCCTACCGGTGAATTCTGAAGGCCGCGTTGCGCCCGACGATTTGAAGAAAGCGATTCGCGCCGATACGATTCTGGTTTCCATCATGGCCGCGAACAATGAAATCGGCACGATTCAGCCGGTTGCGGAACTCGGCGCAATTTGTCGCGAGCGCGGAATTATTTTCCATTCGGACGCCGTTCAGTGGTTCGGCAAAGAACCGTTTGAAAATGTAAATCAGTTCAATGCCGATTTAATTTCCGTTTGCGCACACAAGTTTCACGGGCCGAAAGGCGCGGGTTTGCTATACATCAAATCGCCGCTGCATCCCGATCCCGTTCTGTTTGGTGGCGGCCACGAAAATGAACGCCGCGCGGGCACGGAAAATCTGCCAGCCATCATCGGTTTGGTTGCGGCGCTGGAAAAATGTGTAAAACCACCGGTTTTTCCCAAGTCCAAATTAAAGGAACTTTTGCCAAAATTGGCTGCTGCAGTTGAAAAAATAAATGGCTGCGAAATTGTCAGTCCGCGCGAAACCTGTTTGTCCAACACGCTTTCCTTTGTCGTGCGTGGTTCGGATGGTATCGCATTGATGGCGGGTTTGGATGTGGAAGGCATTTGCGCCTCGAGCGGTTCGGCGTGTTCCGCCGGTTCGCTGGAACCGAGCCATGTGATTTTGGCGATTGGTAAAAAAAATTTTGCGAATTCGCTCGTGCGTTTTTCGCTGGGACGCGATTCAACAGCGGCGGAAGTGGATTTTGTCATCGCGGTTTTGCCGGAAGTCATCCGCCGCGCACAACTCGCCGGAAAACCTGCGAGCCGTTTGTGAATGACTTGTTGATAGTTCCAACAACTTTGACTTTTTATTTTTTTCGGCTCATATAGCTTGAACTGGTCACAGATAAAAAATTAAGATTTTGCCGGTAAAAGTTAAGCGGTTGAAAGTTGTTAGGCTTTTTCACATCCCTTAATAAGAATAGAATTTTTTTAAGAAGACAGAATATTATAAGCGCATGAACCTCACGATCACCAAAGACCAAATCATCGCCGGATTGCAAGCTGTGCAAAATGTCGTCAGCACGCGCACCACGCTGCCGATCCTCTCGAACGTGCTCATTCGCGCTGAGGGCAGCCACGTTGAGTTTACCGCGACCGACCTTGATGTCACCGTCGCGTGCAAGGTCGAGGCCAAGGTCGTCAAGCCAGGGGCCACCACACTGCCCGTGAAAAAACTCTTCGGCATCGTGCGCGAGCTGCAGGGCGAAATCGAAATTGAAACGGACGACAAAAATCTTTCCAGCATCCGCAGTGGCTCATCGTTCTTCAAGATTCACGGACTCGCGGCGGATGAATTTCCGCCGTTGCCGAAATTCAAGGACGACAAAAAAGTTTCTCTGCCGCAGGAAAATATTCGCGGGATGATACGCAAAACGAGTTTTGCCGTCTCCACCGACGAATCGCGCTATGTTCTCAATGGTATTTTCATCAGCCTCAAGGAAGGCAAGATGACATTTGTCGCGACCGATGGTCGCCGTCTCGCGTTGGTAGATGAAGAAGTGGACATTTCAGAAAAAAGCGCGGGCGAATTTATCGTGCCGGCCAAAGCGGTCAATGAACTCAACCGTTTGCTGCAAGACAAAGGCGACGTGGAACTCAAGTTCGGTGAAAATCAGGCCTCCTTCGCGCTCAAGAATGAAACCGGTTTTTCCGTTTTGCTCATCACGAAGTTAATCGAAGGAAATTATCCAAATTACCGACAGGTTATTCCCGGCGAAGCGAAGGAACGTATCGGTGTTGGCCGCGAAGAACTCGTGCAGGCGTTGCGCCGCGCGGAAATAATGACCAGCGAGAAGGCGAATTCCGTCAAGCTCGCCTTCGGAAAAAACCTGCTGACCATCACTGCGAATTCACCCGAAGTCGGCGAAGCGCGCGAGACGATGGCCATCAATTACAAAGGCAAGGAACTCGCCATCGCCTTCAATCCGCGCTACCTCATTGACCCGCTCAACGCGCTGACCGAGGACGAAGTGTTCATCGAGCTGATTGACGAACTCAGCCCCGGCGTGGTGAAAATCAACGGGCCGTTCCTCTACGTCGTCATGCCGATGCGGTTGAATTAAAAAAATTTCCCCGCTTGCGCTAACAAGCGGGGAGTTACAAGGGACGTAGCACGAATGGAACGTGCATCGTTGTTCTGCAGTCTAACAAATTGCGCGACGAAGGTTGGTGGTTCGAATCCACCCGTCCCTAAATTTGATTTCGAAGTTTGAAACAATAAAAGAAAAGTTTCAAACAAAAATTTTCTTCCGGCAATTTTATTTACCTTCTCCGACCGCCGGGCGCAAAATGGTAGCCGCCGTGGACGCGGCCGCCGCGCACTTTGCCGGGGAATCCCGCCGCCGCCCCCGGCTTCGCTTCTTCAAATAACGCGGTGTAGCGGTAATCAAAATTTTCCAGCTTCACGCGCGGAATTTTCTGGCTGATGAAACGTTCGATGGCAAAAACGTGCGGCGCATCTTCGGCCACCATTATGGTGAAGGCGTCGCCCGTGGCCGCCGCGCGCCCGGTGCGCCCGATGCGGTGGATGTAATCTTCCGGATGCTGCGGCACATCGTAATTCACGACGTGACTCACGTCCGCGATGTCGAGTCCGCGCGCCGCGATGTCCGTGGCGACAAGCACTTCAAATTTGCCGTCGCGAAAACCTTGCAACGCCTGTTCGCGTTCCTTCTGCGTGCGGTTGGAATGCAGCACGGCCACAGCGTGATTCTCGCGTTTGAGCAGCGCGGCGCAGCGATCCGCGCCATGTTTGGTGCGGCAGAATACGATGACGGAATCGTAGTTCACGCGCTTGAGCAATTCGAGCAGCAGATCCGTTTTCTGCATGTCGGACACGGGATAAATCACGTGCTTCACCGATTCTGCCGGCGAGCGGCGCGCACCGATTTCAATCGTCTCCGGCTGATGCATCGCCCATTGAATGAGCGTTTCAATCTGCGGTGGAACGGTGGCGGAAAATAAGGCGGTGTGGCGTTTGCGCGGACATTTTTCCACGAGCCGGCGCACGTCCGGCAGAAAACCCATGTCGAGCATCCGGTCGGCTTCGTCGAGCACGAGATATTCCACCTTGTCGAGTTTCACCGTGCCTTGTTCGAGATGATCAAGCAAGCGTCCCGGCGTGGCGACGATGATATCGCAGCCGGCTTTCAATTCGTCATTCTGTTTGCCGTAACCAACGCCGCCGAAAACGACGGTGATTTTCAAATCGAGAAAACGTGCGTAATCGCGGAAGGCGGTTTCGACTTGCGCCGCGAGTTCGCGGGTCGGTTCGAGAATTAAAACGCGCGGGCCGCCGGGTTGGTGACCGCCGAGCTTGGAAAGAATGGGCAACGCAAACGCCGCCGTTTTTCCCGTGCCGGTTTGCGCGCTGCCGATGACATCCTTGCCGGACAACACCAGCGGAATGGAGCGCAACTGAATCGGCGTCGGTTCCGTGTAGCCCATGGCGCGAACGCCTTCGAGCACCTTTTCACTCAAGCCCAGCGCGGCGAAACTCACGCGGCACTTCCTTCCGTCGCTGCCGGAGTTTCCGGCTGAACCGGCGCTTCGACTGCGGCTGCCGCTTCCGCCGGCGTTTCAATTTGTGTGACCGGTTCCGCCACGAGCGTTTCCGGCGTCACCGTTTCGATGGCCGCAGCGACTTCAGTTTCAGCAGCGGGTTTTTCTGCAGCAACTTTCTTGTCCTGCTTCACGGGCTTGGGCAAAGGTTTCTTCGCCGTTTCCATGCGGCCATCGGCAAATTCCAAAACCGCACCTTGATGAATCAGCCAATGCAAATCCACAATGACCGCCGTCTGTTCCGGAGTCGCTTCGGCTTCGGCAGGTTTCGCTGGAGCTACTGCCGGTGCGGAAGCGCCTTCACCCTCGGCAACGGGCGCAATGGGAATTTCGGTGACAACAACTTTCGCCACTTTCGGCGTCGGCGCGAGCGCCTCGATCAATTTCTTGCGCGTGCACTTCGCATTGCCGTTGATGTATTCGATGATGCGCTTGATGTTTTCCGAAACCGGCGTGCTGGCGATGTCGAGGAAGGTCGGCCGCGCGACGCTGACGTGCGTGACGGTTTTGTTGACCTTGAAAAATTGCAAACCGTAATGCGCGAACTGCTGGCTCAACTTCGTCGCGATGGGCAGCGGAAAAAATTTCTGCTGCTCCCATTCCTGACGGATCAAACGTTGCAGGCCGTTATCGCGCAGACTGCGGCTCGGCAAACCAGCCACGGTGAGCGTTTCCACCGGCTTGATGATGGAATCTTTGTGGGTCGCGCGAAAATGTTTTTCCACTTCTTCCAGCGTCGCGAGCGTGAGTGGTTCCGCCACGTTGAGACAAATGTATTGCGTCTTGAAGCTTTGGTCTTCGACCCATTTTTTAACGACCGCTTCGTCCTTAACGATTTTCACGCGGGACTTGAACTGATCGAACGGCATGCGCGAAAATTTTTCCGTGTGCAATTTGCGCAACTGGTTTTGGTAATCGTGATGATTCGGCGGGCCGAGAATTTCTCCGCTCAAACCGCATTGGGCAACGAACGTGTAAACACCCTTCGGCGGTTCGGTCTGCGTGCGCTCGGCCTGATAAAACGTGGCGAAATGATTTTTCAGAACATGCGCAACCGCGCCGTCTTCGCTCGTCCACGGCGTGTCGTCGAGCGCGCAGGAAAATAATTTTTCCGTCGTGCCGTCGGCCTTTTTCTTGGTCGTGAGTTGGACGGAATAACGTTCTGCCTTCTGCAAAATCAGCAGCGCAATTTGAAACAGTGGATACGCGCGGCCGGTTACTTTGATTTGCCGCGCGAGCTGTTCGACGCCGCGCTCTTCGGGAATAAAGGCAACAGACAATTGCGGCAATGGCGCGGGCGGCGCAGGCCGTTCGCGTTGCTCATCGCGTCGGTCGCCGACGCGGAAATTTCCACCTTTGCGATCGCCAAATTTGGAGCCGCCGCGCGGCGCACCACCACCGCGACGTTCACCACCGCCTAAGCCACCACCTGCGCCATCGCGCCGCGGCGCCCGGCGTTCGCCCGGCTTGCCGCTGAAAGTGCGCTCCGGCTTGACACCTTCGTTGCCGGTGAATTTTGCAAATTTGTTAGACTCGGTCTTTCCTTGCGCCCACGCGGGCTGAAAGAGATTGTCCAAGTTCAGATCGAGATCAGAAGCAGTGCTCATTAAAATCAAAAGTTCGGAATAAAATAAAATTACTTAGCCTCGGCGGCGGGCGCAGCAGCGCGTTTGACGTGAATCGCCTCGACAATTTTTTTAGCCAGCTCAGGTTTTTCCGTGAGCGATTTTTTTGCTGCATCGCGTCCTTGGCCAATCAGCGCACCGTCGAATTGGAGATAGGCGCCGCGCTTGTCAATCACGCCGCAATCAATGCCTACGTCGAGAATGCTGCCTTCCTTGTCGATGCCCTGATTATAAATGATGTCAAACTCCGCTTCGGCAAACGGGGGCGCGACTTTGTTCTTCACGATTTTGACGCGCGTGTGATTGCCGTAAACATTACCAGCGGCGTCTTTCAATTGGTCTTTGCGGCGGATGTCAATGCGCACGCTCGCGTAAAATTTAAGCGCCTTGCCGCCGGGCGTCGTTTCGGGGCTGCCAAACATGACGCCAACTTTTTCGCGCAATTGATTGGTGAAGATGCATGTGGTCTTGGACTTCGCGAGAATTGCTGTAAGCTTGCGCAAGGCTTGCGACATCAAACGTGCCTGCATACCCATCGTCGCCATGCCCATGTCGCCGTCTAATTCAGCTTTTGGCACAAGCGCGGCAACGGAATCTACGACAATGACGTCGAGCGCATTCGAACGCGCGAGAGTTTCACAAATGGTCAAAGCCTCTTCACCGGACGACGGCTGCGAGACGAGTAAATCATCCAAGTTCACACCAAGTTTTTTAGCGTAGCCGGGGTCTAAAGCGTGTTCTGCATCGATAAAAGCTGCAAGACCGCCTGCTTTTTGCGCATTGGCGATGACGTGTAGCATCAACGTGGTTTTGCCGGAAGATTCTGGGCCATAAATTTCTACCACACGTCCACGCGGCAAACCGCCGACACCGAGCGCGAGGTCAATCGCCAGTCCGCCGGTCGGGATAACATCAATCTTAACCTGAGCGCGGGCATCGCCAAGGCGCATAATCGCACCATCGCCATAGGCTTTGGTGATGGATGAAATCGCAGATTCAAGTTCGCGTTCGCGTGCGGCGGCAGCTTTTGACTCGACGGCGTTTTTTTCAACGGACTTCTCGGATTTGGCGGCCATAAAAATTTAGAGCGGTTTTTTGATTTAACGGACAAGAACACTAGTAAATTAAACAAAGATAGTCAAATGCCGATGATGAGTTTGAGTGTAAATCACATTTGACACGCGGATGTTTTTTAAAACGCAAGGCGCGAAGTGTCGGGGCATTCGTTTATACATCCAAACTTGCGGACGACTTACCAAATGCCCGGGCGCAACGAGAGCCGCCCGACTTCGCTTCGTTACCAAATTAAAATTAAAAGATAAATATAAGACCACTTGATCATTTTGCTAAAAAACTTAAATCTATCCTGTTTGTGGCGTTGAACCAGTCGGCGGTGCCGCAAAATTGACGCGGCAACCAAAAGGAAAACGTCGCGGATGTAGTGGTATATCAAATGAACAGAAAATTGAAATTTTTTTGTAATATAAACAATAATAGATTCTTTTGTATGATTTGGACTATTTTAAAACATTTATTTAATTTTCATCTTGTTCAAAAGGGCAAATTGTATTTGAAATAATTTTTTCATTTGTTGAGGATTGTGCGCCTTTTTTTAGCCAGATTAGTAAGATGCTTATATCAGCCGGGGAAACACCAGAAATGCGGCCAGCCTGACCGATGGTGCGCGGGCGAACTTTCGTCAATTTTTGTCTAGCTTCTATGCGCAGGCTTGGAACTGTTTCAAAATCAAACGCTTCAGGAATCATCTTGTCTTCCAACTTTTTTGTGCGAGCAACTTCAATTTCCTGGCGATCTACATAGCCCGCATACTTAACCGAAAATTCAACTTGTTGAGCCGCTTCAGAATTCAAATTTGGATTTTTATGCGGCAGATTTTGATAAGAAATTTCTGTTCGACGCAGTATTTTAGCCAACGAATCTCTTTGTAAATAAGTTGTGTTTAAACGATTAATTTCATGATCAATGGCCGCCTCTTTAGCTTCAAATTTAAGAAAATTTCGTGTTGGTAACAATCCAATTTCATGACCCAAACGAGACAATCGCAAATCTGCGTTATCCTGACGCAGTAATAATCTATATTCCGCGCGCGAGGTGAACATCCGATACGGTTCAGAGGTTCCTTTAGTAACCAAATCATCAATCAGAACCCCAATATAAGCCTGATCACGTCGTAAAATAACTGGGTCGCGATTTTGCACCCGCCGAGCAGCGTTAATCCCAGCTAACAATCCCTGTGCCCCAGCTTCTTCGTAACCAGAGGTGCCGTTGATCTGACCCGCGAGAAATAAATTTCGACAGACCTTGGTTTCAAGCGACGAGTGAAGCTGAGTAGGAAATGAAAAATCATATTCCACTGCGTATGCCGGTCGCATGATTTCTGCGCTCTCGCAGCCAATGATTGAATGAACCATGTCAATTTGCA
>Ga0208872_1002190_pt1 | contig 11462 bp, 5 predicted proteins | sample CryBogCBH12Aug08_FD_185508 | JGI IMG/M metagenome (GOLD analysis project Ga0208872, IMG submission 185508) | Freshwater microbial communities from Crystal Bog, Wisconsin, USA - CBH12Aug08 (SPAdes) | ecosystem: Environmental > Aquatic > Freshwater > Lake | place: Crystal Bog, Wisconsin, USA... | reverse complement strand
GTCATAACTCCATCCCCAACCCGAAATCAACCGGCTCCAATACTCAATTGCTCGAGCATTCCTCTCTCTCTCGGCGGAATTTCCTACGCCTATCCGGCACGGCAGCCGGCGCGCTGGTCCTGGGCGTGCCCACGCTGTTGAAAGCGGCGGGAGCTAATTCCAAACTCAACGTCGGATTCATCGGACTTGGCGGCATGGGCCGTGGCCGTCTGGATGAAATCCTCGCGTGCAACGTCAACGTGGTCGCGCTTTGTGACGTGGATGAGCACCAGTTGGCCGAGGCCAAGAAAGCGTTAAAAAACACCGCATTCACCCCTACCTTGTATGTGGATTACCGCGACCTTCTCGAAAAACAAAAGGATTTGGATGCGGTGGTCATTGCCACGCCCGATCATTGGCACGCGCCCATCGCCATAGCGGCCTTGAAGGCCAACAAACATGTCTTCTGCGAAAAACCTCTGACCCACACCGTTGAGGAGGCCCGCGAATTACGCAATCTCGCTCGAAAAAACACACATCTCGTCACTCAGATGGGCAATCAGGGCAGCGCCAGTCCGAATATGCGGCGGGGCATTGAGTTGATTCAGGCGGGTGCGCTTGGGCGGGTTAACGAGGTTCATTGTTGGGTAAAAAACGGCGCGGGCTGTCATCCCGGTCTGGCACAACCGACGGTGGGCGATCCGATTCCAGCTGGGCTACATTGGGATGCGTGGGTTGGGCCGGCACCGTATCGGGTATATAAGCGGGATTATTATCACGCTTGGAACTGGCGTGGCTGGTTTGATTTTGGCAGCGGCGTGATGGGGGATTTTGGCTGTCACGCGCTCAACCTGCCGTTCCGCGCGCTGAAGCTTGATTACCCGAAGCGCATCGAGGCGCAGGGCGAACTGACAGGCTTACCCACCTACTCGGCCCAGAACCGCATTCGTTTTCAATTTGGCCAGCGCGGACAACTCGCACCGGTGGATGTGCATTGGTATGACCAAGGTGTGATGCCGAGCAACGACATTTTACCGGCGTCTCTGGTCGAGCGCTTGGGCGGGGCGCCTACCGATGGTGTCTTGATGGTGGGAGAGAACGGCTTCACCTTCGGCAATGTGTGGACGGGTTCGGACTACATTCAACTCAAGGATGAGAAAACAATTTCCGGGATCCATAATCACGAGGCCACCAAACCTATCGCTCAAACCTTGCCGAGGACACCCGGCCACGTAAAGGAATGGGTAGAAGCATGCGCCGGCGGTCCGGCAACTTTTTCTGATTTCGAGACGGGCGGGCATTTGACCGAAATTGCCTTGTCCGGAGTGGTGGCGCTCAAGATGCAGCGGCCGCTCGAGTGGAACGGCGAAAAGATGCGGGCTGAAAACGCGCCTGAGGCGAAGCAGTTTATCCAGTCGCACTATCGCACCGGCTGGAAGATGTAATTGAACTAAATGGAGACCTAGTTTGACTCATCCAGCAGTCCTCCCAGGTTATCAAAACATCCAAAAATATGTATAAAACAGCTATACGACTTGCCCTGCTGTCCGCTTTGACCGCCACATCGGTGTGGGCGCAATCTTCCAATGTGCCTGTCACCGCCTCTCTGGCGCGGACCAATGAGATGAACAAGAAATGGGGAGTGCATGACGATTCCCGCCCGCAACCGCCGGTGGTGAAAGCTGGAGCGACCTTCAGTCAGGGAGCGTCTGCACCAGCCGATGCCGAAGTTCTGTTCGACGGCACTGGATTGGATAAATGGGAGAATGAGCAAGGAGGGCCAGCCCCTTGGAAAACCAATGCGGACTATGTGGAATCTTCTTCAAGCGGCGGCATCCGGACCCGGGGCCAATGGGCGGATTTTCAGCTCCACGTTGAATGGGTCGCGCCGAATCCGCCCAAGGGCGGCGGCCAAAGGCGAGGCAACAGCGGCATTTTGATCAATAAAATGTATGAGGTTCAAGTGCTGGATTCCTACGAATCAACCACGTATCCTGACGGCCAAGCTTCCGCCGTCTATGGCCAGAAACCGCCGCTGGTCAATGCCTGCAAGCCGCCCGGCGAATGGCAGACATTTGATATTTTGTTCGAATCGCCGCGCTGGAATGACCGGGGAAAACTTGTAAAAAAAGCCTGCGTCACGGTATTGCACAACGGTCTGGTGACGCAGAATCATTTTGAGTTGGACGGGATGACGGACGGTATCAATCCGCTGCAACCCTGGGGCAAGCCATCCAAATACGGTCCGCCGCATCCGCCTGAGGTTTTTGTCCAGTTGCAGGACCACGCCAATCCAGTGCGATTCCGCAATATCTGGATTCGCCCGCTACACCTCGGTTCCAATGACTAGTCACTGAAAGATCCATAACCACATGAAGATTCTTTGCTCCATTCTGGCCGGTGTGTTGGCGGCAACCTCATTGCAGGCCGCTCCCAAAAAGCTTTTGGTGGTCACTACCACAACGGGCTTTCGGCACAGTTCGATCCCCAACCTGGAAAGAATGTTGTCCCAACTGGCCAAGTCCAGCGGTGAGTTCACCGTGGACTTTGTCCGTCAGCCGCCCGGAAATCCGGCGGATGCAGCCTGGCAGCAGTCGTTGAAGGAAGTTCTACAGAAACTTTCGCCAGCGTCGCTGAAAAATTATGACGGCGTGGTTTTTGCCAGCACCACCGGCGATTTGCCAATTCCCGACAAGCAGGGATTTCTGGACTGGATCAAGGCCGGTCACGCGTTCATCGGGTTGCACGCGGCGAGCGACACATTTCATGGTTTCCCGGAATTCATAGAAATGCTGGGCGGCGAATTTAAGACTCACGGTTCGCAGGTATCCGTGAAATGCCTGAATCAGGACTTACTGCATCCGGCCACGGCACATCTTGGCAAAACCTGGGTAATTCAACAGGAGGAAATCTACCAGTTTAAAACCTATGACCCGGCGAAAGTTCACGACCTGCTCGTGCTTGACCAGCATCCGGAGAATAATTCGCCGGGACATTTCCCTGTGTCATGGTGCAAATACTTCGGCACGGGTAAAGTTTTCTATACTTCACTGGGTCACCGCGAAGACATCATTGACGGTAATCCTGAGCTTAAAGAACGCAAAAATTCGCCAGCCATCAGCCTGGCCTATCAGGCGCATGTCCTTGGCGGGATCGAATGGGCGCTGGGGCTGAAGAGTGCGGTTATTCAATAAATGTGTCCGAGTAATGCGACGGTTGTTTTGGGGCGGCGGCGGTGCTCACCTGCTGGCTGATAAAAACGGATCTTAATGATCGACTGATGCCGGTCATTTTTAAGGATTTTTAAATGCGGAAAAAGTGACGTGACCTCATACCTGCTTGTTGGCTTTTGAACTTTCGGATAGACGAACGAATCAGGTGGAAGCAGGCCGAGGGCACGTTGTGGGTCATGAGCTGGCTTTAATTTACTCCAACAGTCTTCAGCAGTGTTCAATTTATAATAGACTCATAAATTGAACGCCGGATCTCAAGGACGTGGTTAAATCATAATGTTCCCAAAAAGTTTTGCTTTAAACATAACCCCTTAATCTGCCGTCAAAACCTATGACAATCACACAACCTAAATTCTTGTTCGCAGCTTTAACTTCACGCCCTCGGCTTGCTCGTCGGGTTTTGGCTGCATTCTCAATAATCATGGTTCTTCCACTCATCGCCCCAGCCAGCGTTTGGACTGGCGGGGGGACCAATGACAACTGGGGCACGGCAGCCAATTGGGATTCTGTCCCTGTGTCTGGGGCCAGCCTCTATTTTGACGGTGCGACTCGGCTGACGCCGAATAATGACTTCGCGGGTGGCACGAGTTTCAGCTCCCTCTACTTCAATGCTGGGGCGGGTGCTTTCACGCTGGGGGGAAATCAGCTTGGGCTGAATCTTATCGAGAACGACAGCACCAACGCGCAAACACTCAACCTGCCGATCACGTTGAACGCCTTCCCCACGCGCATCCGGCCTAATGGGGCAGCGGCGAGTCTGACCCTGGGCGGCGTCCTCAGCGGCCCGGGGACATTGCAGAAGGAAATTGGTGCTGGCACCCTTACGCTCACCGGTGCGAATACGTATACTAACCAGACCATTATAAATGGCGTTATAAGCATCAGCTCGATCAAAAACGTCGGATCGGGGAGCCCCAGCGGTCTGGGCCAACCCGCCAGCATCAGCGCAGGCACCATCCCCATGGGCAGTTCGGGCGTCGGGACCTTGATTTACACGGGCACCGGGGACACGACCGACCGCGTTTTGGATTACGCGGGTGGTGCCGGCAGCATCATCACGCTCTTTCAGTCCGGGACCGGGCTGTTGAAGTTCAGCAGTGACATGAGCGCGAGCGCCGGAAATTATGTGTGCACGCTCACCCTCGCTGGATCAACCGCCGGGGCGGGTGAAATGGCCGGCAATATTGCCGCCACCAACAGCCCTCGTGTGACGGTCAACAAGACGGGCACGGGCACCTGGACGCTTTCCGGCACCAACACTCACACCCGGAATACGGTGATCAGCGCCGGGACGCTGGCGTTGGGCGCCCATGGTTCCGTTGCCCAATCTCCGGTCATTTCCGTGGCTGGCGGTGCGACCTTGGACGTGTCAGCCATTGCGAGCTTTGCCTTGAGCACCAACAATACGTTAACGGCCACTGGCTCGGGCACGAATGGGGCCATGGCGGCCACGCTCAAGGGGGGCACTGCGGTTGACTTTGGTGCGCAGGCGGTTTCCTTGACGTTCACACCGACGACCTTCAACGGCGATGTCACGCATCCTTCGCTTTATGTGTTACAAGGCGCGTTGACATTGAACAACAACCCTATCAGTGTGAGCAACGCGGCGGCGACGCCGCTGGGGATCGGCAGCTATCGGTTAATCCAGGTGGGCAACGGCATCAGCGGCACGATCAATGGCACGCCCAACGCGAGTGTCACCGTGACCGGAGCGGGCATCGCAACCAACATGGTGGCGGCGCTTTCCGTGAGCGGTGGAAACGTCATCTTGACGGTATCAACGGCCACCACGACCACGCTCAGTTCCTTGACGGCTTCGACTTATGGAGATTTGGTGACATTTTCGGCGACGGTGGCGCCGACGCCGGTCGGTGGGACGGTTCAATTTTATGACAACGGCGTGATGTTGGGTGCGCCAGTGGCGGTCAGCGCCGGCACGGCCACTTACAGCACCAGTGTGCTGCCCGCTGGCAGCAACACGATTGTGGCCGCCTACAGCGGGGTGTCGGGATATCTAGCGAGTTCCAACAGTGTTGCTTCGAACCAAGTCGTGAATGCCAAGGCGCTGACAGTCACAGCCAATGCCCGGAGCAAGACCTACGGCACAAACATGAGTCTTGGCACCACGGCGTTCACGACGAGCGGGTTGGTGAATTCAGAGGCAGTGACGGCGGTGACATTGAACGCCAACGGCGGCACCAACGCGACGGATGCGGTGGGCATTTACATCATCACTCCCAGTGGGGCAACCGGCAATAACGGGTTTTTGGCCTCCAACTACAATATCTCTTATTTCACCAACACCTTGACGGTGAATCCGCTGCCTGTGATTTTGATTGGCACCAAAGTTTATGATGGATCAGCGAGCGTGGCGGCGGACCGCCTGTCGGTGAGCAATGCGGTGAGTGGTAGTCCGGTAACTGTGGCATCTGGCTCTGGCACCTTGGCGGGTAGTTCCCTTGGAGTAAAAGCGATTACCAGCATCGGCAGTTTGGCGCTTGGCGGATCCGGCATGACCAATTACACGCTATCTGGTGCCAGTGGTGCGGTCGCGGTGGTCAGTTCACTAACCAACCTTATTTTTCATCCTGGCACCTATCCGACGTTGCAGGCGGCTATCAATGCAATTGCACCAGGCGGCGAAGTGCGCATTACCAACGGCGGCACATTTGCCGTTGACCTAGCGATAAACGCAGACGTCAGCCTGACTGGCAATCCTGCGGACGCGACCCTCTGCGGCCAGATGCAAATTCCGGGCACGAATACCGTTGTGATTTTCGGGATCAACTTCTCGAACACAACGGCGACCGTGCCCATCACCGTATCGGGTTCCGCCAACCTGACAATCGCTTACTGTTCGTTTCAAACACCCACCACCGGCCTTTATCTTGCCAGTAGTGCGGATGCAAACGTAATAATCAATCAAACATCTTTTCAGTGCGGATCCCAAGGCGCCTTATTGTCGAATACGCCCAGCACAGTCACATTCAACGATGATTCCTTCATCCAGTGCGCCACTGGAGTAGCCATGGGTTATAGTAATTCAGGACTATTTGCCAACTTCTACCGTTGTTTATTTCAAAGCAACAGTGTGAGCGGTATATACGCAACGGGTGGGAGTCTGACGGTCAACCAAAGCAAATTTCTGAATGGCCCCACGAGCGCTTCGGAAGATTGCACGGTGGCCGGCCAGAAAGTTCAGGGTTATATTGTCATGGATTGCGCCGGCGCCAGCGTCATGGGTTGGGTCACGCTGGAGAACAACCTCTTTGTCGGTTCTCGCTGCGCGGTGCGGCTCTACGAAAACCTGGTGGCCAACTTGCGGCACTGCACATGGGCGGATCCCAACGGCGAGATGTATGCGGCCATCATCGGTCGCAACAATGTCGGCGGGCAGACGTGGGTCAATCCGTCTTACTGCATTTTTGATGGCGCCATGAACGGCTTTGTGACCTCCACGAATGGCAACCCCAGCGGCTCGGTGCCCTGCTGGGGAAACAACCCGAACCTGTGGAACTGCAAGACGAACAACACGCTGCCCCGCGGCTTCTTTAATCAGGATCCGCGGTTCGTCAATCCCGTTGCCGGGGACTTTCATCTGCAAAGCAATTCGCCCTGCCTGGGTCTTTGCGACGACAGTGCTACTACGGTTGACCTGGAGGGCAATGCCCGCCCTCTGCCGGCCGGCTCCTCCGCTGACCTGGGCTGTTATGAAAGTGCCTATGGGGCCAACCCGGTCGGCAGCAACACCGTCATGGTCGTGCTTGAGCAGGCGCTGGGCACCTCCGCTGACGACCAGGGGCTGGCCATGCTCGATTGCAGCATTCAGGGTTTGCTGAACCGCCAAGGTCCCCGGGTGTATCGGATCATCGCCAATGATTGGGATGATCCCTTCAGCCCATCCTGGCAATGGCTCCAGATCTTTTCCACCAATAACGGCGTTCAATATCAGGTCGTCGGCCGGAAGCAGCTGCTAAATGTGGCCGCCCAGACCCTGACCAACAAATACGTCCTTTGGACGGCACCCGGCAATGTCGCCAATGACGATAACACCGCAGCCGCGATGGATTATTCCAGCATGGAAAGCATGATCATGGTAACTTCCAACCTCGTGAGTGTGGTGGCGTCCAACGGATTCAACGGTGGCGCGGGCTTCAATGTGGACAGCCTACTCCAAAGCAAAACCACCCGCGCTGCGAAATACGATTATCTGTTCACCACCTATTCCAACCGGATGGCCAAAGACCGCCTCGCGGTCGTATCGATTCCCGACTCCTGGCATACGGATTGGTGGATTGAACACAAGACGTTCTGTGAAAACCTGGCCTGGCTCAATTCGGCCCCGGACGGTGTGAATGAAGTGGCCGTGAGCACCAAAATCTTCAACTGGCTGCCGGTCCCGGCGGATGTGATAGGTGAAGCCTACAATGATAACAACCAGGTGCCCACCATACACCCAAACAACTACGGCCACGGCAACACCTACAAAGGTGCCCAGAACTATTCCTTTTTCAAGTGGATGACCAATGCCAACGGCAAACTCACCCGGGTGCCGCCCATGCCGCTGGTGCCAGCCATTGACACCAACACCGTCTACATCGCCTTGCACTGCAGCGATGGCGACGCCCTTTGGACCCATACGCGCTTCTTGCACGACATGTGGGTGGATCCGCTCCATTACTCGCGTTCGGATATTCCCATTGGCTGGTGGATTGCGAAGGCCTGTCTGGAAGACGCCCCCGGCGATTGGGAGTATTATGCGAAAACCGCCCACACCAATGACACCTTCATCCTAGCCGGCGGCTGTGGCCCCCTCTGGGCGGGGATGACGTCCGGTCAATATGGCAGCGACATGGGCCAAAGCCGGTGGACCAATTACTTGAAGGGTTCCCTCAAGTATTTCAAGGATTCGGGCATCATGACCACCGAGCTGTTGGGCGGCGGCGGACAGCAGCCGGACAACGCCCATCTGCTGACGATGCGAACGATCTGGATGACCAACATGCTGGGGGCGTTTCAGGGTTACTGCGGTTGGAACTACACTGACGGCCCCACCAGCCAGGAATTCCGGTGGGCTGACTTCACCATGTTTTTCAACCGGCTGACGCTGGCAACCAACATCAACGGTGACGACTTCAAATACCTCACCGGGCAAATCATGTATGATCAGACCTACAACATCGTGGTCACGCAGGGCAAGAAGACCAGCACCGCGCCGCTGTTCCTGCCCTGCAACTTCAATCTCTTCACAGGATTTGACGATCACAGCGGCCTTAAGGTGGTGACGAATTACGTGGCGATCTGTCATGCCAATGAAACATCCACCCGCAAATACCAGTTTGTCCGCACTGACATCTTCATGGCCTTGTCGCAAAAGTGGCAGTATAAAGTCAATTATGGCTCGTATCCCACTCCGGTGTTGCCGGTGATTCCCGTGTGGGCGACCGCGCCCACACCGCAGGGCGGCGGAGCCATCACGATGACGGCGCAGGCGCCGACCAACGGCCCGGGCGCGGTGCTATACTACTTCCGCTGCTCCGGCGGCGGCGGGCATGACAGCGATTGGCAAACCTCACCCACCTACACAGATAACAACCTCAAACCCGGCACAACCTACTCCTATCAAATCAACATCCGCGACGCCGCCTACCTCTGGAACAACACCGACCATTCCACAAACGCCAACTGCACGCTACTGGCCTCGACTGGACCCATTATTGGTTCGACCAATGTGTTGGCAGGCCAGGTCAACGTTTCCTATATGATTACCAGCGTCAGTGGCGCTTCGAATTATGTCTGGACCATTCCTGCCGGCGCGACAATCGCCAGTGGGCAGGGCACAACCAACCTTCTGGTCAATTTCGTTTGTGGCACCAGCAGCGGCATCATAGGCGTGACGCCGAATAACAACAACGGAGGCGCGGGCACCACTAGCAGCCTATCCGTAACCGTCACGGGCATGGGCGCGGTTGGCCCGATTAGCGGATTGACGAACGTGACGGCGGGACAGTCCGGTGTTTCCTATCGAATCACGAATGTGAGCGGTGCGACAACTTATAATTGGACGGTGCCGACAAACGCGGTCATTGCGAGTGGGCAAGGCACGACAAATATCTTGGTCAACTGGGGGGTGAACGGAGGCAATGTGACGGTGATCCCGGTTAATGCAAACGGTTGCACCGGCAGCGGAAACGTCATCTTGACGGTGACGGACGGTTCTCAGCCGCAAGTCCCGCCCATGTTAATTTCGTCCGCCAGGGTTGAGGGTGACATGTTCATCTTCTCGGTCTCTGCGCTGGTGACCGGTTACGGCTATACGCTTGAAGCAACGACCAATCTGGCGAATGGCCCATGGGTGGAGGAGGCTGTGTTCACAGCCTCCAGCGGTTCTGTGACGCTTACCAATCATCAAGATGGAATGACGCAGAAATTCTACCGAATCAGCCACTGAATCAGATTTTACGTGCGTGTTTCAATTATATGGCGTTTCCTAATTGACGCCGCGCAAACATGATGGAGCCCTGGGCGGCTCATGTTTAAAAAGTGCGACCATAAAGAAACGAACGCCACTGCCATGACTTCTTGATAGCGTTTAATCGTCACCAAGTTGAAGAGAGCTGTCGATTAAATACACATGATGCGTCGCGTTAATTTTTTGGAAAGAAATCTCCGATCTAGTCAGGCGGTTAGCGACACGGCTTTCACCCTGATTGAATTGCTGGTCGTCATTGCGATCATTGCAATCCTGGCGGCGATGCTCCTGCCGGCGCTGGCCAAGGCCAAAGAAAAGGCGAAAGAAACCGCCTGCATGAACAATCTGCGGCAGATCGGCATCGCCACCGTAATATACACGTCCGATTTTCAAAAATATCCCGGCAATTTCCTCTACGCCAACGACGTTGGCGCCTACTATTGTTGGCCAGACCGTCTTTTAATCAGCATGGGCGGCAATCGCAAGGCCTTCTCATGTCCGAAGGCGGAAATTTCCAGCCAGTGGGATCTCACCAATAACCTCACGTTGGGGCGGTTGGGAGATCCTTACTGCGTCAATGGCAGTTCTAAATTCTCCTATGGCTATAATGACTGGGGTTCCTACGATTGGGCTGGGAGTTCCGGCGGTATTCAATATGGTCTGGGTGGCAACGTATGGCAGTCAGCATTCCCCGAGATCAAGGATACCCAGGTCCGAAACCCCTCGGATATGATCATGCTAGCGGACAGCAAAGCGGATGGATATCTAGACGCGAACATTGATCCAACTGAATTCTCGCAATGGCCTTCCAGTCGGCATGGCGGCCGCACCGTGTTGATGTTCTGTGATGGACACGCCGAGAAGGCCTGGCGCAAGGACGTGATCAACCCGAATAACGGTATCTGGCCGCCTCGCTGGAATAATGACGGCCACAAAGCCATCCCCTGGTCCTACAATGCCGCCCAAGCGAGTGCGGTTGATAGCTATTGACTTCTTTCTGATTCAAAATGAATAGATTTACCGTGTTGACTGTGATCATGAAAATATTAAACAAAAACCTTTCCCACCTGGTCGTGTGCTGTCTGGCCGCCAGTCTGCTGACGGGTTGCGCTAAGGGCACAGGCGGCGATGCCAATATTTTTGATGGGGCCTCGCCGGAAATCAAGGCCGTGTGGTCCAAGACGACGGCCGCAGATCTAGCCAATGAATACGTGACTGCGGCTAACGGCTATCAGTTGATCCTGAGTCAGGCTGACAAATTGAGCGTGGAGCAATGTCAATCTGTCACAGTTGCCCGAAGCCAATTATTATCCCGCCTCAATATCGCCGCCAAAAAGGGTGAGCCCGGTGCTGTCAAGGCGCTTGATACATTGCGACGATCGGTAGCGCATTAAGTCATGTCGCCATGTCAAATGGGGGTTGGAACAATGATTGATTTGTGTTTGAAAAACATGGGTTTAAGAAAACGAACGCCAGCAGGAGGTGATTCGTGTTATTTTAGCCCATCAATTGGTTTAAACTGCTAAAATGTTCATGATCACAATGAAAAGTCGATTGAAAATTTCCGATCCAAAACCATGCCGGACTTTCAGCAGAGGTGTGGCTGCCTTCACCCTGATTGAACTCCTGGTCGTCATCGCGATCATCGCCATCCTCGCGGCGATGCTTCTGCCCGCCTTGGCCCGGGCCAAGGCCAAGGCCAAGGACATCGGGTGCGTCAACAATTGTAAACAAATCGGCCTGGCGATGAAGATGTATGTAGATGATGCCAATGGCAT
>Ga0208872_1002184_pt1 | contig 11475 bp, 9 predicted proteins | sample CryBogCBH12Aug08_FD_185508 | JGI IMG/M metagenome (GOLD analysis project Ga0208872, IMG submission 185508) | Freshwater microbial communities from Crystal Bog, Wisconsin, USA - CBH12Aug08 (SPAdes) | ecosystem: Environmental > Aquatic > Freshwater > Lake | place: Crystal Bog, Wisconsin, USA... | reverse complement strand
CGAGTCGGCGGTGGCTCAGCTTTTTTCGTTAGGCCACATCGAGTTTTTTGACTTTTGCCGAGCCGTGTTTCGTTGCGGCGGTTTAGTTGGTTCGCAGATTTAGATTTGGAAGTTGTCGTCAGTTAGATTAGTTTCGGCTCGCGCCGGTTTTGCGCCGCGAGTCAGTTTTTGAGCTTTGGATTTATGAGCGTTTTGATTCGCCAGACTTTATTTGAGATTGGGACGTTGATGTGGCCTAACAAGTCGCCGGAGCCAACCGCCGTTGGCGCGGTCAGTTCCGCTGTCGCGGTTCAAGTCGCGAGTCGGCGGTGGCTCAGCTTTTTTCGTTAGGCGACTTCGCGTTTTTTGAATTATGAATGACATCGGAAGACAGATTGGTTACGTCGAGCCTGCCGAGGCTAGAGCCGTTCGCGCCCAGACTCAGGTTTTCACCAGCCTGATGAGTGGCCGAGCGACTTTTGAGGCTCTCGCACGCGCGGTGCAGGAACTCCGCCGCCTCACCCCCGATGACTGCGACGTATTGATTCAGGTGGGTTATATCTTCGTTCGGGAAGTCCGATTCATTGAACCTCACACCTTCACGTTCGAGGGCTTTAATCAAGACGGCCATCGGGCCTGGGTAGTTCAGCATTTCAGCCAGTTGAGCGCGACAGTCATCTATCGTCCGAAGGTCGAGGATGTCAGTTTCACCACCAAGATTCTTTGGGGATTTAATCCGAATGCACCAGTCGCCTAACCAGTCGCCGGAGCCAACGTGGTTGGCCGCTTCAGTTTTGCCGCAAGGCTGCGGGTTGTTTTTTGGTTCAGTTCTCACGTGGCTCAGCTTTTTTCGTTAGGCGTATTTAGCCATGAGTGATTTCATTGCCGCAAAATGTGAGCCTTCGAGCTTTCCAGTTTTCAGCATATTATTTTCAGCTATGCGGTTTGCCGCCTCACAGAATTTTGTCAGGATGAGTTTTTCGGATTCAATCCACCGTGATTTTTCTTCGGCATCCATTTCTTGCCAGAGATCATCGCAGCCAGTTATTTCGGCATGGAGTGTTTTGCCAGGCAGCCATACGCCTAACAAGTCGCCGGAGCCAACCGTGGTTGGCGCGTTCTGTTTATCCGCAGGGAGTTTTGGTTTCATAAAGTTTTCAGTTCCACGGTGGCTCAGCTTTTTTCGTTAGGCAGCAGTCGCGTATGAGTATCAGGACACAAAAGACTCTCGGTTATATTTCGCTACCGATTCTCTACTTTGGAGCGGGTTTTGGCTCATATTTATGTGCGATGAGGCATGTTTGTAGAGAAGGTCACATGAGTCATCCTCCGTATCTAGCCGGTGAGTATGCTCTCGATGCCGCATGGTCATTGGCTTTCATTGCTATTCCCATTGTTTCATGGCGGCTGCGCTTATTTGGTCGCTTCTGGTGGCTTACACTGATTGTTGTTGGCTTTCCGTTCTGGAGGTTTTACAACGGCTGTATTAGTGATATTCAGTTATTAGGATTTCAGTTATGAACCTGCTGCCTAACCAGTCGCCGGAGCCAACCGCCGTTGGCGCTTGCCGTTCCGCTGTCGCGGTTCACGCCACGAGTCGGCGGTGGCTCAGCTTTTTTCGTTAGGCATATGAGCGTCGCACGCAAATGTTGTTGGTTAGTTCTGTTCGGCGGGTTGAGTTGGATTATGATTCTGACGGCCAGCTATTTTGGCCCTCAACCTAATGAAGCGATTATGTCGAGGTTTGCGCTGGGAGATTATTTGCCGCCCGGCCAGTCAGTTCCGCGAGAGCAGATTTGGTCGCCGGTATCACGGATATTGACGGAAGATAGGCAGGATTACAGACAGATTTGTTTTGTCAGCGTTTTGAGTGGCATTGCTGCGGTTGGCATTTCCATCATTCCACGGCGTAAAAGTTGACCATGAATCATATGCCTAACCAGTCGCCGGAGCCAACCGCCGTTGGCGCTGTCCGTTCCGCTGTCGCGGTTCACGCCGCGAGTCGGCGGTGGCTCAGCTTTGGACGTTAGGCGGCTTCGAGCGCATGGAAAACAATCGAAAGATTTCAGTGCCGATGAGAGTCTTCGCCGGACTTTTGGCAGCCAGCATTTTGTTTTGCGTAGCGATGGAGCTTTCATCCGGCGGAGCCGCCAATTGGTTTTCGTCGGTTGGTGGACTTATCAGCGTGATTTTTGTCGCGGTTTTATTGGCACTTTGTTTGTATTTTGCCATCGCTGGTCGCAGCCCGTGATTTTTGCCTAGAGGTTATTTAGATATGACGATGCAGCCGCCTAACAAGTCGCCGGAGCCATCATGGAAGGAAGCAGGCTAATTGAATATCGCAACAAGCTGATTCATGCCGACAAGAACGCCAATTCTTTGATCTATATTGACAAGTTGATCGTCCGCTTTCGCCCCGACATTTTAGTGCTGAACGATGTGAGTGCCAAAGGCACCTACCGTGCGCCACGCATCAAAGAACTGCACCGCAAGGTCGTTGCGCTGGCAAAGAGGCGCAAGCTCAAGGTGGTAAAGATTTCAAATACGGAGCTGCGCACCGCACTGCTGAATGATCCGAAGGGGACAAAGCATGACATGGCTGAACGCATTGCCGAGCAGTTTCCCGATGAACTTGCATCACGGGTGCCGCCAAAACGCAAAGCGTGGACAAGTGAAGCAAACCGTATGGACATCTTTGATGCGGTGGGGTTGGCGGTTGGGTTCCGAATTTAGAAGCTAAAAGTTGTAAATAATGCTTAATTCGGAACGTGGATAGTCATTTTATATTATACTGTCCGATGATTTTCAAGGGCCATGATAGACCGCACAACGCGAACATTCCTGCAAGGATGCGAATAGAAAGTTTCATTGCATCCGAGGTTAACGGCTTTCTAAAAAGCCAAGCCACCGCAAACAGCAAAGCGCACAGGAAGGGAATTTAATAAAAACGCATCATTGCTGCGGTGCGGTTGCCTCCCAATTGCGTGAACCATTTGCGCTAGCTACGCCACTCAATGTAATGGACATAGAGTCATCAGGATTCTGATTGATGCGGAGCGAAAGATTAATTTTACCATACACTTGGCCGTTGCGACTCTGAACGAAAAACATCTGATGAACAGCTTCATACCATGTATTGTTGCTGTTTGACATAGCAAAGGTCTTGCTCGGCTCATAGCCATTATCCGGTGCAGCGTAAGTGACTCTTGCTTCCCCCACAGATGTTTCAATCAAACCCCCGTTCACTGCTTCGACCTGCACACTCCAGTCTTGGGGGTTGCGTCCCGAAATAACGCCCCCTGGCCGGTTTACTGTGATTTTTATATCGCCACCGCTCGGCACGATCTGCCCAGCTAGCAAATCAAAATTGACCGGCGCGCCGGGGCAGGGAAGTTTGTAGTGCTGGTCTATGCTCACCAAAGATTCCGCGCCTTGCAGCTTCCACATTTTTATCACCGTGGGATTGTTTTGGTCTGGATGCGCTCGTTGTTCTTCTGGATATAAATGCGAATAAATGCTACTTCCATTCATTGAAACCAAAACATACCCATCCTTTTTAACTGCCATCCCCAAATCTTGTCCTTTATATCCTGAAATTGTGAATAGTCCATTTGCATCAGAGATTACTTGCCCTCGATTAACGGTAGATTCATAGCCGTTCATAACTCTCACATCAAAGTTAACCTGAGCACCCGCAACAGTGTTGCTAAACTGATCTTCAATTTTTCCATAAAATACGATTGGAACATCGTTGTAATCAGAAAGAAGTCCTATCGCTCGAGCCACTTTGCTTAATGGCGGGGTTTTTGAAGAGTTTGTCCCTTTAGTCGTTTGCACCATCGGCATAGTTGATTGAATCGGTGCATTTACTGGTGCGCTCGATGCGGTGGCCACTGGCGGCACAGTGTTTGTTTCAACTGAAGACACCGGCGGCAATTTCGCTGGCTTCTTTTTCCCATACCAAAGCATTGCTGTAATCATCACCGCAACAATGACAATAAACCAAATAATTGAAGGTCGGATTTTCATGGTTATTTAAGATCGAAGGCGTCACTCCCCAAAAGCTCACTCCAATAATTTTGCTGCTGCGGATTGTCGCCACGAAATTCCGCACTGTGGTAAAAATGTTCATCAAATGGATGTATGGGGTGAACCAAATCAGGTAGCCATATCGTGCTTAAATCAATGCTGTCAGACAGATGATGAACCCCTGCCGTCGCGCCCAAAGCAGTCGTCCAAGATTGTGCCGCGTAGCCCATGACTTCGTAATGATTTTTCAAACTGGTAACGATGTTAAAATGCAACGTCGTAAAGTTTGTGTCTGATTTGTAAAAATTGTTCCACGGCGCTAAATCGCTAACACTGCCATTGTAGCCATACCACCAGAGGTCGCTATTTTCTAGCACGTCGCTGTCTGGTTTGAGCAATTCGTCGTGCTGCCAAATGGGACGGCTCAAAGCAAAATCGTTGACGTTGTAAAAACTAATTACTTGTCCCGCCCCGCCGCCACTGTTGCCCGCAAACCAATTCCCAAAAATGTTGGGCGTGTCGGCAGACAATGACCACGGCGGATAGTTAAATGAGTAGTTGGCAACATTCGTGTCGTAAGTATGCGCTGACACGGCAGCTTGACTCGCCACATAGGTATTGACCACCTGACTGTTTCCAGACAATCGCAATGCTTCGTTTGCAACAATGTTGCCCATGCTGTGCCCCAACAAATAAACGTGGCCGGGATATTGGCTGTTCAAGTCGTTCAGCTTGTTCAGCAACCCTTGGGCTGATTGCCATGCCTGATATTCACTGCTGTCGAAATTGTCCTTTTCAGTTAAGTTGGTAGCAATCGTTTGCCAACCAGTAAATCCAAAACCTGTCGGCCACCTAAAACTGCCAAACCGTCCCTGATACCCCTGCCAATAAAGCCGTTTGTAGGCGGTTTCCGCAAATCGGTCTTTTTCCCAAGTCTCCATGTTCCAGCCATGCACAAACAGAATATATGGCATTCCAGTATTTCCAGGTTGTGAAAAACGGAATGACCGTGTCATTCCAGCCGGCAAATCGTTCGGTGCCAAGTAAGGCGAGGCAGACGGGGACTGGCTTAAATCATCACCGACCGTCCAACGCTCATACATTTGTTTAATATCCACCAGTTGAATATAGGTTGAGGTTTGTGCCAAGACGTTGCTATGGGCGTCGGCAATGGTCAAATTTAATTTCCCGGTGCCGGTGGAAACTCCGCACCAGATGAAGTGATTGCCGGCCCAGCCATTGAACTGGCTAGCATTGAGTTGAATACTACCGCCCGGCGCAAGCCGCCCGATGTAGGGACACTGGACTGTGTTGATTTGCTGCGCTGCGACAGTTTCGTTTGTCTGGTAGCCGATACCGCCGTCGGCATCTGCCGCTGCAAATAAATCAATCGTCGGGTTGCTGGTGTTCGGATTGCCAACGTCTCCCCAATTCAAGGTGACGGTGCTGCCTGTTGGCAACGCGGTAAGCGCATTAGTAGTCAGGCCGCAAATCCAAAGCCGGGTGAAGTCTTCCAAGTCGCGTTTAGTGGGAATAGTGCGGTAGCTATAACCGTTGGCCAAAACATTTGAGTAATTGCAATCCGGTTCAGCAATGCTTGTTCCCGGATTATTGGCGGTTTGCACGTCGTCCTCATAAATAGCGCTGTCGTCCGCGTCGTAATTAGTGCGATCAAAATTCTGGTCAGTCCAGAAGCGATAGGGACGGTTGGCGGAAACAAAATCCTGGCCGTTGAATGTCGGGTCTATTGTGCCGTCCTGGTTGGCATCCAGTGCGAGGGAAATCACTTGCACCTTGCCGGTGGCTTGCAGGCCGGTGTCAATGTCCGGCATCGTGACCATCGCCACAGGGCCGGGTTCGGTCGGGAACAATTCACCGTAGGGCGAGACAACGCCAGTCTTGGTGCTGGTGAGATTGCCGTTGGCGTCCATCTTGAACGCATTGGTCACAAAATACTGTCCAAGATAGGCGAATTTCGTCGGGCTGCTGCCTTGGATGGAATACTTGGCCCATGCGCCCAAAATCATCGGCTGGCCGATCGCACCGAACATCACGGCGGGCGTCTGGTTGGTTACAGCGAAATCTTCATCAATCGGCAAAGGATATGGTTGATAATTGAACCCTTCGCCAGGATCAAATTCACCGGGAAGATTCACACCGGGAGACCATTGGGGTTGTCCATCTGGATTAACCAACTTGGCGAAATAATAATTTACAGGTTGCAGGTTTGGCGCCGGACACCAATTGGCGTAATCAACAATCTTATAACCCGGCTGTATGGTTACACTATTTCCTGGAGCCAAGACTGAATAGTATAATGGATAATAGTAATTGATGAAATCAGTCCAAATGCCGTTTATAGAACCTGCAACGATACAACCGGTATCATAGGCTAATCCAAATAAATTGTGGTTGCCACTGCTCAAGCTTGCATTTGTATAGATATAAGTCGAAATGCCGGCCGCATTTACCGCCCAATTATCGGGTGGACTACCATAGGAACCAGCCAGATAGCTACCGAATCCCGGTTGCAAAATCCAATAAGGATCAGCCTGAGCTAAAATTGCCGGCGCAGGAATGTTGGTGGCAAAGTTTAGGTGAAAGGTGAAATTAGTATTACCGTAATACGATAGGTTTGTCCGGGTAGTATCAACCAGATAATTGGCCAAATCGTAATTGGCTGTAAACGGCCATAGATTATCAAGTTGAAAAAAATATAAATCTTCTGTCCCAGCCTCCGAACTGTGTCCCAAGAAACTGAATTCCTCGAAATCTGTTGTGGTTTGATTATATTGTCCCCCATAGCCAAAGCCACCGGTATTTGATTCACTAAAAAACAAGTGACTCATGGACGCCCCACGAATCAAGAAGTTCAAATTCTGTTTCATATGCCGGCGTCCATCCACGAAATATGGGGCGTCATTCGGGATGGTTCCGACCTGCACCACGGCGCTGGTGGTGCCGTTGGTCGCGGTAGCCTGCACGGAAAGTGAGTTGCCCAAAACATAAATCACATCCGTGTCAGGAATTCTGTAAATTTCATTTGTCAGACTGCCGGTGGTGATATTTTGGCTGGTGGTATTTCTGTTGCCATCAGTCCAGTTTAACTGGATGGTCTGCACATCCAACGGCAAAGAGGCGAACATCAATTGCCAGCGGCCAGTTTCGTTGCGCACCAGGTTAACCGTGATGGGCTGAGATGGGGCCAAAGCTGCCGGGAGCGCGGAATTGACATACGCCTGTGCGCTAAACGAAGAGGTTCCGCCGGGATAGAGTGACTTGATGACATAAACGGAATTGGCATCACCGCCAGAAACGCTGCCGTTGTCAGTAAAATTGGTCACATTGCCCGCCACTTCGCCGATCTGTTGCGCCGTGCCATATTGCCAATTGGTGTAGTTGTAGTCATAACGATAGATGTCGTAATGAGCCACCTGCCATGGTGATGGGTTCCAAGTGATGAGGATATTCGTTGAGCCGGAAGCTTGGGCCACCACTAATCCGCCGGGCAATGGCGGGGTGTCAAAGTTGGTGGGATTGGTGCCGTTTTGATACTCCTGCAAATTACTCCGACCATCGCCGTCCGGGTCGGCCGAAGGATCAATCCCAAGGTGTCCGAAATATCGCATCTGCCACCAGTCCGGCAACCCGCTGTTGTCGCTGGAAAAGTTCGTGTATAGATCCACAAAGGAAGGTGCGGAAAAATTACCAAAACCTGAACTTCCCCACACATAAATGCTGCCGTCGGCGGTTGAAATCATGGAACTGCTTTCACCGCCCGCAATGGAGACGACATTGGAAATGCTCGTCAATTGAAACGGGGTGGCGATGTTGTTCCCATTACTAGCGCCTAATTGGTCCGACCAGCCATTGCCCCAAATAAACAGGTTGTTATTCGTGTCCAACGCAAGGTTGTGATAGCCGCCACAGGCGATGGTGATGACGTTGCCCAACCCCGAAACGGTGACAGGGGTTGACGAACTGCCGACGCCAGTTTCACCAAAACTATCATCGCCCCATGCCTTGACGGTGCCATTTGTCAGCAGGGCAATGGAATGATAATAACCGCCACTCAACGCCACCACGTTGGTCAATGCCGGAACCAAGACTGGAAGGGCTTGGTCGTCGGTGTTGCCCAAGCCTAATTCACCATCCTCATTATATCCCCAGCCCCAAACCGTGCCATTGGCACAGAGGGCAAAACAATGGTCACCACCCGATGCAATGGCAATGGCGTTGGTCAGTCCCGACACGCGCGCTGGATAATCACGGCCATAAGTATTGGTGTCGCCGAGCTGTCCATACGAATTATCGCCCCAGCCCCAAACCGTGCCATCGCTTTTCAAGGCCAGCGAGTGTGACTCGCCACCGGCGATGGCTACGATGTTGCTCAATCCCGGCACGAGGGCGGCGAGGCTGCTATTGGCATAGAGCCCATCATTGTGCCCCAACTGGCCGTAGTCGCCCGCGCCCCAGCTCCACACTTTGCCGATGGAGTCCAAAGCCAGATTGAAATCGCCATCCGGCGGCGTGGCGAGCGCCACGATGTTGGAAAGACCAGTCACCTGCACTGGCGCGTTAGTGCTGTTCGATTGCCCATTTCCCAATTGTCCGCTATATCCGGATCCAAATGCCCAAACCGTGCCGTCGCGGCGGATGACGACATTATGATCTATTCCGGCTCCAATGATGCGCGGAGCAATCGGCGTGCAGGTGCGCAATAACAGCTTGCTCCGTTCCAGCGTCGGCAAGGTGAAGGGGGTAAGGTTGGTGACGATTCCTGAACCGTAAAATGTCGTTTCAGGACTCCATGCGGGCATCGGCAATCCTTGCTTGGAATAAATAGTGTAAGGAACCAGCGGTGCAGAATTATGGATGAGTCCATTCATCCGGCCATTTGCAACATTGGTGACTTCCAACCAAAGCCGGTTGGTGTCGAAGTTGAAACTTACAAAACTGTTAATGTTGCCTCCACCACCATTTGTGCCGACACCTCCAGGCATCGGAACGTCCATTGACATCACCATCATCTGCATCTGCTGGTCAACCTCGTTGCCCTGCACCTGATCAATCAAATCCGCCACAGAATTCGCCAGTGAATCCACGGAAGAAGTGACGCTCGCAGTCATGCTCATCTGGCTATTGAGGAGCGGGCTGGTCGTCACCTCTCCGCCAGTGCCGTCCACCAGAAACGCGGTGTCCGTGATGGCATAGATGGGCTGATTGGCGTCCATGAGCGCAAACGGCATGGGCACCGGCATCCCGTTGCTCGTCACCAGCCAGAAGGTGCCGACCGGCGGCACGTCCGCCGGATCAACGAGTGCCAAGCCATAAGCATCCGCCGTGACTTGGACGATGGAATCAGGCGGCGCTGATTGAATGGGCGTGGCGACGCTGTTGAAGCTGCCGAGCGCGGCAGTCTGCGCGGTTGCGTTGCAAGCAAGCCCAAGAACAACACTTGCCAGAGCGGCATATAATTTCCTCATAAGACCCTTTGTAGTGGCGCACCAGTTCTAATGCAAATGCTGGCTCTTGCAAACAAAAAAAGCGCGCGATTATTTTCCGATGTTTGATGTGGTCACTGCACCAGCAAATTTTCCCGAAAGTAAATTCCCCAATATATGCCACCCCCCCCCCCAGCCGTGTAAATCACAAAATCACATTGCGCCCCAAACAGATGCGCCAAACGAAAGGAAATTTCGTGAGGATTTTTACACTATGCGCTGGGAATATCCGATTTGGCATTCACCAAGAGATTGCGGGGCAGACGGACGATGCGCTCGTCCGGCCCACAACCGGCGGTCGGTGGCAGTTTAGGCGCTGCGGCTGCGGTGATGTCTATACCGATCACGGCAAAATCGCCGCCGTCGAGTTCCCAAATGTCCGGGCAACCGCGACAGGCGACGGTTTGCGCTCCGTTGGCGTGGGGGTCTTGGCCGATGCGGCGACGAAATTCAATGGGCGTATTCATATTAAAAATGACAATCAGGCAGACGCAGGAAAAAGGCAAGAACAAAATACAGTGCATATACGGTAGTCCGTATATGCGGTTTCAGGTTTCCTTGCAAGGTGGTCAAAACTCCAAAATATCGGAAAATCTTGGGTGAAAACATCCGGACGCACCGAAAGAATCTAAAATGGAGCCAGGAGAAGCTGGCCGAAAAGTCGGACCTGCACCATAACTACATCGGCGACATCGAGCGCGGTGAAGAAAATGTATCGGTGGACGCGTTGCGTCGCATCGCGGTTGCCTTGGGCGTCCAGCTCACAGACTTGGTGCGCGACGTTTAGGAGTTTTCCCCAAAGCCGATATTCGTTTCAAGCCGGTCGTGTTATAATGTCAGCATGGGAATCGGGGAATGGCTTTCACAAAACTGGTTCGATCTTTTCAGCACCGTCGGCATCATGGGCAGCTTTTGGATTGGAATTGTCGCCCTTCGTTCGGAAGCCAAAACCCGGCGCGTCGCCAATTTGCTAACCGTCACTGCAAACTACCGGGAGATCTGGAAGGAATACTATGACAACCCACAACTGGCTCGCGTGCTGGACGCCTCGGCGAACGTGAAGGAAAAGCCTGTCACTCCCGAAGAGGAACTTTTTGTGGGACAGATCATTTTTCATATCAGCAATGTCTTCTATGCCATGAAAGACGATTTATTCGTCGCGCAGGACGGTTCTCGCCGGGACATCGCTCAATTTTTCTCCCTGCCGGTGCCAAAGGCAGTTTGGACCAAGACCAAACTGCTGCAAAATCAAGATTTTGCAGCCTTTATTGATTCTTCGTTAAAATAATGGCGTCCTCCTTGTGGAAGACGCCATTTTCAATTTCTGTTCTGTAAATAATCTGCACCGGAACTGTTACTTTCCGCCTGGAGGATTATTTCCTCTGCCGCCACCGGATGGATTGCCAGGGTTTTTACTTGGCCAGTTGCCGCCGTTGTCTTTGCTTCCGCCACCGCCTTTAGCACCGCCACTGTTTCCGCCTTTGCCGCCGCCGTTTGAACCGCCTTTACTCATAATATTTCTTTCTTAATTTTGTTGTTTGCTCAACCTCGAAACGTTCGAGATTGATGCGGCGGCAACTTTCACCACATCGTGACAAAATGCAAGTTCGTGAGAAAAACGAGCGAAATATTGTGTTCGCACTGTGTAAAACCCAACACACTACTCTGGCGATGGGTTTGAGCCAGCGGGGAACGAGGAATCCAAGCGCAAAAGGCCAGCCAGAATCTGCCAGTGATGCTCGGTGGGGCAGACAATTCCATGCTCCCACTTCCGCACCGTCCGCACGGAAACCCCGGCCTTTTGCGCCACTTCCGCTTGGGACAGGTCGGCTTCAATGCGCTTCAACAGCAGGTGGTCGCCCAGCGTTTTGACATTGACGGGAATCAGCTTCCGACGACTATATCTCTCCTTGGAATCATCATATTTAACCCATGCGGAACGCTGTGCAATACCCAACAGTTG
>Ga0208872_1002182_pt1 | contig 11477 bp, 11 predicted proteins | sample CryBogCBH12Aug08_FD_185508 | JGI IMG/M metagenome (GOLD analysis project Ga0208872, IMG submission 185508) | Freshwater microbial communities from Crystal Bog, Wisconsin, USA - CBH12Aug08 (SPAdes) | ecosystem: Environmental > Aquatic > Freshwater > Lake | place: Crystal Bog, Wisconsin, USA... | reverse complement strand
CAGCGCCATCCGCGTCACTTGCAACGCCGTGAAGAATCACATCAACCAGACCATTGCCCGCGAGATCGCGGCGGCGAACAAGATTCTTGACGCCGAAACCAGTCCTTCCGTGAACGCATGAAAAATCCGCGCGCAAACCATCAATTTCAGGGGCGCACCTGTTCCATCACCGGCGTTGGCTCGTATGTGCCCGAACGGATTTTGACCAACGCCGAGCTTGAAAAAATGGTCGAGACCTCGGATGAATGGATCACCACGCGCACCGGCATCAAGGAGCGCCGAATTGCCGCCGCGAATGAATTCACCTCTGACCTGGCGACGAAGGCCGCTCAACGCGCGATGAAGATGGCCGGAGTTACCGCCGAACAAATTGACCTGATTATCGTAGCCACGCTTACGCCGGACATGCCGTTTCCTTCGACCGCCTGTCTTGTCCAGCGCAAGCTCGGCGCACTGCGCGCGGCAGCGTTCGACATGGAAGCCGCGTGTTCTGGTTTTATTTACGCGCTTGAAATTGGGATGCAGTTTGTCGCCTCGCGCACCTACGAAACGGTATTGGTCATTGGCGCTGAAAAACTTTCATCCATCACCAACTGGAAAGACCGCAACACCTGCGTGCTCTTCGGCGATGGCGCGGGCGCAGCGATTTTGCAGAACCGCAAAAATTCCCACGGCCTGCTCACCGCCGTGATGGGCGCGGATGGCAACAAGGCGGATTTGCTCTCGATGCCTGGCGGCGGCAGCGCGTGTCCGGCCACGCCGGATTCCGTAGCGGCGGGGCTGCATTACCTGCGCATGGATGGCAAGGAGACTTTCAAAAATGCGGTGAACGCGATGGTTTCCGCCGCCACCGAGGCGATGCGCCGTTGTGAAATTGATATCACCAAAATCAAGTGCGTGATTCCGCATCAGGCGAACCAGCGCATCGTGGACGCAGTCGGCGACCGGTTGGGCGCGACGTCGGAACAGGTATTTATCAACCTGCACAAATACGGCAACACGTCCGCCGCCTCCGTCGCCATCGCGCTGGACGAAGCTGTGTCCTCGGGAAAAATTTCGCACGGTGACTTGATTCTGCTCGTCGTCTTCGGTGCTGGGTTGACGTGGGGCGCGGCGGTGATCGAGTGGTGATAACTAAAATTTGACGTGCGCCGTCGCCGTGCTAGGTTCATTTACTTATGAGTGCTAAACAAATCAGGAGTCTGGCTTCTTCGAGCGGTTCTGTCAGTGTCAATGGCCGGGCGGCGGCATTGGAACTTTCGGCAGACAAGGTTTCCGTCCACAAAAACGGAATTGAGTTCCGCAGTCCAACCCCGTTTCACGAATGGTCCGAAATGACGGTCCAGCTGCAATCGCCGTTCGATGGTAGCCAGCTTTCTTGCCACGGTGTCGTGGTTGCTTGCGCCGGCAACAAGCACGCCGGCTACAATGTCTCCATGCTGTTCACGGGCATGACGCCGCAGACCGAGAAACAGCTTGGCGTGATGGCACGCTCCGAGTTTGGCGCGGGCTGATTGGAGAAAAATCAATCTAAAATGGAAACCCCGAACAAATGTTCGGGGTAATTTTTTTGACCCGGCGGGGAAATTTTCCTAAACTCAAACTGTTCAATTTTACACCCATTAACAACTTGTCAAAATTATGCAAAACGGTCTGAGTATAAAATCCTCCGGTTCGCTCGACTTCCTCTCACTCGGCGCGCTCGTCCACCGGCTCGATCCTGGTATCATCCCGTTCCGCAAGGCGACGCATTGCGACATCCACGTCAGCGGCGGCGAATTCAATGTCTCCGCCAATCTTTCCGACTGCTTCCGCCTGAACACCGGCATCGCCAGCGCGATGGTGGATTATCCGATTGGTGATTTGATCGCCGAACGCGTTCGCGCGATGGGCGTGAAGCCATTCTACAAAAAATTCAAGCACGATGGCGTGCGCGGACCGAACATGGCAACCGTTTATTCTGATCGCGGTCAGGGCGTCCGCGCGCCGGTGGTTTTTTACAACCGTAGCAACGAGGCCGCCGGCCAGCTCAAGCCGGGCGATTTCAACTGGAACGAAATTTTCGGCAGCGGCGTCCGCTGGTTCCACAGCGGCGGCATTTTCGCTGCGCTCTCCGAAACCACCGGCGAACTCATCATCGAGGCGATGAAGGCCGCCAAGGCGTCCGGCGCAATCACGTCGTTCGATTTGAACTACCGGCAGAAGCTCTGGGACATCTGGGGTGGTCAGGACAAGGCTGTGAAGGTGCTGGCCCGCATCGTTGAAAATGTGGATGTGCTCGTAGGCAACGAGGAGGATTTGCAAAAAGGCCTCGGCATCGAAGGCCAGGATGTGGAATCCAAGTCCAAGCTCGACCCGAGCGCGTTTTACGCGGTCATCGAAAAGGCCACCAAGAAATTTCCGAACGTCAAAGCGGTCGCCACCACGCTGCGCGAAGTGCATTCCACTAACCGCCATACTTGGGGCGCGGTTGCGTGGATCAATGGCAAAACCTATCAATCGCCGATGTGCGAACTCGATGTCGTGGATCGCGTCGGCGGCGGCGATGGCTACGCAGCAGGATTTTTCTACGGTCTGTTGTCTGGCTCGTCCGAACAGGAAGCTGTCAATCTCGGCTGGGCGCACGGCGCGCTGCTGACCACGTTCCCCGGTGACACCACGATGGCGACAGTCGAACAGGTCAAGGCGTTCGCCAAAGGCGGCTCCGCGCGTATCCAGCGCTAATTTTGTTATGTTAAAGCCGGGCGAGCCATTTGCTCGTCCGGCTTTTATTTGAAATGAAACTTGCAGGCGCAGAGCCTGTGCTACATTGAAATAGTTATGTTGTATTTCGCCCGCGGTTCCGGCACCGACAAATTGTCCGATACCGATTTGCGCGCCGGCCTTTTTGCTGCGCTGGAAAAACTTGGCGCGCGTAAAAAAATTCTTGCCGTGCCGCCGGACTTCACGCGCTTCCACTCGCAGGCCGGCAAGCTGACGCGCCTTGCGTTTGATTTCTACGGTGAAAAAATGACAGACGTGCTGCCCGCGCTCGGCACACACACCGCCATGACCAGCGAGCAAATCCACGAGATGTTTCCCGGCGTGCCGGAAAATCTTTTTCGCGTTCACAACTGGCGCACCGGCATCACCACCGTCGGCGAAGTGCCGGCGACGTTCGTGAAAGGAGTTTCCGAAGGCGCGGTTGATTTTCCGTGGCCAGCGCAGGTTGCTAATCTCATCGCCAACGGCGGACACGATTTAATTCTCTCCATCGGTCAGGTCGTGCCGCACGAAGTCATCGGCATGGCGAACTACAACAAAAACATTTTTGTCGGCACCGGCGGCGTCGAGGGCATCAACAAGAGCCATTACGTCGGCGCGGCCTACGGCATGGAGCGCATGATGGGCCGGGCGAACACGCCGGTTCGCAAAATCCTCAACTACGCCTCGGAACATTTTACCAAGCATTTGCCGATTGTTTATGTGCATACCGTCGTCGGTCGCGGTGAAGACGGCAAGCTCGTCGTGCGCGGTTTGTTCGTCAGCGACGATGCGTCTGGTTTTGAATTGGCGGCAAAGCTTTCGCTCGAAGTGAATTTCGAGATGCTCGCCGAGCCGCTGAAAAAAGTCGTCGTCTATCTCGACCCCTCGGAATTCAAGAGCACCTGGCTCGGCAACAAGGCAGTTTATCGCACTCGAATGGCGATGGCTGATGGCGGCGAACTCATCATCCTCGCGCCCGGTTTGAAGGAGTTCGGCGAAGACCATGAGATAGACCGGCTCATCCGCAAATACGGCTATCGCGGCACGCCCGCCACGCTCGCGGCGGCCAAAGCCAATCCCGAGCTGCAAAATAATTTAAGCGCGGCGGCGCATCTCATCCACGGCTCCAGCGAAGGCCGTTTCAGCATCACCTATTGCCCCGGCCATCTGACGCAGCGAGAAATCGAAAGCGTGAATTTCAAATATGCTGACCTGAAGACGATGGCACAGCGTTACAATCCGAAGAAATTAAAAGACGGCTGGAACACGCTGCCGGACGGCGAAAAGATTTTTTACATTTCCAATCCCGCACTCGGCCTGTGGGCCTGCCGCAGCCGGTTTGAAAAATAGCCGGACTGGGCTTGTTTACTGAGAAACTACAAAAGTGCCTCGACGAAATTGATTAGTCTTCTAAAATCCAAATCAATTTATGTCCATCCAACTCCGCGACAAGGCCAGTTGCACTTTTGACCAGATTTCTCTCGGCGAAGTCATGCTCCGCCTTGATCCCGGCGAAGGCCGCATCCGCACCGCGCGACGGTTCACTGCGTGGGAAGGCGGCGGCGAATATAACACCTCGCGCGGGCTGCGCAAATGTTTCGGCTACAAAACCGCCGTATGCACCGCGTTCGTGGATAATGAGGTCGGTCATCTCATCGAAGACTTCATCATGCAGGGCGGCGTCTGCACGGACTTTATCAAATGGCGCGAGGACGACGGCATCGGCCGCACCATCCGGAACGGATTGAATTTCACCGAGCGCGGCTTCGGCATCCGCGGTGCGGTGGGCGTTTCGGATCGGGGCAACTCCGCCGCGTCGCAGCTCAAGCCGGGCGATTTCGACTGGGATCATATTTTTGGAAAAATCGGCACGCGCTGGCTGCACACCGGCGGCATCTTCGCTGCGCTGTCGGCCACAACCGCCGAACTCACGATTGAAGCCGTGAAGGCCGCGAAGAAAAACGGCGTCATCGTCAGTTACGATTTGAATTATCGTCCGTCGCTGTGGAAATCCATCGGCGGCCTGAAGAAAGCACAAGAAGTGAACCGTGAAATCGCGAAATACGTGGACGTGATGATTGGCAACGAGGAGGATTTCACCGCGTCGCTCGGCTTTGAAGTAAAAGGCGCGGATCACAACTTGAGCACGATTCAGACGGACGCGTTCAAGTCGATGATCGAAGCCGCTGTGAAGGAATATCCGAATTTCAAAGTGGCTGCGACGACCTTGCGCCGTGTCATCACCGCGACGAAGAACGACTGGAGCGCAATTCTCTGGCACGCCGGGAAATTTTTTGAGAGCCGCAAATATCCGGAGTTGGAAATTTTGGATCGCGTCGGCGGCGGCGACAGTTTCGCGAGCGGATTGCAGTTCGGTTTTCTCGAATTCAACGATGCGCAGAAGGCCGTGGAATATGGCGCGGCGCACGGCGCGCTGGCCTCGACCACGCCCGGCGATACGAGCATGGCCACGCGCAAGGAAGTGGAAAAAACTTTTAGCGGCGGCAGTGCCCGCGTGCAGCGATAAAATTAAATTTATGAAAAATCCTACGGAATTGTTTTCACTCAAAGGCAAAGTAGCGGTCGTCATCGGCGGCACGGGCGTGCTGTGCGGTGAAATGGCCGAAGGTCTGGCCGTTGCCGGCGCCACGGTGGCGCTCGTCGGTCGTGATGCCACCAAGGCGCAGGCGCGGCTTGACAAAATTGCCAAGGGCGGCGGCAAGGCAGAATTTTTTCCTTGCGAAGCTACTTCCAAATCCGACTTGCAGAAATTGCTCGCGGACGTGCTGAAGAAATTTGGCCGCGTGGATATTTTGGTGAACGGCGCGGGCATCAATTCGCCGACGCCGTTTTTCGACATTCCCGAAGATGAGTTTGACCGCATTCTCACGGTGAATTTGAAAGGCGTCGTGCTGGCGTGCCAGGTTTTCGGTAAACATCTGGTCGAGCAAAAATCCGGCAGCATCATCAACCTCGGCTCGGCGTCGGGCTTGACGCCGTTGTCGCGCGTGTTCACCTACTCGGCGTCCAAAGCGGCGGTGCATAATCTCTCCAAAAACCTCGCGCGCGAGTGGGCGACAAGCGGCGTGCGCGTGAATATTTTGGTGCCCGGCTTTTTCCCGGCGGAACAAAACCGCAAAGTGCTCAATCCTGAGCGCGTGGCGCAAATCATGGGCAAAACGCCGATGAAACGTTTTGGCGAAGCGCACGAACTCGTGGGGGCGACGCTGCTGCTGGCGTCGGACGCGGGCAGTTTTATCACCGGTGCGGAAATCGTGGTGGACGGCGGTTTTGATGCGATGAGCATTTGACGTTTCGCAAATTGAAAAGCCCGTTGAAGCGAGTTGCTTCAACGGGCTTTTTTTGCAAAGGTTTTTTTAGATGTCGGCGATGGGCTTGTGGCGCGGCACCAGCACTTTCATGACGGTCCACGCAATCAAATAGCTCAACGCGCACACGATGAACATGACGAGGTAGGCCGTGTTGGTCGAAAAATGGTCGGTGAGCGCGCCGGCAAGTTTTTGCACGATCACGCCGCCGAGGCCGCCGGCCGCGGTGCCGATGCCGACGACGGAGCCGATGGCCTTTTTGGGAAACATGTCGGAAACGGTCGTGAACAGGTTTGCTGACCACGCCTGATGCGCGGTGGCGCCGATGCAGATCATCGCCACGGCGAGAACTTTGGCCATGTCGCCGAAATGATTCACGTCGCCAAAATATTGCGTGAGCAAAACGGTGAGCGGGAAAATGGCGATGATAAGCATCGTGGTCATGCGCGCCTTGTAAACGGGCATGCCGCGCCTGATGAGCGTCATCGGGATGCTGCCGCCATAGACGCTGCCGACAATGGCGACGCCATAGACGATGAACGTCGGCAGCATGACGTCGTGCTTGCTCATGTGGAATTGCTTCATCAAATAATCCGGCAGCCAGAACAGGTAAAACCACCAGATGCCGTCGGTCATGAATTTCCCGGCAAAGAACGCCCAGAGCTGGCGGTAGCCGAACAATTTGAGCCACGAAACTTTTTTCAGCTTGTCGCCGTCCTGGGTGCCGGAATTTTCCTCGTCAATGTGAATATAGTCGTATTCCGTCTTGGAGAGCTGTTTGCTTTTGGCCGGCGGATTGTAAAGCCAGAACCAGAAAATCAGCCACGGAAATCCGAGCGCGCCGGTGATGATGAACGCCATTTTCCAACCCTGCTGGTCGCCGAAATAAATCATGATCCAAGGCACCAGCAGTGCCGCCACCATCGCGCCGCAGTTGGAGCCGGAGTTGAAAATGGCCGTGGCCAACGCGCGCTCGCGCTTGGGAAACCACTCCGCAACGGTTTTGATCGAGGCCGGAAAATTTCCTGCTTCGCCGACCGCGAAGGCGCTGCGGATGGCCATATGCGAGGTTACCAGACCACCCACAAAGGCGTTTGCAATGCCGCAAATGGACCAGACGATGAGTGACAGGGCGAGGCCAAGCTTTGTTCCGATTTTATCAATCACCCATCCGGCACCGAGCGTCATGCCGGCGTAGAAAAATGTGAAGGCCGAGGTCAGGTTGGCAAAATCGGAATTGGTCCAGCCGAAGCCGCCGGCGTCCGGCGCGGCGCAGAAAAACGGTTTCAGATAGCTGATGACCTGCCGGTCCATGTAATTGACCGTCGTTGAGAAGAATAGCAGCCCGCAAATGGCCCAGCGGAAATTGCTGCGCGCCGGGCGCGCTTCGTTCGGGGAATTCATCCGGCGAGGATTGCTGAAATGAATGCGCCGTTCAAGCGTCGAAATCAACTTTACAATCCGGCATTTTTTGGCAGCCTAAAAAGATGATTATGAAGAAATTTCTGCCGCTCCTGCCAGTGTTGTTGCTGGCGGGTTGCAGCACCACCGCGACATTCACCCGAATGACGCCGAGCCAGCAGCCCCGCAATACCGACAACCTTTACCCCGTCGAAGTAGCCTTTAATTCCCAGCAGCAATCCATCCGGTGGGACAGCATTCAGCCGCATGTGCTGGTCAGCGGTCAGTCGTTTCCGCTGCGGCCGGTGCCGGTTGTGAAAAATCGCTGGGAAGGACTGCTGCCGGTGCCGCCCACGCTGAACAATGTGACCTACCGCTTCAAGTTCGACTATCTTTACAACGCGTTCGGCAAAAATCCGCAGCCGGATAGCTCATGGTCGCCAACTTATTCGCTCAAGGTCATCGACGCGCAATAATCCAATCTCAACCAAATCAAAAAGCGCGGACAAACTTTTTGTCCGCGCTTTTTTTAGGATTGTTTCAGTGCTTCTTTGGCCGTAGCAACAAAGCTTTTTTCTCCGTGCCATCCACTTCCACGCTTTGCGTCTCCACATCCGGATCGTCGCGCAAGGTATTATGCACAATGCGGCGGTCAAAGGCGTTAAGCGGTTCCAATTCCACGATGTCGCCCCAGCGGCGCACCTTGTCGGCGGCGTCCTTCGCCTTTTTGATAAGCGCCTCACGCGCCTGTCCACGGTAGCCGCCCACGTCGAGCATCACCTTCGGCGCGCTCTGGTCTTGCTGGAACAAAATGCGGTTCACGATGTATTGCAAATCTGCCAGCGTCTGGCCTTGGCGGCCGATGAGCCGACCGGACTCCTCGGTTTTCACGTCGAGCATCAAGTCGTCGCCAAGCTTGTGTTCTTCCACGGACGCGGCAAAGCCAAGCGTGCCGAGAATTTTTTCCACGATTTCTTTCGGTTGTGCGGGCATGGGAAATTATTTTTTCTTTTTCGCCACCGGAGTCAATGCCGGATTTGTCGTCGGTGCGGCGGGCAGCTGCGGGTTGATATTCTTCGTCAGTTTCGTCTGCAAAATCGTGAGCAGGTTGTTGACCGTCCAGTAAAGCGCCAGGCCGGACGAATAATTGTAGAGGAACAAAATGAACATCGCCGGCATCCAGCGCATCATCTTCTGCTGCGCGGGATCCATGCCCGGCGACGCCGGCGTGAGATGCGATTGCCACAGCATCGCGCCGCCCATCAACAGCGGCAGCAAATTGAACGGCAGTCCGTCCGGCGTGCTAATGAACGGCAGAAACGTGATGCCGTGGATCATGAACAGCGTGTCTGGCTTGGATAAATCCGCCGCCCACAGAAAATGCGCGCCGCGCAGTTCAATCGCGCTGCGGATCATCGTGAAGAAGCCGATGAACACCGGCATCTGGATGAGCATTGGCAGACAGCCGCTCATCGGATTCACTTTGTTCTGCTTGTAAAGTTCCCATTGCTTCGACGTGAGCTTTTGCACGTCGTCCTTGTATTTTTCTTTAAGTTCCGCCAGTTGCGGCGCGAGCGCCTGCATCCGTTTCATTGAGCGGGTGCTTGCCGCCGTCAGCGGCCAGAACAGCGCCTTGATCAAAACCGTGATGAGCACGATCGTCAGTCCATAGCCCACACCAATCAAATCATGCAGTGCGTTCATCGCCGAAAGCAGCAGCTTGGCGAAAAAGGTGCCAACGCCCCAGAAACTGCCGAAGCCCGAGCCGAAATTCATCACTTGGTCGGCGTGATTGCCAAACTCTTCACCAACCTGCGCCAGCACGCGGTATTCTTTCGGACCGGCGAACAGAACGTAATTTCGTTCCAACGTCGAATTCGCCGTCAGCGTGCCCGGCGCGTAAAGCAAGGCGGTTTGGATGCCTTGTGGCGCGGGCGCATTTGTCACCACGCCGACGTTCTGAAAACGTGGCAGCGTTACCGTGCGCGCGATCATCTGCGTTGCCGGCGCGTTGGTCGCGGTCATCAGCACGAGCGCGAAGAACTGGTTGTGTGCCGCCGCCCAAGCCACGTTGCCGCTGCCGGCCAACAATTCCGGTTTCGGCGCGGCGCGGCGGCAGCCGCCACCGGTGAACATCATCAGCGGCTCATTCAGCGCAGTGGTGCCGTCGCTCCACATTGCGCCGCCGTAGCTGGTGAAATTATTGTCATCCGCGTCCATCGGCGTGGCCGTGCCGACGACGATTTCCTGCGCCGGCAAATTAAGCGGCTGACCAGAGCCATTTTCCAGGCGCACGCTGGCGTTCACAAGGTAATTGGAACTGAATTGGAAATTTTTGATGAGCCGCAGCCCGTTTGAAAAAGTTTTTTCCACGCGGACGCCGCCTGCAGTTTTCGTCAAATCAAAATTCCCGTCGCCAACCAAGCTGTCACCGCCGAGCACGGCCAACACCGGCACGTCCACGCGGGCGTTCAGCACCGAGATGCTCGCCGAGTTGGTAATCTGGCCTTTCCAGCGCGCCGAAACCGTTTCGGGATAATCCAGCAAGTCCACCTGCTTCAAGCCGCCGCCGCGGCTCGTGAAGATGTAGCGCGCGCGGCCGTTAGTTAGCACGAGTGTCTCTTCCGGTGCGTTGGGATTGAATACTGCCGGGGTCGCTGGTGTGGTGACTGCGGACGCGCTGGTGGTAGTTACGGTGGCAACCGCGTTCGTGGCGACGGCTACCGGGTGCGCCTTGAGGTATTCCGCCTGCTGCTGGGCGATTTTGTTCTGCTCGACAAACCACCACACGAGCAGTGCGCCGCAAAGTGAAACTACGATGATTCCTGTTTTATCCATGAAATTAAATCCTGACTCCCGAATTTTCCGGCACCGGATCGTGGCCACATTCGGCCCACGGGTGGCAGCGGCAAATTCGCTTCGTCGCTAAAACGCTTCCTTTCACCGCGCCGTGCTCGCGCACTGCGTCCAGCGCGTAAACCGAGCACGTTGGCGTGAACCGGCAACCGGAGCCGGCACTGAACAACAATGTCTGTGCCGGCGAAATCGTCAGCCGATAGACGCGCACTGCAAAAATGAGGATGTGCTGGAGCGGGTTCACGTCAGTTTTTCAGCAGCTTGGCACGATGCAGGGCGGCGAGAAAATCCTTTTCAACTCCGGCAAAATCCTTTTGGACGATGGAATTGCGCGCGACCAAAACCAAATCTACCGGCTGCGCAAAATCATGCTGGTGCAACCGGAAACTTTCGCGGAGCAACCGCCGGGCGCGGCTGCGGGCTGGCGCATTGCCGATTTTTTTGCTGGTGACAACGCCGAGCTTCGGGCGTTCACCGGCGGGAAGCTTGCTCCAATTGGCAATGAGGCAGCCCAACACGAGCCGTTCTCCCCGCTGCCGGACGCGCGCAAAATCGCGGTTTTGCGCAAGCCGCGACGGGCGGCCCAAGCGCAGGCGTTGCGGCGCGGTGTTCACGGAATCAAACCGGCGTGAGGCGTTTGCGGCCCGCGCGACGGCGGCGCGCAATCGTGGCCGCGCCACGCTTGGTCTTGTTGCGGGCGAGGAAGCCGTGCTGGCGTTTCCGGCGGATTTTCGACGGTTGATACTGGCGTTTCATAAAATTAAAAAATAGTCTCCGGCGCAAAAACCGGAGCGTGAGAGAATAGCAGTGAACGACCTTGTGTCAAGAAAGGCTTCGCCGGTTCATTTGACATTTAATTCCCGCTGGATGCCGAATTTCTCGATGCGCTTGCGCAGCGTGGCGCGGGTGATGCCGAGGATTTTGGCGGCGTGAACCTGGTTGTCGTTCGTCTCAATCAGCGCCTGAATCACCAGTTCGCGCTCGACAGCGGGGATGATCTTCAGCTTCGGATCACGCTTGGCGATTTGAAAAAGTTGGCGGGCAAGTGCCGTGGCATCGGTGGTGGTGCCTTCGCTGGTCCCAATGGAGGTGGGCGGTGCGGCCACGCCGGTGGCAGCTCCGGAAATCTCCGGCGGCAGATCGCCG
>Ga0208872_1002180_pt1 | contig 11479 bp, 8 predicted proteins | sample CryBogCBH12Aug08_FD_185508 | JGI IMG/M metagenome (GOLD analysis project Ga0208872, IMG submission 185508) | Freshwater microbial communities from Crystal Bog, Wisconsin, USA - CBH12Aug08 (SPAdes) | ecosystem: Environmental > Aquatic > Freshwater > Lake | place: Crystal Bog, Wisconsin, USA... | reverse complement strand
GGGAACCAGCGCGACAATGGCCGCGGCTCCGGCGGCCAGGCTCGATGGCGCTCTTTGCCCATGCCGCGCCGCCACGTCGGCCAGCGCCTGGGTGGCGTGGGTGGGATTGAGCGCGTAGGAGAGCAACAGCGTGTCGCTCACTTGTCCGCGCAGGCTAACTCCGTGTTTATCCAAAAGATGCAGGCTGGACTTCAAGTCGTGCGTAGCCTTTGCCACGGAGGCATCTTCAAGCAGTAAGCGCAGCTCAGGGGTCAACTGCATGCGCAGGGCCTTGGCTGGATCAACGCAAACGCCCAAACTAAAGCTTGCCTGCTTCTCCGCTGCCTCCGCCACATCAAGGAGCGAGAGCATTCGCGGTTGCTCATCTTCCGCCTCCTCCAGAGGGGGCGCGGCATCCAGCAGAAAGGCGAATCCGTGCTGCCGCGCATCCTTGCAAAATTGGGCGGCCTGTTCCTCGCTCGGCTCGTCGATCAACTCGATTGCAGCCTCAGTCACGGATGGCGCCAGTTCGCGAAGCATTGAGGTGAACTCAAGCTCGGTAAAGAGTTCCCGACAGGCTTCAATGTCCGGTGCCTGGGTCTGCATCGCAGCCAAATCCAGTTGCAGCGGCACATGGCTGTCAATGGTGACCAGTTCCTTTGAAAGCAGAACAGCATCGCGATTCTGTTCGAGCGATTCGCGATAGGTCTTGCGCTTGACCTCGGATGCTCTTTCGAGCACCGCCTCGACGCTGCCAAATTCCAGAATCAACTCCACGCTGCCCTTGTCACCAATACCAGGCGCGCCGGGAATATTGTCCACGGCATCGCCCCGCAGAGCCATCACGTCAACAACCTTGTCCGGCGGCACTCCGAGCGTTTCAAGCACTTTGTCCGGATCGAGAATCAGGTTGTCCTTTTGCGGGTTCAGCATCTTGACCCTGGACGAAACCAGTTGCATCATGTCCTTGTCGCCGGAGACGATGAAGACCTCATGCTGCTGCTCGGCAGCCTCGCGGGCCAGGGTGCCGATAACGTCGTCGGCCTCAAAACCCTCCGCTTCCAGGATCGGGATCCGCAACGCTTCCAGCGCGCGCCGAATATAGGGAATCTGCCTGCGCAAATCCTCAGGCATGGCAGCGCGATTGGCCTTGTAGCCCTCGTAACTAACCTCGTCGAAGCTCTGTGTCTTGCCATTCCATTTCTTCAGTGGTCCCATGGTGCGCGCCCGCTCGTCCCGGAAGACCTCCCCGCTGACATCGAAGACCGCCGCAAAGTACTTCGGCTCAAAGTCTTGGCGCAGTTTCTTGATCATGTTCACGAAGACGTAGACGGCCGCCGTGGGCAGTCCGCCGCGGGTAGACATGGGGCGGCTGCGTTGCATCGCGTGGTAGGCGCGAAAGATGAACGACATGGTGTCGAGCAGGAAGACGGGCGGTTTGGCTTGGTCTGGCACGTTCCCGAGTTTAGCAGCCCGGTCAGGAAAGAAACATGCAATCGCCATAGCTGAAGAAGCGGTAACCAGCACTCACAGCATGGCGGTAGCCAGCCAGCACCAACTCGCGCCCGGCAAACGCACTTACAAGCATCAACAGGCTTGATTTGGGCAGATGGAAATTTGTCAGCAATCCGCTCACTAGTTTGAACTCGAAACCGGGCGAAATAAATATCTCCGTCACGCCTGAATGCGCTTTGAGTTCTCCCCCTTCGGCATGAAGCGCGCAATGTTCCAGAGTCCGCACCACGGTCGTGCCGACTGCCACAATGCGCCTGCCCTCGCGAACAGCGCGATTGACAGCATCGGCCGCAGCGGCGCTCAACGAATAGCGCTCACGGTGAAGCCTCACTTCGTCCAATTTCTCCACCCGGAGCGGCGCAAACGTGCCCAATCCGACATGCAGGGTAACCCGTGCGACTTCGACGCCCTTGGCGGCCAGCGCCTCCAGCACCTGCGGGGTAAAATGCAAGCCCGCCGTGGGTGCAGCCACTGAGCCGCGCTCGCACGAGAAGACAGTCTGATAGCGTTCGCGATCCGCCTCCGCGTCGTCACGGCGGATATAGGGCGGCAAGGGCATATGTCCGATTCGGTCCAGCACGGAGAAGAAGTCTTCGACCGGCGCAAAACGCAACAGCCGCTCGCCAAATTCGCCCCGCTCCAGCACATCAGCTTCGAGTTGGATTTCGCCCGAAGCGGAAGGAAATGCCAGCCGCTCGCCCGTGCCTACCTTCTTCCCCGGCTTGACCAGGGCACGCCAGCAGTTATCGCCTGCAGGTTCGGTAAGCAGAACTTCGACAAGGCCTGTGGGCTGCTCCCGGTCGCGCACCACGGTTCGCCGGGCATAAAGCCGGGCCGGAATGACACGAGTGTCGTTCAGCACGAGCAGGTCGCCGGAATGTAGCAGCGAGGGAAGCTCCGCAAAATTGGAATCGCTTGCAACACCTGTTGCCCGGTCCATGACCAGCATCCGGCTGTGGCCGCGCTCGGCGTGAGGCTGCTGGGCAATCAACTCGGGCGGCAGATGAAAGTCGAAGTCCTCGACAAGCAGGCCGCTCCTGGGCTGGGCGGCTTGGCTCATGCAACCGGCTTCCCGAAGTGCGCAAGTGCGTTCAGGCGCGCACGTTCGATTGCAGCATTCAGCTCTTCGCGTTTCGGCTCGAACTCCTCATTGGATAGCCCGTTGGGGACATGTGTCCACTGCGCCCAACTCACCACAATCCGGGTAAAGGGCTTGGGCACCAGGAACCGGTCCCAGGAGCGCATGGTCCAAGCATGTTCGGGCTCCAGGTGGAATGCACCAATAGGCACGCCGGTCATTTGCGCCAGCTTGATGGGGCCCATCTTGGTTTGGTAGATGGGGCCGCGCGGGCCATCGGCTGTAAAGATGGCTGTACGGCCTGTTTCGATCACGTCTTTCAGGCCCAGCAGCCCCTCTCGGGCGCCGCGAGAGCTGGACCCGCGCACGGCTCCGAAGCCGAACATCATGAGAATGCGCGTGATCAATTCGCCGTCGAAACTGCGGCTGATAAGGATAATGGCTTTTGAATGGCGGAAGTAGACCGTGCAAGGCAGCACGCACTGGTGCCAGAAGCAAAATACCTTCGCTGGGGATACCTCCCCAAACACAATAGGAGTGACGCCTTCTTCGGCTATGACCTCAAAGCGCCAGGTGCGCCCGATAACAGAAAAAAGAGCCCACACAAGACGTGGGACTACGGCCAGCACCAGGCGCTGGCCGAGAGTGAACTTGGGGCTGGCTTCAGTGGTCACACATTCGATTTTAGCTGTACCGGAGCCAGCGCAACAGTTCCGGCAGCGTAGCCCGCTTGCCATACATCAGGATGCCCACGCGATAGAGGCGAGAAGAAAACCAGAGCGTGCCCCATATGCTGAGGAGCATGAGGCCGATAGATACCGCGAACTGCCACATAGGCGGAATCTCTGAGGCCATGCGCAAGAACATGATGATAGGCGCTGTGGGTGGGAAAAACGAGGCCAGAACTGACCAGATTGAATTCGAGTCGTTGAGGATCAACACAATCATCGAAAAACTCAACCATGTGGGTGCGGCGGCCAGGGGCATGTACATCTGTAGTTCCTGCTCGGTTTCGCATGTGGCTGCCAAGCCCGCAAACAGCGAACTATAAAGCAGATACCCCAGCACGAAGTAAACCGGAAAAAGCACTGCCTCGGTCAACGAGAAATGGAACGCGTATTTGCCGGTGAGCATGGCCGCGGCAAACGGCGTACCAATGATCGCCGCGCCCGTCACCAGCCAAATCACGATCTGGGTCAGCCCGACCGCGCCTACGCCTATGAGTTTGCCGGCCAGCATGTCGTCCGGCTTTGCCGTTGCCAGCATTACCTCAAAAATGCGCGAGGTCTTCTCCTGGATAATGGACCGCGCTACGTTCATGCCGTAAATCAGAGTCGTCATTGACAGCAGGATGGCCATCACATAGCCCTTCCAGAACGAAGCCTGGGCATTGCACTTCACGACGGATCCATCTTTCCGAACCTGGAAAGTTTCAATCGAAGTTCCCTTGAGCACCTGGTCAGCATCCGCCTGTTTCATTCCCGCGCCCGTCAGGTGTTCGCTTACCAATCCATCGTTCAGCGCATCCTTAAGTCGCTCGGCCGTCATAAAGTCGCCGGCGGACTGCGAGGTATAGCTTGCTGTGGGCACAACGCCAGCCTGCGCGTCTATCCACAAGAGTCCGTCCAGCGCCTTTGCATGGACCTGTTCCGTGAGCGCCGAGAGGACTTCGGGAGTGGCCGGAGTCACCACATCCACGATGGCCTTGTGCCTCTTGTCACTCATCAGATGCTCGCGAACCTCGTTGGCCAGCGCTACGTTCGAGGATGCAATCACAAGATGTTTGCCACCGCTGATACCCAGAGAGGAAAAATACCCGATGCCGATGATGACGGCAAAAAGAGCAGGCAGGCCGATGGTCGAAAGGCGGAAGGCGCGGCCGCGTATCTGTTCCAGATATTCACGCCTGGCAATCAGGAGCATGTTACGCATTGGCTTTGCCTCCTACGGTCTGAATAAAGATTTCTTCGAGCGACGGCTCCACAAGTTCGAAGCGGTAGATGGTGGCCATGGACGAAGCCAGGTGGAGCAGCTTTTGCGCGTTGCCGTGAGGCTTCAGCTTGATCTCGGCGTGTCCTGAATAGTTTTTGGCCTCCGCAATCTCTTCGCTGTTGAGGAAACTGGCATCGCCTTCGAACTCCACGACAACGTGGTTGCGCTCGTAGCGGCTCTTGATCTCACGCACCTTGCCAGACAGAACCGCTTTGCCGTTGTCAATCAGGCAGATGGAGTCGCACAGCTTCTCGACCTGGTCCATGCGATGAGTGGAGAACAGAATGGCCTTGCCCTGGTCGCGAAGCTCCAGCAATGTCTGCTCAACCAGCACGGCGTTTACGGGATCAAGACCGCTGAATGGCTCATCCATGACGATAAGCCCGGGATCGTGGAGCAGTGACCCAATGAACTGAATCTTCTGCTGCATGCCTTTTGAAAGCTCTTCAGTCTTCTTGAGCAGGGAGTCGTCAATCTCCATGCGCTTGGCCCACGCCACCGTGCGCTTGTGCGCCTCGGCTGCGGAGAGGCCGTGCAACTGGCCGAAGAAGACAAGCTGATCCACGACCTTCATCTTTTTGTAGAGGCCACGCTCCTCAGGCAGATAGCCAACTCGCTCAAGGCTCTTGCGCTCGAAGGGCTTTCCGAAGAGATTCACCTGCCCTGTATCAGGGATCGTGATGCCCATCATCATGCGAATCGAACTGGTTTTGCCAGCCCCGTTGGGGCCAAGCAAGCCAAACATCTGTCCCGCGTCGATGGACAGGCTGAGATCGCTGACGGCAACCTTATTCTCGTAGGCCTTGGTGACTCCCGCGAGTTCAACTACTGGCATGGATTCTCCCGCAGTGCGTTCATTTCCAGGATTTAACTCTGAGTTGACCGGGGAACGGTCACAAGAGCAGTGTAGCAAAGAGATCACGCTGCATACTGATTCTTGCCCACTATACGCAGGGTAATGCAAAAGAGTTCCCGGCACATAAACGGTATGCCGGGAACTCCTTGATGTGCCCTCGTAAATGAAGGGCCGGACTTCATTTGCATCTTGCGTTAGACCAGCTTCATTGCGTCAGGGTCCCAGTTGATGACCTGGCCACGCTCAATGCTGAGGTTGCTGAGCAACGCGGCGCCTGCTGCACGGAACCCGAAAACTGCATCTTCGATCACGGGCTTGCGACTGCGGACGGATGAGAAGAAATTGCTGAAGTGGTCGTAGCTGTCCAGGTAGCCGTGCGGCGCAACATACTTCTCTGATCCGCCAAGCGACTGCGATACAGCATGCGCCGGATATTTCTTCTCGTAATCTTCAAGGAAGCTCTTCTGCATCGCATCCGGGAAGGTGCCTATCATGTAGCCCGGTGCCTGCTCGCGTGGCACACGGTTCACGGTCACTGCTCCACCGCCAATCTCCATGGTGCCTTCAGAACCGGTAAAGATGAGCCCTTCACTCTCTTCGCCGCCATCAACAAAATTGACGCGCAGGCTCAAATTGAATCCCTCGCGGTAGTCGAACAGCCCCAGCATGACATCAGGCACATCGCGGCCGTCTTTCCAGAAGCGGAGAGCGCCAGTGGCCATGCCGCGTGTGGGACCGTGCGAACCGGTGATGAAGTGGGTTCCACTGAAGAGGTGGACAAACAGATCGCCGGCGACGCCACTTCCATAGGCTTTCCACTTGCGCCACTGGAAGAAGTGTTCGGCGTTGAAGGGAATCTTGGGCGCTGTGCCGAGGAAGCGCTGCCAATCGCAGGTCTCAGGTGATGCGTCGGGCGGAACCGTGTAGCTCCAGGCGCCCATGGCAGAGTTGCGGTCCCAGCGGGCTGTGACCATGTTGAGCTTGCCGATAGCGCCCGCCGCAAGTAGTTCCTTGGCCTTGATGTAGAGGAGCGAGCTGACGCGCTGGCTGCCAACCTGCAGGATGCGATTGGTCGCGCGGGCCGTCTCGATCATCTCCGGGCCGTCGGAGTAGAGGTGGACCATCGGCTTTTCGCAATAAACGTCCTTGCCGGCATTCATAGCGTCAACTGATGCCTGCTTGTGCCAGTGGTCTGGAGTGCCGATGATTACGGCGTCAATATCTTTACGAGCGAGAATTTCGTTGTAGTCGCGGGTGGTAAAAATGTCGTCGCCCCAGATCTCCTTGCTGTGCTGCAGACGCCCGTTGTAGCAGTCGGCCACGGCCACCAGTTTGACGCCGGGAACCTGTACGGCGACCTTGGTGTCGCCCTGGCCTTGCCCGCCCGCGCCAATAAGCGCAATCTGGATGTGATCGTTGGCTGCAACCGGCTTGCCCGGTTCACTTTGCATTCCGGCCAGCGCATGCATTTTGGCTCCGAGCATTGTTCCTGCGGATGCTGCGCCTGCTGCCCTGATAAAACTCCTGCGATTCAACTCGTGCATTTGGAACCCCTCCTGCGGGCTGGTTTTACGTCGCATATAAACATACACGCGTGCGGTGTCCCTGGGGTAACCCTTGCCTGCTTTGTTTGTCCTGCCAGACGTAAGCCATTTAGCATCCAGAATGTGCCCGGTCTCGATACTCCTGTGATGTATGTGCGCGGCGTAGGTCCACGCGTCGCGGAGATGCTCGCCGCCAAAAGTATCCAGACCGCCGAGGATCTGCTTTACCATCTTCCCTTTCGTTATGAAGACAGGCAGAATCCGCGCAGCCTCGATGAACTACAATCCGGCGAAATGGCGAGCGTGGTTGCAGAGGTTCGGGGATCCATCCTGCTACGTACGCGAAAGGCGCCCATCTTTGAGCTGACCCTCGGACAGGGGCAGCGGGCGCTCAAATGCATCTGGTTCAACGGCACCTATCTGAACGGCAAGTTTCATGCAGGGCAGACGATAGCTGTCTACGGCAAGGTGGAGTCTTCGCGGTCTTCAAGCAACTTGAAGATGATTCAGCCACAGTTCGAAGTACTCCCAGACGCCAGCGACGATGCAGAGACGCGCCTGCTGGAGGTTGGCCGCATTACGCCGGTCTATGAGTCCCTGAGTGGTGCAAAGCTGGCATCCCGCTGGCAGCGCAAAACAATCTTCAACCTGCTCGCTGCCGTCCGTGGCGCGGTACCGGAGTGCCTGCCGGCTGAGATGCTGGCGCGTCTGGGGTTGGTGGACCGCGAAACGGCCTTGAGTGAGGTCCATTACCCTCCCGAGGGCACTCCCTTAGCCCAATTGCAATCGGCAAGTACGCCTGCGCACAGGCGGCTGATCTTTGAAGAGCTCTTCTTCCTGGAACTGGGTCTGGAACTCAAGCGGCGGCGTATGCGGGAACGCGCCGGTATTGGCTTTGCCACTACGGACAAGGTGCGAGAGGCTCTTCGCGAGGTGCTTCCCTTCCATCCCACCACCGCGCAGAAGCGCGCACTGGGTGAGATTGTGGCCGATATGCGGCATCAAAGCCCAATGCGGCGCCTGCTGCAAGGCGATGTAGGCTCAGGAAAGACGATTGTGGCCTTTCAGGCCATGCTGGTGGCTATGGAAAATGGCTACCAGGCAGCATTGATGGCTCCCACGGAGATTTTGGCTACACAGCATTTTCTTGCTGCGCGCAAGCTCCTGGAGAGGTCAAGCCGCAAGCCGCGCATTGTGCTCTTAACCGGCTCTCTGGACGAAGACCGGAAGCGCCACACGCGAGCACTCATCAACAATGGCGAAGCGCAATTGATAATAGGCACACATGCATTGATTGAAGAAAAGGTTGAGTTCGACCGCCTCGGACTGGTGGTGGTGGACGAGCAGCATCGTTTCGGTGTCTTGCAGCGCTTCAAACTGATGAAAAAGCCCAATCAAGCTGAGCCCGATGTACTGGTAATGACGGCCACACCGATCCCCCGTACACTGGCCCTCTCACTGTACGGCGATCTGGATCTGAGCGTTCTCGACGAATTACCACCGGGACGCACGCCCATCGTAACCAGGCGGATTAGCGGAGAGCGTGGCGAAGAGGTGTGGGACTTTGTACGGAAACAGGTCGGGCTTGGCCGGCAGACCTACATCGTTTACCCGGTAATCGAGGGTAGCAAGGACGACCAGCCTGAATTGGACTTCTCCCACGACGAAGCCAAAGCCGGAACCGCACCACCCGCACCGCCACCCAAGACAGTCCGCAAAGGCAAGACGGCAGAGCTCTTTCCCAAGACCGGTCAGGAGGCCAGCCCCGCGGCGAAGTCGGGGCTTAAGTCCGCCGTGGAGATGCACGAGAAACTACGCACTGGCCCAATGGCAGGCTTGCGTGTGGGACTGCTCCACGGGCGCCTGGATGCGGACGAAAAAGATGTGATCATGCGCCGGTTCCAGCGCGGCGAGATTGACGTCCTGGTTGCAACAACGGTAATTGAAGTCGGAGTGGACGTGCCCAACGCCACAGTGATGGTTGTTGAGCATGCGGAGCGCTTCGGCCTGGCACAGCTGCACCAGTTGCGTGGGCGTGTAGGCCGCGGAGCCGCGAAAAGTTACTGCATCCTGATGACCGGTCCGCGCGTCTCGCCGCTTGCCGAAGAGCGCCTGAATGCCATGGTGAGAACCCAGGATGGCTTTGAGTTGGCCGAATTGGACCTGACGATGCGCGGTCCTGGGGAGTTCTTTGGTACCAGACAGGCAGGGCTTCCCGAGTTTCGGGTGGCTAATCTGGTACGCGACCGGCAGTTGCTGGAACTGGCAAAGCTGGAGGCTGAGCGATTTGCAAACAATCCGGGCACTGAGGTCACCGAGATTGAGCGGGGGCGCGTCTGGGCCCGGCTCAAGGAGTCATGGCAACGCAGGTACGGGTTGGTCGAGGCGGGTTGAAGCCGGACGCCATCGCGGTCAGGCAGCCTGTGATGCGCGCGGACCGTCAACAGTTTCCTGTGGGTAGGTCTGTATCTCAAGATCAATGCTGGCGATATCGGCTCCACAGTCTTTGAGCTGGCTGCGTGTGCATTGGCAAAGTTCAGTAAAACGAATATGTCCAATCTGGCTAAGTTCAAGGCCCGTCGCAATGAGAACACTGTAGATATCGACGCAGGTTTGCCGCTCAAATTCAAAGAGAATGCTAACCGTTCCGCTGTCGTTGCTTGCGCGACTCAGTACCCAGCCGCCACAGCCAAGGATTGCGCCGGTGAGGGTCTGGACCAGGCGGGCCGGCTCTTCGATGGAGATTGCCTTCATTTGCATCGCCCAGGGAATGCCCATTGACTGTTCTACTCCCTTTACAAGCATTGTTTGCCTCACAACGGTCTTATCGGAGCAGCGCACCAGGGGATGATGGCTGTTCAAGAGTCGAACGACATTTGGCCAGCTTTGAAACAATCGTGCCTGCCACCAGACAGTCGGCCGCTTCCGTAGGTAATTGGAGATACGCCAGCCAGCGTTTACAATTCCACCATGCAGCCCTTCAGCGGCAAGACAAACAGCAGGCAAACGCAGAAGGTTGCACCCAGGCAGAAGCAATGATCATCGGCTCTGGAATCGACCTGATTGAGATTGGACGCATCCAGCGCTCCATGGATCGCTATGGAAGGCGCTTCCTTGATCGTGTGTTTACCGCCAAGGAACAGGCCTATTGCCTGAGCAAGCGGAAATCAGCTGAGAGTTTTGCAGCCCGGTTTGCCGCCAAAGAGGCCGGGGCCAAAGCGCTGGGGACCGGAATCAGCTATGGCGTCAACTGGCTGGAGATTGAAGTGGCCCGCGAACCAGGCGGAAAGCCGACCTTGCGCTTCCACGGACGCGCAGCCCAGATTGCCACCCGCCTGGGCGCCACCCACGCCGCTCTGTCCCTGACCCATACTACCGACTTGGCAGCCGCCAGCGTAGTGCTTGAGGACGGGCACTAAATCGCCCATTCTGCTATTCTCTAGGCGTCAACTGCCTCATTTGAAAAAGAGGAATAACTTGCCGAGCCGCAAAGAAGTTCAGTGGTCGCAATTGAGAGTGGGAGCTCTGGTGACGGCCGCCATGGCCGTGCTGATTGGGCTCATTTTTCTCATGTCGGGTTCGACTGGCGGCCTGTTCGCACGGAAGGTAGTGCTCCGCTCGTACTTTCAGAATGCTGCAGGACTGAAAGATGGGGCCCCGGTGACACTCGATGGTGTGACCATCGGCAACGTGATCCATGTGCGTGTGGTGCCTGACCGAAATCCGACCCCGGTTGAGGTCACCATGCAGGTGGGGCATCAGTTCTTACGTGGCCTGCATATTGACTCCACTTCATCCATTTCGCAGGCCGGGGTTCTGGGTGACAGCTATGTGGATATCGACTCAGTTCGTGCGTCCGGCCCCCCGCCCGCCAACAATGCCGAACTGAAGTCTACGGGCGCACCCAGCATTCAAGACGTTATCCGCACCAGTCAAATCTCGATTGAACAAATCACCCAGTTAATGCATAAGGTGCAAACACTTGCGGATACACTCAACAGCAAGCGCGGCACAATCGGCGAGTTGATCAACGATCCTGATGTCGCCAAGAAGATCACGCACATCGCAACCGATCTCGATACGATTATCAGCGCAATTTCGACAGGCAAAGGGTCGCTGGGCAAGCTTGTGAACGACGACACGCTCTATACCCGTGCCAGTTCCGCAATCGACAGGGTCGACAAGATCACGACAGCACTTGATGAAGGCAAAGGCAGCGCGGGTAAGCTTCTGCGGGATGACTCGCTTTATAACAACATGAACTCTGCCGTGGCGAACGCCAATCAATTGATGCTGGAGATAAACGCGGGCAAAGGCGCCATGGGGAAGATTGCCAAGGACCCCGCCTTTGCGCAGAAGCTGGATGACACGGTTACCCGGCTAGACTCGATATTGAAGAGCGTGGACGAGGGGCAGGGCACGCTGGGCCAACTAGTCCAGAACCGGGCCCTGTACGACCACGCCAACGAGACTCTGGATCAGTCTCAACAACTGGTGAAGAGCATACGGGAAAAC
>Ga0208872_1002179_pt1 | contig 11486 bp, 13 predicted proteins | sample CryBogCBH12Aug08_FD_185508 | JGI IMG/M metagenome (GOLD analysis project Ga0208872, IMG submission 185508) | Freshwater microbial communities from Crystal Bog, Wisconsin, USA - CBH12Aug08 (SPAdes) | ecosystem: Environmental > Aquatic > Freshwater > Lake | place: Crystal Bog, Wisconsin, USA... | reverse complement strand
TGTCGCTCTGCGTACACTACAAAAGTCGCTCGGCCCACAAGGGGGGTTCATGGAACATCGCTCACTCGGCTCGCTGTCGGTCTCGGTTGTCGGAATTGGCTGCAACAACTTTGGTGCTCGCCTCGATCCCGACGGAACGGCCGCCGTCGTGAACGCGGCCATTGACGCCGGCATCAACTTCTTTGACACCGCCGACATCTACGGCGGCACCAAGAGCGAGGAGTTCCTCGGTCGAGCACTCGGCTCAAGGAGGAGTGAGGTTGTCGTGGCGACCAAATTTGGCCTGCCCATCGACGGCGAACGCTTTGGCGCGCACCCCGACTACGTGCGTCGCGCCTGCCAGGACTCACTGACGCGACTTGGCACCGACTACATCGATCTCTATCAGCTCCACATCGCGGACGACAACGTCCCGATCAGCGACACTCTCGGCGCCCTGCACGAGCTCGTGAGTGCGGGGTACGTACGCGAAATTGGGTGTTCGAATCTCTCCGTCGCCCAACTGCGCGCGGCGAAGGAAGCAGCCGGTGACGGTCCCGCCTTCGTGTCCATTCAGAATCAGTATTCGCTGCTGTGGCGGGAACCCGAAAATGACGGCGTTCTCGACGAGTGCGCGACACTCGGACTCGGATTCCTTCCCTACTACCCACTCGCCAACGGACTCCTGACGGGAAAGGTCCGTCCGGGTGAGCCCATCGCGGAAGGGACCCGGCTCGCACTCATGCCACCCGAGCGCAGTGCGCACTGGTTGAGCGACGACTTCCTAGCGCGCGTGGACGCTCTTCTCACGTACGCCGACGAGATTCAGGTTCCGCCACTGGAACTCGCGTTTTCGTGGCTGCTCAGCCACGAGGCCGTTTCGTCGGTCATCGCGGGCGCGTCCACACCCGCCCAGGTTCAGGCCAACGCCGCTGCTCCACGACCGTTGAGCCCGGAGGTCATTGCGCGGCTCAACGAACTGACGGCCTAAGAGAAAATCGGTCCCTCGAGGATCTTGATGCCGAGCTTGCGACTGCGCCCCGTCTCGAGAATCAGCGACAAAGTGAGACGCGTCACGTATTCGAGGATGTGATCCTTCGACAAATCCCCGACGCGCACCGGACGAAGGCCCGTCGCGGCGATGAGCGACGTGATGTGATCTCCATCCACACCGTCCGGTCCACACCACGCGAGGTCGAGCGCGACACCGTCAATTTCGGGGTCGAGGAAGTTCTCCCAGCCCAACGTGCACCACGCTCGCGCAACCCGAGCGGTCGGCGTGTACCGCTCGAAGAGCGGGAGTTGACTGTAGGACGCGGCGCCCACGTTGTTCGTGGCGTCGATCAGCAGATGGCCCGCGAAGAGGCTCCCGCGCGTTGCGAGGAGTTCCTCCACGGCCGGTCCCGGCACCGCAATGATGAACGTGTCCGTGTCCGCGGCGAGATCGTCGAAAGACACCACGGGAATGTCCGTCACCGTGGTCGCGCGAGGATCGCGCGAAACGAGCACCGAGTCCACACCACCGCGCCGCAGGGACGTCGCAATCGTGACACCCACGGCTCCGGTGCCCACTATGGCCACCGGCGTCATTAGGAACTCTTGACCGCCGCGAGCAGCTTCGTGAGGGTGTCCTTGGCGTCACCAAACAACAGAACCGTCTTCGGGTCAAAGAGAAGGTCGTTCTCCACACCCGCGAATCCCGGTCGCATCGAACGCTTCAAGAACACCACGTTCTCCGCGTCGCCGGCGTTGATGATCGGCATCCCATAGATCGGCGAACCGGGGTCGGTCTTGGCGGCCGGGTTCACGGTGTCGTTGGCGCCCACGACAAGGGCAACGTCGGCCGTCGTCAACTCGGAGTTCGCCTCGTCCATTTCCTTCAACTTCTCGTAGGGAATGTTCGCTTCGGCGAGGAGCACGTTCATGTGACCGGGCATACGACCCGCCACCGGGTGAATGGCGTAGAGGACCTCGACACCCTTGGCCTCGAGTTCATCGGCCAACTCGCGAATGACGTGCTGTGCTTGCGCCACGGCCAGTCCGTAGCCCGGAATAATGACGACCTTGCTCGAGTAACTAAGAAGAACACCAATGTCCTCAGGCGTGCCGGAACGCACCGTGCGACCATCTTCTCGATCGGCTCCGGTGGCCGTGACCACCGAACCAAAGGCGGAGAACAACACATTGGCGAGCGAGCGACCCATGGCCGCACTCATCATGCGGGTGAGCAGGATACCCGAGGCACCGACCAACGTACCGGCGACGATCAACAAGTTGTTGCCGAGAGTAAATCCCGATGCCGCAACGGCGAGGCCGGTAAACGAGTTGAGCAAGGAGATCAATACCGGCACGTCCGCGCCACCAATGGGCAGCACGAAAATGATGCCGAGCACGAAACTCACGGCCAACAGCACCCAGAGCAGCATCGTCGACGACGTGACCAGAATGATCACGATCAACGCGACAGCCGCCAGGGCAAAAATCGCGTTAATGAACTGCTGACCCGGGTACGTAATAGGGCGACCCGTCATCAACTCCTGCAACTTCGCGTAGGCAATGGCGGAACCCGAGAACGACACGGTACCGATGAGAACACCGAGCAGTACTTCCAGCGTGACGTAGGTCGCGGGCTTTTCGGCGTGGATGTGCATGAACTCCGTGATCGACACGAGAGCCGCGGCTCCACCACCCACACCATTGAAGATCGCCACAAGTTGTGGCATCGAGGTGATCTGCATGAAGCGCGCGGCGGGAACAGCAACGATGGCGCCGATGAACATGCCGAGCAGAATCAGAGGAATGTGGCGGAGATTGTGACCATCGGACGTCTGGTGGAAGAACGTGGCACCGACCGCCAAGGTCATACCGCCCGCCGCGATGATGTTGCCCAACCTCGCGCGCTTCGGGCTTCCCAGACCCTTCAGCGCGATGATGAACGTGGTCGCCGCAATGAGGTAAATCAGATCTAGAAGCGTGCCCCGACTCACTGGCCTTCTCCTTCGGTCTTGGCCTTGCGGGCCGCGGGACTCTTGGACTTAAAGAGCTCCAGCATGCGGTCCGTTACGACGAAGCCACCGACGACATTCAAGGTGGCGAGGATCACGGCAAGGAAACCGAGTACTTCTTCGGCCGACGTCGTCGCCGATCCCAGAATGATCATGGCGCCCACGAGAATCACTCCGTGAATGGCGTTCGAGCCAGACATGAGCGGCGTGTGCAGAATGCTCGGCACCTTGGCGATGATCTCGATGCCCACGAATGCGCTGAGCACGAACACCGTGGTGTACTGCAAGATCGCGTTACTCACTGGCGGTCTCCTTCACTTCTGGGGTGATCGCGACGTGCGCCACACCCAACTTTTCGGCCGTCGGCGCGTGATTCACTGCGCCGTCGCGGGCGACCGTCACTCCAATGACGACTTCATCGTTCCAGTCCGGAGCGACCTGTCCCTTCGCACCAAAGAGCGCGAGCAACTTGAGAACGTTGTTGGCGAACATAAAGCTCGCGTGGGTGCCCATTTCCGCGGGCGGGTTCGTGAGACCCACGACGCGTACGCCGTGGTGCTCGACAACTTCGCCGGCTTTGGTCAGTTCACAGTTACCACCGCCGTCGGCCGCCATGTCAATAACGAGCGAACCTTCACCCATGGCTTCGACCATGGCCGTCGTCATCAGGATGGGTGCTTTGCGTCCGGGAACGGCCGCCGTCGTAATTACGACGTCGGCGTTGGCGACTTCATTGACGAGCGCCGCCTGCTGCTGCTGGCGCTCTTCATCAGTGAGTTCGCGCGCGTATCCGCCCGCGGCGTCGGCGGTCACGCCGAGCTGAACGAAGGTCGCACCGGCTGATTCGGCTTCTTCCTTGGCTGCGGACCGAACGTCATACGCTCGGACCTTCGCACCCAAACGACGGGCCGTGGCGATCGCCTGGAGGCCGGCGACACCGACACCCATGACCAATACGCGGGCGGGTCGAATGGTCCCCGCGGCCGTCGTGAGGAGGGGAAAGAAACGGTCAAAATACGTGGCTCCCGCGAGAGCCGCCCGATATCCACTCACCGTGGCTTGGCTGGACAGCGCGTCCATGTACTGGGCTCGCGAGATTCGCGGCAACAAGTCGAAGGACAGGATCGTGACGCGACGATCAACGAGGACCTTGACGACGTCGCTGGCGAGGAGCGGGGACAGAAACGACAAGTGAATCGATCCTTCCGGGACCTTCGCTGCCTCGTCGAGAGTCGGCGGATTCACCCGCAGGTTGATGTCGCCGCTCGGCGCGTCGGCGATGGTCGCCCCCACGTCGGTATACGTCGAGTCTGGAAAGTGGGCCTTTTCCCCGGCGCCACGCTCAACGACAACTTCCCAACCATCGTTGACGAGTGCTTTGACGGCCTCGGGCGTTAATGCCACTCGAGTCTCGCCCGCCCGGGATTCGCGGAACAGAGCAATTCGCATTACCTAGTTCTACCAGCCCCACAAACCCCCCTGAGACATTCGCCGCGGCGTTGTCTCATTGATGATCGGTCGCGCGCATGAACGTGATCAACACGTCCGACGCCACCTGCGGTGACTCGAGTGGCAGCCAGTGTCCGAACCCTTCGAGTCGTTCGAAATGAAACCCGGCGGTGCAGTACTCGCGTGAATTCGCCATCTGACGTTCGCTGAGCGCGAAGTCACCCGTCGACCAGACACCGAGCGTCGGGACGGTGATCGGCGGCAACACCGGTGGATCCGCGACGAATGCTTCGGGTGGAATATTCGCGCGGTACCAGAGCAAGTGCGTGCGCATTTGACCGTCGCGCTCGAGCTCGGCGATCACGTCCTCCACCCGAGGGTGCCCGAGCCAGGTGCGCATGGCTTCGTAATCGTGTCGACGTAGGAATGCTTCACCGAGACCTTCGTGCGCGAACAGCAACGTGTACCAACTCTTGATCTGCTGTTCCAGTCCTGACGAACGAAACGACGTCGGGTGCCCCACCGAGAATGCCGCTAGTCGCGAGACGCGCTCGGGCGCGTACGCGGCGGTAACCCAGGCCACGTTCGCTCCCCAGTCGTGTCCGACGAGGACGACGGGACCATCGCCCAGTTCATCAATGATCGCCATCACGTCGGCGACGAGTTCAAACATCTTGTACGCGGCGACGTCATCGGGTTTCGACGATTGTCCGCACCCGCGTAGATCGGGGACGAGACATCGATATCCCGCGTCGACCAAGAACGGCACGACCTCACTCCAGACATCACCGGTGTCGGGCCAGCCGTGCAGCAACAGCACGGGTTCGCCCGTGCCGTAGGTCCGCACGCGCAACCTCACGTCGTCTCGTTGCACCACTCGCTCGTCCATCGCCCGAACGTAGCGCGTTCGTGACGTCCCTCTGCTAAACCGAGCGCGTGGACACCGCGCGAATACTCGTTCCTTCGCCCATCGGCCCCTGGGTGGTTGAAGGTGACGCCGACGGCGTCACCGACGTCCACATGCCCAACGACCACGTACCGCCAACGACGTCGGTCGCGCCACGCACGCTCACCCACGCAGCGACGCAGCTCGCCGAATACTTCGCGCGAGAACGAACGACATTTTCCGTCGACTTGCACCTTCGAGGCACAGAATTTCAACACGACGTGTGGCTCGCTCTCGCCGCGATTCCTTACGGTGAAGTGAGGTCGTACGCCGAGATCGCCATCGCCGTCGGACGACCGCACGCGTACCGCGCCGTAGGGAACGCCAATGGTCGTAATCCCTGGCCCATATTTATTCCGTGCCATCGCGTCATCGCCAGCGACGGACTGGGCGGTTACGGCGGAGGTCTTGATGTCAAGAGGTTCTTGCTGCGTCTGGAAAACGCCGACACTCGTGGCGTCAACGTGTGGGAGCTTTAGAAAATTCCCACTAGTGACAACGCGCGTCGAGCCGCGCGACGACCGCTCACTAACGCGCCTTGAATCGACGGCGTTTCCGTCCAATCACCCGCTAGGAGGACACCGTTCATCGACAGGTCACGGCGTAGTGCGAGGGGTGCGCGGAGATCAGGCAGGGCGTGAGGAATCTCACTCCTCGCCACGAGCTGTACGTCTGAGGTCGCAAGACCGTAGAGACGCGCCACGTCCTCGACGACGCGGTGCTCGTCCTCGACACGGCGTGCACCGTTACAACTCGCGGCAATGAGGGACTTTCCGGGCGGCGCATAGGTCGATGAAGCCGCCGACATCTCGACCATGTTCGTTGTTCGGCGTCCGTCCAGATCGAGTCGCAGAATCGGTGTTCCGTGCAGCGCAGGTGTCGCGAACCACGACGTCGTCACACCGTTGTCGCTTGGCACGGACACATCCGGTAGCAACCTGCGCGCGGCTGCCGCCTCCGTGGCCACGATGACCACCTGGGCGCTCAAGGAATCGTCGTCTGTCGTGACGGAGTGTGCTGTCACCGACCGCACACGCGTCGACGTATGAATGTCGACAGTCGTTAAGGATGCGGCCATCAGTTGGGGCAACGCGCGGACGCCGCCTGCGGGGACGCCCAATGTTCCTCGCACGAAACTCCGCAACGCCAACGTCGTGAAACGCCACGAGGTCGCGAGGTCGTCACGAAGGAGAACACCCGACAGGAACGGTCGCCACAACTCCTCGATCATTCGCGTCGAATACCCCAGATCACGTAACGCGTCAATTGTCGACACGTCCGGCGCGGTCTCGAGGTGAGCGACACCGTGTCGCGAGACCCGCGCGATCAGGCGACCCGCTCGCACGAGGTCCTGGGGGTTACCGGGAAACGAGCCGATCGTCATCGCGACGCTGCGCACATGGTGTCGCGGGTCGCGAAGGACACGGTCGCTCCCGTGGTGGCGGAAGACCACACCACGCTCGAAGGGCGCTAACGACAAGGCGCTGAGGTCAATGGCCGCGCGAAGTTCGGGATAGGCCGTGTTGATGATCTGAAAGCCGCGGTCGATGACAAATCCGTCGACCACATCGGTGGCGACGCGACCACCGATGTCGGGCGCCGCGTCGAGGAGCCCCACGCGCAAATTCGGTCGTTGCAGAACTTGCGCGGCTCGTAGACCGGCCAGGCCGGCACCCACGATGATCACGTCGTAGGACGTCATCTCGTCACCCGCGATCAGACGAGGTCGAGGGAGCGACGACGGTGTCAACGCTCGGAACTTCGAGGCGCCACAGACTCGGCGCGGTAGCGCCGAAAGCGGCGGCGTACCACGAGCGGTGCGCTCGGCGAATAACCACCCACGCGGTGCGATAGAGAACGATCGCCGCGGGCAATTCAACGATCAACGCTTCGAGAAGGGATTGCCGAAAGTCGCCGCTGCGTGCAGTCGTGACATCGAACCACGCGTCAATGAGAAACATGGTGGCGGTGGCGACGGCGATGAAGGCGAAGACCATCCGTCGCTTCCACGCCGCCCAGATCAACGTGAAGAGGGCGACCACCTGCACTGCGTCCAGTCCCACCCACGCCAAGCGCCAATGCTCGGCCACGTAGGTCCTCGGCAACTTCCATTCTAGAAAAATGGTCCACGCGGATAGTGCCGTGGTCGAAATGACCAACGTCGAGAGAAACAGAGGGCGTCCGTGTCGAACGAGTTGCGGTGAGACAGTCTCGTGTCGCCGCACGCCTAGGCGGCACCGCCCGCGGCCTGCGCGGCGGCCATGGCGTTCACGCCCGCCTCAAAGGCGCTCAACTGCTCGGCGTTGAGCACTTCGAGGTACACGGCCATCTGTGTGGTGGTCATCGTCTCCGCACGCTGCATGGCCTCGGTGAGTTCGTCGCTCGGGGTCGGTGCGTCATCCTCGGAATAGCCGTGGAGTTTGAAGATGCTGGCGTTGGTGGCGTAGCACGCGTGCGCCGCTGCAATCTCGACGGCCTTGACCGAATCAATGTGCACGCCGCCGCGCAGTTCACGCAGAAGGATGGTGGCGAGATAAGCGGCGCGAACCGGGGACGCGGGAACCTCGGCCGCCCGGTACCCATCAAACAGCGCGTAGCGACCACCGGGCACGGCGTCGATCACGATACGCGCGGCGTCCGCGTAGTCCCTCAGCGTGGCTTCGTCGATTGCCGCGAAGGTCCGCTCGGCATATTGGTACGCCGCTTCCAGGTGGGCCGGTACGACGACCTCGATGTCGCCCTTTTCACGCGACCGCGTCCACAACATGTCAATGGCGTTGTCGTGAAAGAAATAGAAAGCTTCGGTCACCGTGTCCGCGTCAACGTCGCCCAACACGCCGGCGCGGCCGAGACCATAGAACTCAAAGACGTTGAGTCCCAATCCCGCCGCGAGCTCAGCCGTGTTCGAATCGAAGTAGTAGGACATGCCGAGGGTCTGGATCGGACCGGCGACGCTGGTTTCGACGAGATAAGTAGTCACCAGCGCAGAATAGAGCCTGTCCGACAATTGACGTGTCACTGTCAGTAACGTTGGTCTGCGCTCGCGCGATCTATGGAAACTTTCGCACTCACCCCCTGGCGGCAGGCCGTTGACGTCGCGTCACGGTCCATTGCGAAGGAGATGACTCGTCGAGGTCAGATGGTTGCTCGAACCGTGACGCGACGTCACGAGGAGCCCGACGCCGAAATTGGTTGGCGCGTTGTCAATTTAGATCTCCACGGTCGTGTCTTTCGCTACCGCGTGACGGACAACGACGATGCTCACGGTCCGAGCGGACCGGGCACCCCTCCTATCTGGGCCATCAATATCCACGGCTACTTCGCCGGGGGCTCGATGTACGCGCGCGAATCCCTGCGCTTGGCGCAGCGCCTCGGTTGGCGCGTGGTCAATCCGTCTCTTCCGGGATTCGGCGGCTCGGCCCCCTTGGACTGGGGTGCGGTCTCCATTAACGCGCTCAGCGATCACATTGACATCGTCCGCCAAGAATTAGGTATTGAGAAATTCGTCTTGCTCGGACACTCCATGGGTGGTGCCGTCGCCATTGACTACGCCTCGCGTCACGTGCGTGACGTCTTGGGCGTGATCTACCGCGACGGCGTCGCAACGCCCGAGTGGCAAGACCGACACGGCCTACCCGCGCGCTTGGTCGGCACCGTCCTGCCGGACGTGGCGCCCATGGTCGACCTTGCGTCCGCTATCGCGCTCGATACACCCGACCTCATGATCGGGCACATGTTCACGACCATCCGGGCGCTCATTCCTGATCTATCGAGCAACTTCAAGACGGTCGCGCATTCCGCGCCGGTGGCCACGATGCTGATGCATCTTGATCTCACCGAAAGTGTTCGACACGTCGCTCGCGCCGAGGTGCCTATCTACGCCGCGTGGGGTTGTTTTGACCGAGTGGTCACGTCATCGGCCGCCGCGGCTTTCGAACGAGCCGCGAATACCACCGTGCAGTGGGTGCCTGGTGGACATTCGTGGATGCTGGCACGTCCGAGTGGCATGTGCGACCTCTTGACCCACGTGCCCTCCGGGATGGCCTACAACGACGTGCTGAATGAACGTTGGCGTCTCGAGCAACATCCGCCGCTGCGGCGAGTGGTCTAGACCTACTGCAGGTAGAGGTCGCCGTTCGCGCCTTCCACGATGTTCAGCACCGTCAACCCCGTCGTGGCGGGTCCCTGGAGAACCTGACCCGTTGCCGCATCGAACTGCGATCCGTGACATGGACACATGATGCGATTTTGTCCGGGGGAATAATTCACCGGACAACCGGCGTGCGTGCACGTCGCGTCGTAGCCAACAAAGGTGTTCTCCGCGGTGCGGATCACGAGCCCCGGGTCACCCGAACTCGGAATAGTGAACGTGGCCGATGAGTTGACTTTGATGCTGGACGCCGGTCCGAGATTAAGTCCACTCGTCCCGGGCGTCGTGGTCGCTCCGGGCGTCGTCGTTGTCGAACCCACGGTCAAGTGAGTCGTGCCACCCTTGGCGTTGTTCTTGGCAACTTGACCCGCACCGACGGCGGCGCCCGCAAGTAAGACCGAGGTACCGGCCGCAATGCCCGCCGACGTCGCCGTGAGCAATGCGGTTCGACGATCAATTCGTGCGCCCGCTTCTTCGGTCACCGTCGGTACATCGCCAAGAAAGGGACAGCCGTGCGGCACACACTTGCCATCAACGCGAGCCCCGCACGCGCCCTTCTTATACGCGCCGCATACGGATTGAACCTGCGAAAAGGTGACGGCCACCACCGAAGGATCGGGGGCACCGGCCTCGCGCGCCGCGCGGCGCTTGATGTAGCCATCAAGAGACAGCCGCATGGACGGGGCGGCCACAATCATGGGCATCCACGCGAAGAAGAACACGATGTCCGCGCCCGTGAAATACGGCGTTGAGTGGAAGGACACGGTGAGAAACAACGTGAAGCTCAACACGGCGCCACCAATAGCCGCGACTCTGCTCAAGAGTCCGACCAGCGTCCCCAGACCAATGGCAATCTCGGCCACCGCGATGATGATGCCGATCGTCAGTGCGGCACCCGAAAAATGCGCCAGCAGCGAGCCAATCGGACTGACGCGCACGGAACCTTGGAACTGGGCCTGAATCGACGACGGGTCCTTCGCGTCGAAGAAATGCGGATTGGAAAACTTCTGAATGCCGGCATATAAGAACGTGACGCCCAAAAAGAGACGTAGCGGCAACAGAGCCCAGTCGCTGAGCGACGCCGCATGGGCCGGCGGGCTCACCGTGTCGATAAGGGGCGTGCTGGTGGGCTTGGGTGCAGACATGAGAAGTCCTTTCACGTTCACTCTAGGTAGTTGCGTCACCTGTACGTGGGAGCGACAACAATGGAGTGATGCAAACCGCGGCGATCCTCACTTGGGTCTTAAACGAAATCCAAAAACTCAGCCCGACCTTCGTGTACGTCGTCATCTTCGCCCTGGTCTTTGGCGAGGCAGCGATCTTCTTGGGCTTCTTCCTGCCGGGCGAGACCGCCGTCCTCGTTGGCGGCGCGGTGGCGAGTCGAGGGCACGTCAACATCTTGGTGTTATGCGGCATCGTGGTCGTCGCGGCGATCATTGGGGACTCCGTTGGGTACTTCGTCGGTGAGCGATACGGACATCGCATACTCGGTTTCCCGGTCATTCGTCATCGTCGGGTCGCGCTCGAACGGGCGCTCGAGAATCTGCAGAAACAGGGACCGCGATACGTCTTTATTGGGCGATTCACTGCGTTCCTTCGAGCGGTGATGCCCGGGCTCGCCGGCATGAGCAAGATGCACTATCGACGTTTCTTTCTGGCGAACGCCGCCGGAGGGCTGGTGTGGGGAATTGGGTTCACCTTGCTCGGCTACCTCGCCGGTAGCGCGCTGGCGAAAGTCGAGCACTACGCGTCGGTCGGCGGATTGATCCTGCTCGCTCTGGTGGTGACGTTTTTTGTATGGCGACACTTCCGCTCGAAGAAAAAAGAACAGGCTGACGAAGCCGCGTGGTTGGCTGATCACCCCGACTTCGACGCGGACAATCCGACGGCGTCTTAGGCGAGGGCCTCGCGAACGTCGTCGGCCAGTACGACCTGCCAACGACTATCGCGCCACGCC
>Ga0208872_1002176_pt1 | contig 11490 bp, 21 predicted proteins | sample CryBogCBH12Aug08_FD_185508 | JGI IMG/M metagenome (GOLD analysis project Ga0208872, IMG submission 185508) | Freshwater microbial communities from Crystal Bog, Wisconsin, USA - CBH12Aug08 (SPAdes) | ecosystem: Environmental > Aquatic > Freshwater > Lake | place: Crystal Bog, Wisconsin, USA... | reverse complement strand
TGGTACGAAAAAAACCGTAAACGCTAATGCCCCTTCGTAAAGGTTCCAGCCGTACCGTGATCGGTGCCAACATACGCACCGAACTGAAAGCTGGTAAGCCACGAAAGCAAGCCGTTGCCATTGCACTACGCATGGCCGGAAAGAAAAAAAAGTAAGACGGTGACCTACGTGCCGTTTTGTTTATCTCTACTCAACAGAAAGAAACACCATGACTGACATTACAAACGAAGAAGTGAAAACCACTGCCACCGAAATTGCTGCCGGTGAACTTACGTGCAGCTGTGGCGTGATCAACGCTGCCACTAACACCACGTGCTACGTGTGTGGTGCGGTGTTTGTGGAAGTGGACGCAGCTGAATAAGTCCTGATAAGACACCCTAACTTTAGGGTGACTTGACTTTAGTTTGGCTACCCAGTACCTTTGTGGTGCTGCACCACGCAGCACAAAACGAAAGGTACCAACATGGCTACAAAGCCGAACCCGGTAGTGACTACTGACGTAGCACTCACCACCAACACGGTCATTGAACTTATGACCAACCCCACCACGGACTGGAACGCACTTAGCTTTACGGTGTCCAGCCCGGAAGAAACCAGTGCCCGTATTGCTGCACGTGAGTTGAACGCCAACAGCCTTGACGATCTGTTGGGTGGAAGCGACACGATCAGTGGCAACGACTACGTTGGCAAGTCGTTCATGGTCAGCGACGTGGAATGGCTGCCTAGTGACATTGCTGGTGAAGGTTTGCCGTTCTACGCACTGATCCACGCCGTGGACATTGAAGGTGAAGTTATCCGTATCACCACTGGTGCCCGTTCCGTTCTTCGTAAGTTGGCGATTATGAAGCACAATGGTTGGTTGGGTGACGGTTCGTGGGTCAAGATCGTCAAGTCCGAAAAGAAGACTGACGCTGGCTACCAGCCCCTTGACTTGGCAAAAGGTACGGCCCCGGAACAGCCCTTCTAGGCCATGCCACGAAGCCCGGAAATAACCGCACGTCAAAAGCTGCAAGCAGCCCTAACGACACTGAACCGTGCTGAAACGGCCCACAAACGGGCACGTGCAGCATTGAATGAAGCAATGGTTATGGCTGTCAAGGCTGGTGTGACCCGGTACGAAGTAGCGAAGTTGGCTGGTATCAGTGGCACCCGTGTCAGTCAAATTCCCGGAATGCCAAAAGGCAAAAACGCCCGTACTGGTGAAGCTGCGTAATCGTGGCTACCCGTAAGCGTACAGCTGCACAGTGGAACGCACTAAGCGAGACACAGCGAAAGCGTTATGTGTCAGCCGGACGTACCGGGAAGCTAACGGGTACACCCAATTTGACCCCCACCCAAGTCCGTGCCTACTACCTAAATGGTGGTGACTTGGGTGGGGGCCGTGGGTATCACCCAGAAAAAAACGCAGCACCCAAGAAGGTCACCCAAGCTGCCATGATCGGGCAAACGACCAGTGACCAGACCCGGCAACTACGTCAGTGGCGTAAACGTGAAGCCCCGAAATGGTTGCCAAAAGACCAAGCCGTAATGGGTGACGATACGGCAGCAATTTTGGCCAGTATCGGTTTGCAACCTAAAAACTGGAAGGACGTACTGATTACGGCTAACCCTGACGGTAGCTACACCATGACGGTCACCAGTAAGCGAAGCCAACGGGTGCGAAAGGTGTTGTTGCCGGATCGTGACAGCCTGAGTGAAGTTCGTTCTCTTTTCAACGGCACGGCCCGGCAACGTGTCAATTCCAAGAAAGAATTTGAACGGCTTCAAAAGTATTGGGCCAACGTCAATGGTGGTGCGTGGCAAATTGCATTTGACGTGCAGTACGGCACCCCCACCAAGCAAGACAACGCAGTACCAACGACAACGGTAGGCACACCCCTACCACGAAAGGCAAGAAAATGACTGACGCTGTAAATGACCCCAGTTTTAGAATTCATGAACTACGTGTTGCGTACCTTGACGCAGCTATAGCGGAACTTATCCTGAACTGCAACTTGGTTGAAGCTGGAAGCCTTGAACAGCTGCCAAGCCGGGTGCAAAAGGTTGAAGAAGCAACACGCTTAGTTGAAGGTGCGTGGCAACTGTATAAGCAGTTCACCACGGCAGCGTTGAACTTTGACGCTTACGAAGAAGCAGCAAAATTGGCACAAACCACGGAAGGTAGCACAGAATGAGTTTTTTAGCGTTTTTCCTTGCAGCCGGGCTAATTGCCTTGCTGTCGTTTTTGGTTGGTCTGATCGTTGGTGACCACCTCGCACAGACCCCGTTGCCGTACCAGCCCAAGCACGGCCCGAATTCCAACGGCAACATTCGTATTCTTGACGAAGCAGACCCGTTTTGTGATCACGGGTACTTTTCAGAATGCGATTATTGCCAAGCGGAACAAAAGTAATGTGTTGGAACTATGAAGCTGGAACCACTTACCAGCCAGACCCCAAAGCCAATAGCGTTATTGACACCCGGCAACCGGCAGCTGTACGTAGAAACCGTCTACGGCAAACAGCTGTTTACGGGTAAGCGAGACATTGAAAACGCACTGACCAAACTAACGGACTTTGTGTGCTACGTCAGCAGTGGCTTACAAGCTTTGACACGTACCACCGGGGCCACGCAGTGGTTGCTTTCGACGTGGCACGGACGAGACGTAAAAATGACCCACGTACCAACGGGTCTTACCGTCACGTCATTACGTCACACGTTGGACGGTTCCACTGATCCTTTTGGCGATCTAATACGTGGCATCAAATGGCTACGCAGTTATGGTGTAAAACCAGCGTCACTTAGTTCTATGTCATGGCAGCTGCTACGGGCCAGTCTTAGTAAGCCACTCACCATTGGTGCTGACCCGGAACTAACCAGACCAGCTTTCTTTGGTGGTAGACAGCAAATTGAAAAGCCACAGCTGTACCGTCAGACCAAATCCATTGACATTCGTGCTGCGTACCCGGCTGCTATGGCAGCACGGCCCGTGGCACTCTCGCTACGCAAAGTTCACCCCAGTACGTATTTGAACCCTATGGAAGCCGGAATAGCCACGGCCACTGTTCACGTGCCAAGTGATCTGCCACACCCACCTTTACCGAAACGGGTAGAAGAAAACGCCATTCAGTTTCAATGGGGAACGCTGCACGGTACGTGGACGTGGTGTGAATTGCAAGCTGCCATTCAACTTGGGTGTGACGTTCAGGTAGAAGACTGTTATGCACCACGGCGCACCTATGACCTTTTTGGCACGTGGTGGGAAATGGCACGTACTGGACGTGACTTACCCGGTGCAGCTTCTAACTTTGCCAAAGCCGTAGCCAATTCCACGTGGGGTCAATTTGCCATGCGTGGTGGTGATCGTGGTGAAACCCAGTGGGTGGACGATAAAGGAAACGAAAGCTTTACGACTTTGCTGCCACCCCGTGGTATGCCACACCAGTTTGCCGTTCACGTCGCTGCTGAAATTACAAGCCGGGTACGCACCCAAACCTTGCTGGAAGGTTTATACGGCACCACTGGCACGGCTATTCACACGGACACTGACGGAATGATTATTTACAAGAATGCGCAGCTGCCAACCAATACCGGCCCCGGCTTTGGCCAGTGGTCAATTCGTGAGACTATGAAGGTAGTGGAAATTCGTGCGCCACAGTTTTACCGGTACAAGTCTGACGATCTAGACCAGTGGCAATACGTGGCCAGTGGTATGACCCCGGCACAAGCTGCACTGACCTTTGACCGCTACGGCACGGTACGTACTTGTATTGCATTTTTGGACGCTACTGACGTGACATTGCCACCAGCCAACGCACACGACGAAGCAACAATTACCCGGTTGCTAGAAGAAGCGAAAAACATAGCGTGACTTTTTCTGACCAACTACACCTAGACCCGTGCCGAAAATGCCGGGCATTGTTTTTACGCAGCGACATGGTGCCAGCCAACAAAGCCATTGTGCATGGCAGAAAACCCAAACCAACGGCCCGTGGTTGGTACTGCAAGTTATGCGTAAAGCCCTAAATTTCAAGGAAAAATAAATACTTGACTTTAGGTGTGCTTTGGTAGTACCGTATCCACGTAGTTCAAAAACACGACAGTAAAGGCTAAAAATGGAATTGTTTGAAATTGAAGCTGCGTGTTCTAAGTTGCAACTGGCTTTACAAGAAACCATTGCGGAACGCTTAGAACAGTTGCTACAAGAAGAATGTGACCACTACCGGGTTCGTATGATCGGTGACCAGTTCTACCCGTACTGCCCTATGTGTGGGGTGAAACTGTGACACAAATGTATTACTTGGCAATTGTTTTCATTCTTGGTGTCATTATTTATTGGGTTTCGCCCAAATGACCAACAGTGAAGCCAGAAAACGCAAAGAAGAAATGGAAGGAAACACTATGCGTATTGACAGCACCCTAAAAAGGGTGGAAACCATTGACAGCCTGACGGTTCGTACCCTACGTGCTGACCTTGAAGCTGCTTTACTGGAAAGCCAAAAACGGGCTTTTCAGTCCAACCAGACTGACAGCCCACTACACCAGCAGCATTTGGGGATCGTCACCGGGCTACAAAAAGCATTGAAAATACTGCAAACGCACCGTTTGTAGAAAACTGGTAAGGTGAAACCGTTGGCTGTTTTCTACGGTTTCCCTTCCGTTTCCGTGCCTTTCCAGCCAACCAGACCAGCCCGGTAGTGAAAGCTACCGGGCTGGTCTATTTTTTTGCCGGGGTGACTTGCAAAGCTGAAAAGCGGTCAGTAGTGTCACCATTGACTGTGGTACGTCTAGAAAGAAAGCAATGCCTACAAAGCGAACTTTTGACCTAGTGATAATCACGGCCCTTCTTTTGCACCCGGCTGTTGGCTTGGTGCGTATGGCTGCAAGCCGTTGGGTTCGTGAAGACGAAGGTATGAAGCAGAAGCTTGGTGGTGCATTGGTGGTAGCTCTCTAATGGCCCAGTCCTACAACATGTCCGCACAAGAAGCCGGACGGCCCCAACCGCAGACCACCGTTGAAGGTGCGAACGGTGGCCCGTTTATTCGTCACTCACAGCCGGGCCGTGCCCCCCAGTACGTCGTTTCTGGTTCGTCGTTTGGTTCGGTCATTACGCAGCCGTTGGTTGCACGTCCGGGATACTTCCGCAATTTCCGTGTGAACCAGACGTTGGTGACCGGTGGTACGATCACTTCCGGTACGGTTCAGCCTGACGCACCGTACAACGTAAACAGCCTTATCCAATTGAAGGACAGCTTCGGCACTCCCCTCCTCGTTGGCGGAGGCTACGAAATTGGCTACCTGACCAACCTTCTTGGTGGTTCGGCTGGTATCTTGAACGGCACGAACTCTACGCCTAACCTGCCTTCGTACTCTGCGCTTAGTGCTTCCACTGGTGCTGGTGCGTTTAGCTTCCAGCTGCCCCTTGAATTTGCGAAGGCTTACGGTGTCCTTTCGGGTGCTAACGCTTCCTTGCTTCCCACTTTGCAGCTGAACTTGAACAGTGCTACGGGTGTGTTTGGTTCGGGTTCGTCTGGTTCGTACCCCACGATCACCACGACTGTCAGCAGCGACTTCTACTGGCTGCCCGAAGGCGTGAACGTGGAACCGCCGGGCTTGGGTACCACGCGCCAGTGGCAAGTGGTTCAGGCCAACCCCAACATTGGTGCCAGTTCGAACGCCCGTGTGCAGTTCCCTCGTCTTGGTGGCTACCTTGACACCATTGCCATGATCGTTCGTGACAACACGGGTGCCCGTACGGACGGTTTCTGGCCCGGTGGTTCGGGTACTGCGCTTGGTACGGGTACGGCTTTGAACAACCGCGTCCAGCTGTACGTGGACGGTGTGCCGTACCTTGACACCACTGTTAGCGAACTCATTGATGACATGGCTATCCAGTTCGGTTTCAACAGCAACGTTGGTTTGACCCGTCCTACCGGTGTTATGGCTGTCAGCCGTAAGACCTCGCTGAACCAGACCAACATGGGTCTGCTGGACACGGGTGAAACGTACCTTTCCACCAACCCGGCAACGCTTATTGAAGCGAACTTTGCCCCGGCTGGTGCTGGTTCCAACAGCCCGGCAACCATGTCGGTCTTGGTTGGCCAGATCGTTCCCACGGGTGCGATCATTCAGGGTCTGCCGGAACTGTAAACCATGTCTGGTCTTTCGCTCAGTGTTGGGGGCTTTGGTGGCACTGCTGCCACCACTGCACCCCAATACGGCACTGCTTCCAGCTACGCCAACGGTGTCAATGCCAGCAATGCTGCGTTTGGTTCGGGTTTCACCACGCCTACCCCTTCAACGGGCAAGGTGCTTGGTATGTCTAACCCCACTGGTGCAGCTTTGTGGTTTGGTATCGCTGCCATGACTGGCTTAGTGCTTATTCGTCGTTCCCTTCCCAACTAACAGAAAGTAATTACCATGACCCGTAGCCCCATTTTTTGGTTCGTCGCTGGCGTTGGTTCGGTTTGGGCTTACCACAAGTTTGTGAAGCCTATTCCGTCTAACAAGGCTTAGGACGTTGCGTGATCCCCGTAGGACTTGGCATAACCGTTTTGGGTTATTCCATTTTTTACTACGGGGTCACACAGATCAAAGGTGGTAATTGGGGGTACTTGGACTTGACGCTACCTACACGGTGGACTGTCCAAGTAGCTGCAACTGCCCGTGACGGAAATACCGGCACTGTCGCTACTGACGGTGCTGGTAGTTCCGGTTCCCCCAGCATTTTGGGTGAAGCAAATAAGATCGGCACCAAGCTGACAAAGTTTTTATTGGGGCCTATCTTCTAATGGCTAACCCACTCTTATACCCGGCACTAGCTGAAACCGGCCTAATCATTTACCGTGACGTGCAAGCTGGTACGGCCAAGACAAACCCGGTACCGTATTTGCCATTGCCAAACCAATTGGTTTCTGTGGCAATTGTCTACGGTATTCTTGGTGTGTTGCCCGAACGTTTTGACCGGGTAGCTGCAATGCTTGGGTGGGGTTTTGTCGTAGCCACTGCACTGAATTTGTATGACCCCAGTGCTAAGGTAGTGGCAACAAAGAAAGCAGCTATTCAACTAGCTGCCCAAAACTAAGAAGGTATTATGTCTGGTTTTCTAAGTCTCGCTACCCTGATTATTGGTGGTGTGATCGTGGCTGACATTCTGACCCACCCACAAGGTACGGCAGCTGCAACGAACGCTGCAACGAAGGTGTGGGGTAGTTCGCTGAACGCACTGCTTGGTAAGGCCAGCTAATGCGTCACCACATTCGTACCCTTCAAGTACCCGTAAATTACGGTACGGGTGCGTTTACGGTGTTGCCAGCACGTAGTTCTACTGCGTCGTTCAATTCGGGCAACGTAGTCGTAGGTGCCCCCGGTACCGTTCCCGTGCCTAGCCCACGTCCGGCTGCACTGAATGACGGTGAATTGGGTGGCCCTTTCAACCAGCCTAGTTCGGTAGCCCCAAACTGGATTTTGCCTAGTATCTACGTGGCCAAGATCAACACACCGGGCAATTTCCACCTTTCGGGTGGTCTGTACACGGATAACTACAGCCCAGTACCGGCTGCCACGTGGACACGTATTCCGGCCCAGTGGCAAAAGCGTGTACGTGTGGGTGGCCGTACGGTCACCAGTGCGTTTAGGCCATTCACTCAATGGCCCACGTACGGCAGAAATGGAAACGTCTAGTGCCCGTTGAAACCAAAGATGGTGCGTCACCACGTAGTGCAGCTGCTGCACGATCAGCAACCGTGAACCAAATGTACGCCGATAAGGGTAAGACGGTCACGGCTGAAAAAGAAGTTATTGACCCTAAGACCGGTGGACTTATGGCCGGGGGCAAGCCAATTGTAGAAGGCCCCCCACTGCCAAAAATGGAACCGGTGAAGGTCAATGGCAACACTGACCAGAAGGTCGCCAGTGCTGCCGTAAAGCCCACGAACGCCGGATCTGTGCGTAATGCTGGTGCTACTCGTCAGCAGACCACGACAGCCGTAGACAATGACAGCCAAGAAGCTACGAAAGCCACATTGAACACTGACATTAGTAATTTGAACCGATCCATTGCAGCCTTGCAAGCCACGAACGCCACGCAAACTGCTGACATTACAGCTTTGAAACAGCAAGTAGCCACGTCAGCAGCTGCGTTGAACGGGGTGCAGACCCAAATTGGCATGGTGCAAACGGCCCAAAGCACGGCTACCGGTGCAACCAGCAGCAACACGGGTGTTGCAACCACGTCTAGTGGTGGTGGCATTTTGTCATTCTTTGGCACCAACACCGGCAAGCTGGTAGTGGTTGGTGGTATTGCTGCTGGTATCTTCTTTTACGTACGCAGCCGTGGTGGTTGGAAGAATTTGGGTGGTGAGTAATGAACGCACGTGATCGTTTGTTTTCGTGGGCTGCTGGTGTGCCGTGTGGCATTAGTTGGCACACCCCTAGCCAGTCTGACTTTCGTAGCCGGGCACGGGGCCGTTGGGTGTCTGACGTGGTAGACGGTACGCACGCACCTGCTAGTTCGGTTCGTATTTACCCGGACGGAACCGTAGACACGGTTTCTTTGTGCCATGACGGTCAAAGCTGGTTGGACTTGGGTGGCAACGCTGCCGTGGACTTTCGTGCTGGACGGTACTAGCTATGTATCACCGTCACGTTTTTACTCATAACCAAAACACTGCTGGTAAGCAACGTGTGTTAGCCCGTAAGGACGCTGTGTGGTTTGCCCCCAGTGGCCAGACCTACATGGTGCTTCCTACCAACCGGGGTATTATCAACCCTTCTAACCGTGACATTACGTACACGGTTGCCACGACCCCGGCTAAAAACACGTCTAGCCCCCGTTTGTTTGGCAAGCGACACGTGTACGGCACCAACACCACTACCCTTTGGTTCTAGATCATGGACAGAAACCTAGAACGGGTCACTACCATTATTTTGCTTATTGGTGAAGCCAGTGGCGTGTTTGCTGGTTTTTGTCCGTCATGGTTCACCGTGGCCAGCCCCTTCTTTCACGAACAGGAAGCCAAAGACGGAAACGTAAAGCGTATTCGTGCTGGTGAAGCAGCTGCCACTGGCATTGTTGCAGCTACCGGGTGGGCTGTCAGTAGGGCTATGAATGACCCGGTGCCGTTTTGGGCTTCGTTGGCGATCTGTGGCGTGTTCGTCGCTGGTTATGAATACCAAATTGCTAACCCTTCTACCGAAGAAGGTACCAGCATGACCGGACTATGGCAGCGTATTACTAAGGCCAACTAATGGCCACCAAGTCAGTCACCAAGTATCCCACGTGGGAATACGCATTTCTTTCAGCTATTGGTGCGCCACAAAATGAAGCACAGCTGGAAGCATTGAACCTTTGGGCACGGGCCGAAGGTATGCCTGACGGTGCCAATAACTGGTTAGCGTTTACGGCCCCCACCAGCAATTTGAATGAGTGGGGCACCGTTGGTACCAGTTCAGCCGTTGAAGGTAGGACTGTGGCACCGGGTCAGTGGAACATTTTTGACAACGGGCAATTATCCGTAGTCACCTACCCCACGTTGGCATCTGGCGTAAAAGCATTAGTGGACTTTTTGCAACACGGTCACCAAGACATTATTGACGCACTACGTGACCCTAACGCCACCGTGGTCAGCATTGGTGACGCAATTACGGCTGACCGTGCATGGGGTGCTGACGGTAAAAAAATAATTGCGTACTCACAAGGCAAAGACGTAGCTATTTATAACAATGGTGGTACCACGGGTGGTGGTGCGACACAGAAAACCGGTGGCTTTACGCAGTGCGACAGCAGCCACGCCGTTATTGGTTCCGGGGGCATTTTCGGTGTGGGTGCGTTTACGTTGGTCAATGAATGCCAAGCCAAAGCACTTATGGGTGGTCTTACCATTGGTCTTGGTTTGGTGACCATGAACGTTGGCATGGCGATCTTGCTTATAGGTTTTACAGTCAATTCAACGTTAGGCAAAGCTGCGTTAGACCTGATACCGGGTACCGGTTCAACAATTAGCCGGGTCGCCAAACTTGGTGGCCAAGCCATTGACAAACGAACCAAGAAAACTACCGCAGTTGCCCCGGCACCATGACTATTCAAGATCTAGATAAAAACGTTAGTGCGTACGCCGACAGCAGTGGCAACGCTACGTTCACTTTTGAAGCCATACCGCTAAGTCAAACGTGGACGTTTACGGCCACCATTCCGGGTGCGGAAGACACTGCCGTAATTGTGGCTGCCAGTGGTGCCAGCACTTACGGGCAATGGAAAGGCAGTAATTCGTGGGGGCCTATTCAGTTGGGTACCAACGATCAGCTAATTTTGACGGTGACCGGACTTAGCCCCGGTCAGCTGTACATAGCAAGTATTCAGGGTTATGTTGCTACGTCACAAGACGTACCCCCGGTGTACCCAGTGGCGTACGCCGACACGGTGACTACTAATACACAGCAAATTGTGCTGTATAACAAAGGCTACACAGCTGCACAATGGTCAGCTGGTTCCGGCAGCGTCACGTACAGCATTCCTATTCCACCCGGCTACCGTTCCATTATTGTCACGGCAGTATGGGCCGGAACTATCACGGTTTTTCCGGCCCCCGGTATTACGATCACCGCAACGGGCAACGTCACGGGTGCCACGTATCAAGGTTTCACGCCACCGTATTTGGTTCCCACGGCCGTAGGTACCTTGCAATACAACCAAAACGTGGTACAGCGTTTTGCCGTTATTCAAGGAAACGACACAGCCCTAAACATTACGATCACGTCCAGCAACCCAACCGGTGGCACTAATTTTTACGTGTCCGTAGGGGCCGATCTCACCAACGTAGATACGCTTATTTACGCACCGGGTACGGCCCAATACAATTCGCAAAGCAACCCCGGTGCGTTAGCAGTAGGCCAACCGTGGTCTTCCAGCGTGGTCACCAGCCCTACGCCAAGTGGCTACAGCGTCACCCCGTACTTTCAAACGGTACTTGGTGGTAGTCAAATCGTGTATGGTCAAATTACGTCTACGTCTGGCGTAGTCATGTTGCCAGCGTTTTCGGCCACTGACACGCAGCACTATTATCGTTTGCACTCATGTACGGTCAGTGGTGGTGCAGCTGGACAATTTGTGTACCTACAAGGTGCCACGGCCTTTATCCGTGTGTCCATTCAAGGTGTCAATACTAACGTGCAACTAAACGGCCAACTAATTAGCACTACGTTTATGTCCACGGTGGGTCTGGTAGCTGTTCCAAGTGCGTACACGGCAGCTATCAACGTAAACCTGACCTACGACATTATCCGGGTGTCACCTAGCACGTTGAACCAGTCGTAAAACGGCCCCCCGGCAGCGATCCGGGGGGCTTTTTGCTTTTGTACCGGGAACTTTAGTCAAAAAAGATACCTGACCAGCGATTATGGAAGAAATAAACCCCTTCGGACTTTAGGTGGACTGTAGTAGTTTTCGGGGAATGTCCAATAATCACTTGGTAAATGGGGAATTTGGGGGGTTTCGTTTTTAGGGCGGGCGGC
>Ga0208872_1002172_pt1 | contig 11509 bp, 26 predicted proteins | sample CryBogCBH12Aug08_FD_185508 | JGI IMG/M metagenome (GOLD analysis project Ga0208872, IMG submission 185508) | Freshwater microbial communities from Crystal Bog, Wisconsin, USA - CBH12Aug08 (SPAdes) | ecosystem: Environmental > Aquatic > Freshwater > Lake | place: Crystal Bog, Wisconsin, USA... | reverse complement strand
ATACCCACTTACACTCAGCAACCGTCAGCCCAACCACCGGCCCCTCAGCTGCTCGAGGCCGGCCTGGGGGTTAGAGGCCTCGGCGGCGGTTCTCGGCCATAACGATGCTCGTTATGTTTAGCCTGGCACGTCGAGATTCACAGCTGCGGCATATCCAGCCACGCTTGTCTTTGCCTAGAATCCGCTCGGCACGTCGCATATCGCCGCGGGCATACACACCCTTACACAGCCGGCAGGGGTCGTAGTGGTCGTGCATCGTCTGATTCATCAGTCAAACCTCATCTCATGCTTGATATTCATCTCGACCCGCTCGCCGGTGAAGAATCCCGCGGCTTGATCGGCTGGGATACCGGAAGCGTTGTAGTGCCAATGCTCATGGGTGAGACCACAGCCAGGGCAGGTGTAGCGGTACAGCTGCGGGCCTCGTAAGTCCAACTTGGTCATGTCCTCTTTGACCCGCCACGTGCCTGGGCCGGTAGAACCATCCCCAGGTAGTGGGGAACCTGTGGGCACAATAACTCCATCAGTATCAATGTGGGCTGGGCTCATCCCGCCGTATAGTCCCTCGAGCAACATTTGCGTACGTACTCGAGCCGTGGTCTCAGCTGCAATGTGGGCGGTCCAGCTTTGCGGCATATCGTGGTCATCCATGGGCACGTTCACCGGCATGGTTCCTTTATCGTCGGCCCATTGACGGGTGCCACGGCCTTCGGCCCTCATGCCAAATTGGCCCCAAGTGGAGTTCGATATTGCCTTGCCTATCGCACCGGCACCACCAGGGAGAGCTCTTATCTGTTGGGCGAGGGGCCACCAAGGCCCAAACAATTCTGCTGTTCGCTGTGGGGCCCAACATTGCACTACCTCGACTTGGGCACCCAATGATTGGGCCGCGGCCAATTCACACCATGACCACGTGCCCTCAATGTATCCATGTTGGAACGTAATAGTGTCAGGGGCCACGCGGATTGGTAACGGTGCATAGGGCAAGTCCTCGGGCACGTGCACCTTGGCGGCCGCGATTCCAGCGGCACTTGCATCGATAGCGGTAGTCTTGTCGACCTCGCGTAACGATAAAGCGTAGCCACCTGGTCGAGCTTGAGCCGTTGGATAGGCCTGCTCGATGTCGACCAGCTGCATATCTTTGTATAGTCCAGCGTTGGTAATTTCCTGCCTGCCACCATAAAAAGCATCCTTGCCCACGTCTTTATCAAAGCCAACGGTATAGACCCTATCAAGCGAAGCCCTAAAAAGTTGCCATGCCATGGCGGGAATCGAAGCCGGCATGACACCATAGTCTCGTAACCATTTCAATAGAGTTTCAACATCTTCATAGGCGTTACGCTCATCAACCGTGCCCTTGAGGCTAGAAACTCGCACGCCTGTCGGCAGGTGGGTCATGCGGATAATCTTGTCTCGCCATAGGTCGGCCTTCCATGACGTAGCCCCCGTGGTGTGCATCAAGGCATCAAGCGAATTGGGAACGTAACAAACCCAGCCATCCAGCGTGGCTAACAGCTGCTCGACCGGTTGCCGGCCATAGGCCGTGCGGTCACCGTTACGGTCTCTGACCATAAGCCCACGCTGGCTCGGATAGAGCACAGCAAAAGGCTTGGGCTTGTATTTGGTCAGGGGTTCTAGTTTCATGCGGCACGCTGGCCATAGTTTTGCTCAAAATCGATAGCCCCAAAAATGCTCGGGTTGGCTCGAATCCAGCGAAGAAAATCAATAGCGGCCTGTTGGTCAGGTAGTTCAATAGAAAAGGCATAGCCCCTGATAGGCTTGATGCGTACTGTGACAGGTTCACTTGGTTGCCGGCCCCAGATAAAGGTCACCGACTTCCAGCCAGCTTTGCGGCCCAAGCGGTCTCGAGCGTTAGGTGCTGGGGTAATGGTTGACAGAATGGCAGCCGTGGTGTTGTCCATATCGGCTGGGCTGCGTGGCAGCCATTTGGGAAAGTTGCGGCCTCGACGCCAAGCCTCAAGTGCTCGGCGGTCGCTGGGACGGCTTTGACCTTGGGCAGCTCTGACGAGCAGCGGCCTTGGTGCTTGTGTCTTGGGTGCCTTGGGGCCGTGACCTCGAGCACGGCGAAGGTCAGCCGTGCGATATGTAGACCTTGTGACACCCGCACGGATGAGACGAGCTCGGTACGGTGCACTGAGCTCATCCCATCCTTTGCGGGCGGCCACGGCTATTCAGCCTTGTTTGCGTTAAGGATTTGGTGAATCCTTGAATGGTGTTGGTCAATTGCCCTAGCAATCTCGGCCTTGCTCAGTCCTGCCTCGTCGGCAAGCACCACGGCCTCATCCAACCTTTTACGAGTGGCCTCTTTGGCTGCCACAGCCGCCTCATAATTCGCGTGCGCGACGTAGAGACGGTGCAAGGCATCCGCGGCCTTGTCGCGGGCCACTAGAACGCCTGGTGAACGACGCCGGCAACCAAGTCAAGCGGGGTGTAACCGCTGGCTGTCTTGGAGCCCTCGACCAGCTTGACATTGGCAGGGAACCAACCCTCGGCCTTGATCTTGGCCACCTTGAGCATGATGCTACGGGCACCGGTTGAAATCTTGAGAATTTCACCGTCAAGGTTGGCACCGGTCAGGATGGCAAAGAATGGCAAGCCCTCTGAGCCTTCAATGGTTGATTGACGGAAGGTAACGTCAGTCAAGGTAAATGGCTTGTTGAGGTAATCACGGGCATGAGTTACCTCAGAGCCACCGAGCAATGCCTCAAGGCTTGAGGCGGCCAAGATTTCAGCATCGATGCGAGCTGCAACCGTGGCAGGGTCCTCGGCGGCCACCACAAAGTCTTTGGCACCACCTGATTCTACGTAAGCAATAACGTCTTGGGCGTTCAAGCCCTCGTTGGCAGGGATAACAGTAGTCATATCAACTAGCCTCTTTCATGAGTGTTTTACGTGGGTAGGACCACGGGTACAGGATGCACCAGCGAGGGGTCAAGCCATCCAGAAGCTCGACCCCTCAAGGTGCACCCTAAAGCCCGTCGATTTCCCAATCGTAGGGTTGTAGGTTGCTGTGCCCTGGGTGAGAACTAATCACTACCACATTGGAACGGTCAAAGGCTTGGGTACGCTCAACGGGCTCCAATACCTCGTCTTTGCGGGATTCCAACCATACTGAGGTAAAGCCAAAAATCATGGCAATCCACAAAATGCAAGCGGTAAGTTCACTCAGCATCGGGGGTCTCCAATCGTGCTTCAAGCCGGTCTGAAATTGCATCAATGGCTTCATTCATGCTGTGCTCGAGCTGGGCAGCTATGGCACGCGGTACGGCTTGCAGCAAAGTCCAAGCAAGGTCGCCGGCCTCATCCATCGACCAGGGGCCCAGCAAAATCTCGCCGGTGTCGGTCTTGGTGTAATGGGGGGTTTTAAGGTACAGCTCTGGGCCGTCAAAGGTGGCCGCGGTGACAATTTCCAAACCGCTTGGCATATTGGGATTCATCATCAAGCCACCATCGATTCAATCAAGGCGGTCTTTTCGTTCAGACAATCGATGGCCAATTCCTGCCAAACAATGGCCAAGCGTCGCCAGCTCTCGGCACTCATCTTGTCGGCTTCCCATTGACGCAAACGGGTGATGTCGTTGTATTCCATGTGTCGGCCCCTTTCAGGCTGAGCCATTGCGGCTCACCTGTAAAGGTATCTAACACTCACAGCCTTGTCAAGGCTTTGGCACCATAATTTTTGGCTAGGCGACCACCACGTCATCAGCAGCGGCTTGGCCCTCGTTGTAGACCGTTACTCGAGCTGAGCAAATGCCGGTGTTGGGCGAGCCAACGCTGGCTCCCACAATCACGCCAATCAGGTACTCCTGATCAGTAACAATGATGTGGTTGCTGCCAAAAGTGTTGGCTACAGGGATACCAATGACGGTCTGGCCTGAGGTGCCATCGTAGGTGCTGGCCTCATGCCACACCAAGCTTTGGGGCTGCACGTTGGTGGGGTCGTTGGTGGGAGACACCAGCAAAAAGAAATCGTTAGCAATGACGCTATTGGAATCGTCATTAGCCCAGCTAGCAAAGGTCGCTGAAATCGAATTGACTGACCAATACGTGCCTTGGTCGGGTGAGCCCAACACCATGAAATATGAATTTGATGTGCTATTGAACGTGGTGGCCGGTGCTGAAGCAACCGCGTTGTAACGGTTGGGGGTCAGGTAAAATTTACGGCTGAGGTTCATAACCTCACGCTGCACCGATTCAACGGCCTTGCCCAATTTTAGGCTGACGTCAGCCATAAGGTTGATGCCATTCACCAGCTTGTCGCCGGTGCTTTCTTGGCCGTGCTCGATGACAGATGGGTAATAGCCAGAGTTCTCGTGTTCGCCAATTGGGCCTGGGTTCATAATTGTCATGGTTTGACCTTTCCCATCAACCGCGCACGGCGATGGATTTTCCATTGGTTAAAATCGATGTAGCCGCCAAAGCGGGTGATAACATTCATGCCCGCATTGTGCCGCTGACACACGGAATCATACACCGCTTGCTGTGGTTCACCACGGAAAATAACGGGGTCATAATTTTTGGCCCCGTAGAGATTCAGGCACCGCTCAGCACGGCACCCACACTCAAACTCAACCCAACGGGCGTCAATGCGCCACCTGGGGGCAAGCGGGTCAGGCTCGAGCAAGCCATCAACGTTGCCCATGGTTTTCTCAACGGCTGATTTTCTTGCTTCCATTTTGTACGCAATTTGGCTACGGTCATCCATCGGCATCATCGGCCCCTTTTGCTTCCTCGACCACGCTTACGGCCTCAAATATCACTTTATTTTTTTCCTTGATAAACCATTGCCGTTCACGATAGGGCCGCATGATTTGACGGCCCAGCTGCTTTGAGCGGGTACGCAACATGACGCCTTCAGGGGTGTCTTTGACTTGGCCCCAAATAATGACGGCATTGGCAGCTAAGGCAAACAGGTACAGGGCTCGCACCGTATTCCTGTAGATACGTTCCTCGCGGTTGCTTTGGTCTGTCATGATCTCGACGCTAGTGCAATAGAAGTGGTATTGTCGCCACCATGGCTGATGAAACAGAATCAATAGAAGAAATCGAAGCCGACACCGACGAGCTTGAGCAATCGGCAAACGTTGATGAGGCTACCGTGAAAGGTTGGGTGAAAGAGGCAATAGAAAGCATTTTAGCTGAAATCCCAGGCGAGGGTACGGTGCAGCCTGAGCGTGATTTGGATGCGCCGGTGACCTTGCGAGAAATGGAACGCATTGCCCGTGAGACCGTTGAGGCAGCGATGGCCCCGCTGCGTGAAGCCCCCAAGAAAAAAGTGGCGACTAAGCCCAAGCCCAAGCCTGAGCCTGAGCCCCAAGCGGCCCCCGTGCAAAAAGAAATCAAAAACAAGCTGCAAAAGTTTCTATGGGGTGAGGAATAATGGCCGCCCCGATTTTGCAAATTGTTATTGAAGGTGCCCGCAAAGAATGGCTTGAGACCGATAAGGCAGCCATTACCGATGAGTGGTGGGTGTCGTTGCTGGGTTACGTGCCAGAGGACCCCGACAGCATTGACAATGAAACGTTGTTGTGTCTGACCGTGCTGTGGCTTCAAGAATCGTTGAAGGTGGCTGAATCAAAAGCCGTCAACCGTAGCGCGTTCAATGGCACGCCAGGGCCGCCAACGGTAGTGAATGGAATTATGAGCCGATGAGCGAAGAAACCGACAACCTTATCCCGCCGCCTTTGGGCGAGCATTACGGTCACGTCACCAAACCCTGTGATGAATGTGCAGCTGAAACCAAGCGCCTTGCCCTTATGGCCGGTGTAGGTGGATTTATGGCCGCTGTATTGGTAGTGGCCGTCATAGCAAAGGTGAGAGCTAATGGGTGAATGGAAAAGTGTGAAATACCCTGACGGTTGCCTTGAATGTGGCACCACAGAACGAACGCATTTTGGCCGTGGGCTGTGCTCCATGTGCTACCAACGGGAGATGAGGGGCCATGAAATGGAAAATACTCAAAGGAGCTTGGGCGCTGATGTGGGGCTCGAGCAAGTTAGCGTCAGCGATGACCTGCTGGGTGATAGCGGCCTGGTGGAAGGAGAAGGTGTAGCCGACGACAGCTACAGTGTGACGGAACGGCCCCCTAGTCTTGGCTTGTCGGCCCCGACTAGCGGGCCCCCGTCACAGGATGCTGAATCGCCAAAACGGTGGGCTCGATTCTTTGCCAAAAAAGAAAAACAGCAAAGCGAACCTGCCCCAACAAAGGAACGCCGGCCCAAGGTGGTCAGGCAAACCAAACGCATTAGCTCAGCCGATACCCTGGCTGATGCTTGGCAAGGTCTTGGTGGCTTGGCCGTTCGCTCGGGCAAGCACGTACCGCTGGGCCGTTACATGATGTTTAGTAGCCAAGTGACGGGTGAGATTTTGGATGATGCCGTCAAAGGCACGCCCATTGACCGCTTGATCTTGCAGCCGGTGGCCAAAGGCCGCGGGCGTTTCGATGCCCTCTCAGCTGTGTTTGGGCCGCCCATGATTATCTTGGCCATTGAACGTGACCCGTCAAAGGCCGATATGTTGTTCCCGATTCTCAAAACCTCGATCAGGAATAGCTTGCCGTTGATGGCTCCGGCCATCAAGAAAATCCAAAAGAAGGAAGCAGATATCGCCGCGGCCGCTGCTGAAATGGGCTTTGATGGTGACGGTGACCCCGCTGACCAAATTATCAATATGATTTTTGGTGATTGGGTGCCACCGGCACCAGAACCACAGCCAGAGCCAGCAGAAACGGACAGCGACGAATATGCCAGCCAAGCGTCTTGAGGTAGAGCCTCTGAAATGGGATGAGTTCTATGAATGGTTTGGGCAAAGGTGGGAACCAGGGCAACACCTCAGCGTGGTGGCCCCAACGGGAGCCGGTAAAACCACGTTGGTTAGCCAGCTGCTTGGGTTACGTCGTTATGTGCTTGCTATTGACCCTAAAGGCGGCGACACTAACTTGTCGGCTTTGGGATGGCCTCGGCTCGATACGTGGCCAGGCGACAAAAAAGTGGCTCAGATGGTCCAAAAAAATGACGCCGCCGACCCCTCAATGCCGTCACGGTATCTTGTCGGGCCAATCGTGCGCCACCATTCGGAACGAGACACGTTGCTAAAAACCATGGGTGAGACCATGGATGGAGCGTTCAACCTTGGTGGCTTTACGGTCTATTGTGACGAGCTGCAATTGGCTACTGACCCACGCTTGAGCCCTGGCATCAGGGCCAAGGTTGATAGGTTGTTGGTCGCTGCTCGAGACCGTGGTGTGAGTTTTGTATCGTCATATCAAGCCCCGTCATGGGTGACCCCGCACGCTGGTCGTATGTCGACGTGGTACGCCGTGAGCTATACCCGTGACGTTGACACCATTGACAAAATTGCAGGCAACATGGGTCGGCCTCGAGCTGAAATGCGAGGGGCCATTCAAGGCTTAGACCCCTACACATGGATGTTTGTAGGCCGTGACCCCAATGCCCCGATTGTGGTGACCAAACCACCTGAAATAAAAAAGAGTTGACCACACACAATTTTTGTGTATGATTCAGTTCTAGTGGCTGCACCCGCGGATAGGGGTGCAGCCTTATCCGTAGGTCAGCCCTAAGTCCCATAAACAGGAAAGGGTATCCATGCCTACCAAAAAGACCTTTGACCTTGTGGTCATCACAGCTCTTTTGTTGCACCCAGCCGTGGGCTTGCTCAAGATGGCAAGCCGTCGATGGACCGCTGAAGGTAACGGTGCTCTTTCCACGATCGGCTCAGCCGTAGGAGTAGCACTCTAAAATGGCAACTACCAACCAAATGGGTACGGCTCAAGAAGCCGGTCGCCCGCAGCCCCAAACCACCGTCGAAGCACCTGGCGGCCCGTTTGTACGTCACAGCCAGCGTGGCCGTGCCCCTCAGTACGTGGTTTCAGGTACCGCGTTTGGTGGCATTGTCACCCAGCCCTTGGTCGCTCGACCTGGTTACTTTGCTAGCCTTCGCGTGACCTTGGCCGCTACCGGTGGTGTCAACGGTACTCAGACCGTCGCCGCCGCAGCTGACGCACCTTTTAACGCCGTATCCTTGCTTACTCTCAAAGATGCCTTTGGTACCCCGCTTATCGTTGCCCCTGGCTACGAAGCCCTAAACCTTGTCGCTATCTTTGGTGGTGGCTTTGGTGTCAACAACGGTAACAACTTCCCCGCCAACTTGCCTTCATACTCGGCGGTGAGCACCGGTGGCTCAGGTACGGGTAACTTCTCATTTTCAACCAACCTGCCTTTTGAGTTCTCAAAAGGTTACGGTCTGTTGTCAGCAGCCAACGCTTCATTGCTGCCTACGTTGCAATTCAACTTTGCAACCTCGAGCAGCGTTTACTCCACGGCACCTGGTACGGTCCCGACGCTCAGCACCACCGTCGACACCGATTTCTATTGGCTGCCTGAAGGTGTAGCGGTAGAACCGCCTGGCCTCGGTACTACTCGCCAATGGATTTTGCAGCAGCTCAACCCCACGGTTGCATCGTCGGCCTCGGCCCGTCTGCAATTCCCCCGCCTGGGTGGCTACCTTGACACCATCATCATGGAAGCCCGTGACTCAACCGGTGCCCGTGTTGACATTCTCAACACCTCGGCCCGTATGCAGTTCTACGTTGACGGCGTGCCGCTCATCGACACTACGGTGGCTGAGCTCTACGACGACATGGCCATTCAATTTGGTTACGGTTCAGCTCTTGCATCGACGACGCGCCCAACCGGTGTGTTTGCGATTTCTCGCAAAACGTCGCTCAACCAGCAGAGCCTTGGCCTCCTTGACAGCGGCGAGGTATTCCTGAGCACCAACCCAGGTACCTTGCTTGAGGTTAACCAGAGCCCATGGGCTTCAATTTCCAACGCGCCGGCCACCGTGTCGGCCCTTGTTGGACAGGTCGTTCCCACTGGTGCCTTGATCCAGGGACTCCCTGAGGTCTGATGATGGCCGGCCTCTCACTCTCAACCGGTTTCGGTGGTGTGTCTTATGGGGCACAGCCGTCTTACGGTACTCAAGCTTCATATAACTCGGTGACCCAGGCAGCCTTTGGCCCTGGGGCCACCGTGGAAGCACCTGGTACCGCTCAGCTGCTTCATCCATCAAAGCCCATTGGCATGGCTACCTACGTTGGCATTGCTGCCGTGGTGTTGCTTGTTGCCTTACGTCGTTCACTTCCCAACTAACCATTAGGAGAAAATAACCATGATGCGTCACCCAGCTACGTACTTTGTTCTTGGTGCTCTTTCTGTCATTGCGTACCACCGCTTTGTCAAGCCCATGCCCACCACCGCTGCCTAAGTAATCACCATGGCTGGACTCGGTATAGGCGTGTTTTTTGTCGGCTATAGCGTGTTCTACTACGGCCTTAGTCAGGTCACCGGTCACAATTACGGTTTCCTTGATGTAGTCATTCCCTCTCGATGGGCGGCGGCTGAACAGTCACCGCCGCCTGTCGATGGGGGCACGCCAGGGGCTACAGGATTCTTGGCCAAAGGTAACCCCACGGGTACCACCGGCCAAATCTTGCACGCCATTGGATTATGAGCGGGGTGCTTTCAGCCTTTATGGCTGAAATCATCCTCATCACTTATCGAGGAGCCAAGGCCGGCAAGCTGACCAAGGACCTGCCGGTGGGGCACTTGCCCGTGCCGGCTGATTACGTCGGGGCCATGATTATTTTTGGCTTGCTTTCAGCTCTACCAGGGGACCTAAAACGGCCCGCTGGGGTAATGGGTTGGGGGCTCGTCGTGGCAACGGCACTCAATGTATTGCCGGCGTCGATTGGTGGCCCTAAAACCACCACGGCAACGGCTCAACCAAAGGCAGCGGCCAAAACCGCCGCCAAAGCGTAAAGGATAACCATGGCTCGAGTAGCTTCAATTGTCAGCTTGGTCATCGTCGGTGTCATCATTGCCGACCTTGTTACCCATGCTTCAGGTGTCACGGCTGCCACCAACGCTGCCTCTACAGGCATCGTTCAGCCTTCTCTCAACGCATTGCTGGGTAAGTAATGCGCTGGGCTATCCGTACTTTGCAGGCCCCCAAGCGTGGTGCAGGCGCGTTCGCGGTAGTCCCTGCCCAGAGCTCAACGGCATCATTCAACGGCCAAAACATCGTCACCGGTTCACCTGGAACCATGTGGGTGCCCAGCCCTCGACCAGCGGCCATGGACGATGGCGAATTAGGCGGGCCCTTCAACCAGCCTTCAAGCGTGGCCCCTAACTATTTCAAGCCCGCTATTTACGTGGCTCATGTCAATCCCACCTTGCACTTCCCTGGCAAAATTCAATGTGACAACGTGTTGCCCGTGCCGGCAATTGATTCAACCCGTGTGGCCGCGCAAAGCCAATACAAAACCCGTGTTGGTGGCCGTACCACTACCGGCTCATTTAGGCCCTTTACTCAATGGCCAATTTACCGTGGGGGTAAATAATGCCAGAGCCCAAGGCACCCGCCCGCAAGGGTGGCCGCAACATTCCCACTTACTACTACGCCATTGGTGCAGCTGGCATCGCTGCTGCGTATTTTCTTTACTCAAGGAACAAGGCCAAAGCTGCCGCAGCCGCCGCCACCACACCTGTAGCACCCACGGACAATTCAGGCACAGCCGCCACACCCACCGCCGCTAGTGCAGCTGGTGACCAAGCCGTCACTCAGGCTGACTTGGTTTCATTGCTCAACAGCCTGCAACCGGTCTCAACGGAAGAAGGCACCGGTGCTGATGCTGACGAGACTCATCCAATCATTGAAATTGTTGACCCCAAGACGGGCAAAAAGACACAGGTAAAAATCAAGCCACGGCCGCGAGCTCATGCCAACACTCAAGAAATCACCACGCCAACGGTAGACACCACGCCTGATGTGGTACCTAGCGTCAAATCAGCCACACCTGCAAAACGTCAGGGCCCAGCCATCAACGCTGAAGGTGGCGTGGGCAACACGCCTGAAGGCCCCGCCATTCCCAAGCAAAAGCCAAAGCGTCGCACCGTTAACATTGGTGCCACCAATGTAGGGAGAGGAACACCGGTACGATGAGCTGGACACCATACGTAGGAGACCCGTACGCTCAGGTTGGCGAAGCCGCCGCCTCGAGCATTGGGCCCAATTATTACCCTCACACCCGCTTTACCCGTAAGGCTGGCATGAATTCCCACCAGCGTATGACCACTTCCATTGCTGGGGCCGTCCCTTGGCAGCAGCTCAGCCCTGACCAGGCGTACTTTGTTGACACCCAAGGCTCAGGCCGCTGGGCTAATGACGCTCCTTGGACCGGCATGACGCCCGCCGTGCACATTCGCCGGCACGCTGATGGGACGTGTGATATGGGCCCCTTGACGGCCACGGCCTCGGCCCACGTCGACCTTGGCGGCCAAAATGGCCGCGACGTAGCAGCAGCAAGGTTGTTCTAATGCGACCCATGCGCCACCGTGTTTTCACTCACCGGCAATTTGCCATGCAGCGTGGCTACAGCCCCAGCCTTATGATGCCTCAAGCTCGAGCC
>Ga0208872_1002169_pt1 | contig 11513 bp, 8 predicted proteins | sample CryBogCBH12Aug08_FD_185508 | JGI IMG/M metagenome (GOLD analysis project Ga0208872, IMG submission 185508) | Freshwater microbial communities from Crystal Bog, Wisconsin, USA - CBH12Aug08 (SPAdes) | ecosystem: Environmental > Aquatic > Freshwater > Lake | place: Crystal Bog, Wisconsin, USA... | reverse complement strand
CGAGCCAAACCATCGATCAATCAGAGGCAGAATCTGGATGTTGCGAATATATGCCTCAAACAGGGCCAATCCGGCTCTACCGGTCATGCGTTCATCAGTTGGCTGAATTGCACTGATTTTCTGTTCCTTTTTATCCTGAAACTGTGTATCTTTTGCCATAAAGCTCTCTACCTATTGGGTTGTGTGATATTGGGTGGTAATTTCGACGTTACCCATTTCAATATAATACTTTAGCCTATATGTTGAGAGCTTTTTTTATTCCTAATCGATCAGGTTAGGTATTAGTAATAAAATAGATACCTATTTGCATTTCTAATGCAATAATTTTACTTTAAAAATAAAAAAAGTTTTTACGCCTTGTTTTCGTAGTACCATTGCCGTTTCTGTAGTATTCCTTGTACATGAGTGTTCGAGTATCTATCGGTTCCTTAACTTATGTGTTTAGCAATATGGTACAAAATATATGCATCCCGCCCCTCTTACTATCTTCAGCTCGCTTGCCCTTATTTTGCCATAATGCTAGTTGTATATAATTTTTTCATCAGGTCTATTAGTTGATTTCTGCCTTATCAAAGATGTAGTAATATGCTCCATGCATAGTTTTAGAGATGAAAATATATCCGGTTGAATTTTATTGAATACTTGTGTAATGGTGGTTTTATAGAGTATCATATTTTATTGCGCTGGAAATTTTGGATCATACCGAAATATAGCCTGTTTATTTAAAGATAACCTATGCGCATAGATTAAATATATACTCATTTTTTTGCTTTAACGCGTTTAGTTTAAATTAATCTCTCAGTGTTAAATTCCCAACAGAATGCGGTGATCAAATGCTGAATTCATCTAATAAACTGATAACCTGCTGCTTGCGGCGATTAGCTTCATTGGACTCACTATTCTCAAATACCATTTTAATAATGATATGGGTAAAGAAATAAATCTGCATAATAAAAAAAAACTTATCGATTTGTTGTTTTCAGAAGCAAAAGGTAAGATTTTTGCTCTAAATGGATTTTATTGTTATGATCTTAATATTTTAACCGAAATAATTGTAAAAAGTTATATTAATGCTTGTTATGAATATTTTATTGAACAAGCTGTTACGGATTTTGATGAGTTGTACAAAGCCATTTTATCTGTATCTAATGACGGGTATTATTTTAATAAAAAAAGCATTTGTACAGGATTCGATCATGAAGAAATGATGGTTAGTAATGTTATGGAATATAGGTCGCTTGTAGAGTATTATCTAGATACTGAATCTTTGACAAATGGACATCCTTATCTGGATTTTACACTTGATCCTATTGATGAAGAAAATGCACAAGAAGTATTAAAAGTTCTTAACAGTGAAAAAAAAATATCAATATTATTCAAAGATAAAGCAATGCTTGGTGGTAATGCAAAGAAACAAATATTTTGGATTACTCCAGCAGATGCCATTGCGGAATTAAGGCGTAGATGTATTGATGAAGATCTAGCTGACAAAGTTAGGAATTCGCTCGGCTTGATACATTACAGAGAGAATTCGTATTTAGTTGAGCTTGTTTTTAAAGGGAATAATATTAATGGGCTTTCTTATTATCCAACTTTTATAGAAGGGTGCGATCACCCGCGATTTAAAGCGATAAAAAACCATGCATCAAGTTATCCGGATTGGGGGAGAACAGCAAATCTTGAGTTGGTAACGAGAACAGCTACTAACATTGATGGTGTGCCAGAACAAGTTGTTAAACCTATTAACTTAGATATCTTAGATGTTGATGTTAGGCCGATCGGATTTACCTGTAATGCTATGGGAGTAAGCGAGAATGACAATGATGAGGTTTTTCTTGAGTGCCTAATACGTTATGCAGCCATTACACATAAAAAAAATGTTTCTATAAGTGATGTTCAAAAGTTTTATCAAAAATTGCTTTGAATTAAATGCATAAGATATATGTCTATTACAAAAGGAATATTGGATAAACTAAATGGGTTTAGTGAGGCTGATTTCCATAGATGGTTTGTTAAGGGTTTTAATAAATATTATAGCTCAGATCCTAAAGAGCAGTTTCGTGCGTTTGAACCACTACACGCATATATTGGTTTAACTGGAGATCTTACTAAAGAATTAGGAGATCTTTATGCATTAATAGGCGATGTAAATGTAAAAGAAAATTTTGATTCAGGGTTAACATCCTCTTTTATCAAGTTTTCAGAAAATGAAATAAATGCCCATATTGTTAGGGCTATAATGTTTTTAACTGCATATGCTAAAATAACTAAATTAATTGTTCCAATAGTAGAATGTGCTGAAAAAGGCTTCTTTTCAAATTCTAAAGTTAACGCAGAATTTTTTGTAATTGCAATGGATGTGGTTAAACAATTAAGCAAAAATAATTCTTTTGATATTAAAACTGGCAATCCTATGCGAAGGCTTGTTTTGAGTCAATATTTTAAATCCATTTATGCCCCTAAAGCTTTTATTTCTCTTTGTCAATCTGAGCCTAATAACTTCCCATTGCATTTGAAACTTTTAAGAGAGAATTTTTTCGAAATTCATCAAGACTCTTCTGATAATGTTCATATAACTGCAAAAAGGTTTCTGCTGTATGTTGGATTGGAGAGTATTGCAAATTATTTTAATCAAATGAAGCTTATTCGATGGGGGGAGCATATACCCCCAAGTGATGATTGGTTGATTAACGCCTTATTTATAGGTGATCATGCGCAGTTGGATTTAATTAAAATAGATTCAATCTATTATATTAGATCAAAAAAAGATAATATGAAATATCCTATTTACAATTTTTCTGAAGAATGTACGGAGTTTTTATTGATGCTTCTTTACGATATTGAGGAAAAGCAGTATCAAGAAAATCCGCTATTTGAAATGATATAAATCTAAACATGTAGTAAGGTATGCGCCATTAATAACTCTATAGTTGTGTAATGTATAATCATTAATACTAGTGAATTGTTATGTATTTGACCAGCTATATAGAATGCGGTTTGAATTTAGCCTCTCTTATCCACTTGTGGAAAAAAGATAATAGCTATACAAATAAAGGTGGCAAGATATACTACGCTGTAGATACTGGTATTGTTAAGATGTATTCTGACGTTCGGAATAATTATAATTATTCCAGACTATTTCCAGATGATACCATTAATAGCTTAGAAGGTATAACCCATGCGTTATCATCGTATATATTTTCAAATAAGATAAGTAATAATAATCAACTTATACTGCTCCATCCACATAATAAAGAGTTGAAAAGGATTATTTACGCAATAATGATGAGTGTTGCTGATGAAAAATTTGATTTATCAAACAATATCGATCAAATAAAAGATATATTTGATACTTATTCTGTCAACAAGGATGATAAATATTTAATAGATCAACTTCAGGGTAATGTGCTTGATCTGGTATGTTTTTTGTTTGATGAAAATCGAAGTTTTGCAGCCGAATTATCAAAAATTACTGCTTTGCTGTCAGAAAGAAAAATTGTTTCATTGGGCTCATATAATGGAGATTTGATTCCTGATCTTTATGATACAACAAACTCATCTCATTATGATATATTGAGAGAATACAGTTCAAAGTGGCGTGATTTATTAAGAATGCATGCGCCACATAAAGATGAAGATAAGCTTTATGTCGATGCAGAAGTTTTAGCTAGAGTTGAGTATATTAATTCACAGTTTATTCTTGATAATAGTCAAGAGACAAGGCTTCTTGTTTTGATTACTGGTGATTCATCTATTCACAAGGCGACAATGTCATATCCTAATGATTCCGATGAAAAATTTTATGACCTTTACATCAGAGACCCAAAAGTATTTTTAGCTGCTAATGATTTATTTTATATCAGTCATGACAAGAAAGATAAATCATTTTTAAATGAAAACGATTTTGCCGATTGGGTAAATCTTTCATTAAGTGGGATTTCTCATTGTATGGAGCGACATCCCGAATGTCAGGTTGATATTTGTAATCGAGTTAATGATGTTAATAAAATAAAAAAAGTTAGAGATAAATGGAGTGAATATGTAAGTAATAATCTTTTAAATTCAACATTAAAGCAAAATTATACTCTTCAAAAGTTGAAAGATTTGATTAGTAATAACTCTTTTAAAGAAATCGAGAATAAGATTGATCAAAGAATATCGTCAATTTGGATTGATTGCTGGAAGTTATCAACTCAAGTTGGTTATTCGTCAGTTAAAGAAATTGAAAGTAGTAATTGCGGCGAGACTTATAAGCAAAATTCTCAATACCTATTACCATTAAGATCTATTCCCGCATTAAAGTTGACGTATCCAAAAGCAATGGGTATTGTTTATAAGTTATGTGAACAACTTTTTCATGATAGAATTATCAATAGTCAGGAAATATTTAAAAAGTTAGAAAAAGAAGATCCATCAGATTATACGGCTTTTTTGGTATATGCCTTAGCATTTGGGGCTGCTGGAAAGTGGCGGGTATCTTGTATTTTATCAAAAATTGCATTATCTATTGCTGACGACCCTAGTCGTGATAATATTCGTACTAGTAATACTATGCATGAACCGATAAAAGGAGATGAAGCTGCGTATGTGTTGGCATGGTCGACTCGGCATACTTCTACGAATGCACATTCTTTAAAAAAAGCAAAAGAATATATAGATGACGCAAAAAAAAGAAAAATAGAAGCATCTGGTATAGATTACGATATGCGTTATGAGTGCGAAAGTATTGCGATCGATATGGCTTATAATATGTATTATTTATTTTTGCCAGATAAAAAGGATTTTAGAAATTATGGAGATGGTAGCGATGTTGAAGGCTTAAATGATTCAAAAGCTAAGTTGAGATCTATTGTGGATAATGTGGGTACAATTGAGAATAATGGCTCTATATCTTTACAGATGCGATTGATCAATTTGATGATTCGTCGCCAATCTATTACATATTATTATTTTGTAATTATTGTCCTTTTATATAAATGCAAAGCCCCAGTAAGTCAAGAAGATCTTTATTTTGCTAAAAATCATTTATTAGAATTTAAATGCGTATTGAATACAAAGAAGTATAAAGTTAAGTCTTTTATGAACTATATAATATACTTGATTTCAGTGTTATTGTTTAGTGAGAGTAATGAGAAGAATGACATCGAAAAAGAGTTGTATATTTTATTGGACCGAGAATATGTAAAACAATATTGCGTTATGCCATATGATTCGAGACTTTATGAATTCTTTAAAGGTATTGTTAAGGAGTATATATAGTAATACACAAGTGTCCAACTGTTGAAAAAATATAATTCTGTAGTTTATAATAATAAAATACAAAACAGTGTTCTTTGCCGTTACAGACTTGTAAACGAATCCTTTGGATTATCTCCATAAGTCCAATAAAATCAAAGATTTGTACGTCATTATCTGTTGGAATGCATATAGTTTAGGCGATAAACGCTTTAACAATCACTGAGCCCTCTACACTTTTCCACAGATATTAAGCATAAGTGTGTTTGAATAAGTTGATATTTTAAAAATAGTTACCAATTCTATCAACACAAGTCCAAGTACCTATACCGGTAGCCAATTGAATTTATTTGACTTATAATTGGACAGTAGTGATAGTAATATGGACGTTCCCCCGTTTATAAGACCACTTCTTCTTTGTAAAAATTCTTTTGTGCGGCTATCCCCTTAATCGGTCAACCCAAAAGAAGAGTTTCCGGCATATTTTCTTTTAATGCAACAAATTCAAGAGGGTCAGCCCACTCAAGGAATGAGCCTCAGTTGTAGTATCGGCGAGATCTGTGCAAGGCTGAAGATTTCTCGAGCAACATATAACAGATATATAGGTATCAGAAAATAAAGTGTTTATTAAATTTATAGTACTTGGTGCCAAGAAATCTGTAATAAAGATCCCAACCTTTGGGTTGTATATACTAGACAGGTAGTCCCTTTGTTCAAGCAGCCTCCAATATCCTCAAACTTGACTGGCATGCAGTGGATCAGATCATGAAACGCGCTACGAGCGAGGACTGCTGCGCCGGGAACCCGATAATGTTTTACATGTCGGCATGGACGGAGCCCCCCTTTACGAGACCGTCTCTGACTATCGAACTGGACCTCTTCAAGTTTTGTTCGAACTTGTTGGTCCCGCTTGTTAGAAGGCAAGTTACCTTGAGAACGTGTTGAATGGATCGATAAATGTGAGACCAGGTATTAACCCATCATGCGCATCCATAAACTCAGCACTATTGATATCTAACGCACCACGCCAATAGTGAACATCATCCTTTAATTCTACGATTCCAGATAGCTTGAATTTACCGTTTTCAAAATGACCATATTGAATCGAGCCCCCGACAGAAACCACAGTCTGATCGTCAATAACCGCTTTCAGAATATTTAAATAGTCAGTGTTTGATGGATTTTTTGGCAAAAGATTTACAGCCTGACTTTTACCGCTTCCGATAAAATAGAATTGGTTAGGCTCAGTTAGAATCTCTTTACAAGAATGAATGTTTTCATCACTGGTCTCTAAGAGAAATGTGCGAACACAGCATTTTCCAATGCACCAACCTGCGATAACGAGAGCAGCTCTTCCATTACCACCAAGTGCTGTGCTGCAAATATTATTTGATATGAGCCGATATGCTGTAAATATAAGCCGGGCTAAACTATCCATATAGATATTGCTATAGCCTGGAGCATATTGAAGCTCTTTTAAAAGTTCTCCAACCGACTCTTTTATGAAAAGGGAATTAACGACGCTTCCAGCAAAGCATATGCCAAGTTCTCCCTGTACATCTAATGATCGCTTCCCCGAGCTTGAATCAAATGGCGAATAAATGTTATACGGAAGAGAAAGAACCTTGATGCCAATATCAGCATAGGAATTCTTACCTATCGTCACTCTTGAATCTGATGCGAAATGTACTTCGTCGCCCTTTCTCCATACCACACATAAAGTCATAATTTTTTCTGTCTAACACTGATTTGCCTAATTCTTAACAATCAAAAATTCGCTTTCTGAATAACAATTCAAGAAGTACCTTCTTTTCTGAAAATATAAACTTTGAAGTATATATCAATGACCTGAAGGGACCTACTAATTTTTTTTTATGGGTTTTACCTCGTTTTATGGCTCTACGCAGATTTTAATGGAAATAGAGTAATACCGTTTTAGCTTAGCGTAATATCAATTCATAAAATGGGTTCTTTAAGGAATTTAATGGGTAGCTTTTTTAATACTACGGCACTGTATCTATTCGCATATCCAGTTTCCCACAGTAAAAGAGTATTCTTGCCCGGTAGCTTTCGAAGTTATGAAAGCCTCGAGCGGAGGCCTTTAACATCTGAATCTTACTGTTGAGTCCTTCTGATACAGCGTTTGTTACCCAGTGCTTGAAGTAATTCAGAATATTGTTGCTATGGCGCTTGAGAAGTCCTTTTACCTCCATCATCGGTTTCAGTCCAGACTTGTCGACGACCTCACACCAATACGAGAAGAATAGCTTTGCTCTGGCTTCCGTTGGACATTCCCAAAATACTCTAAAACTGTTCTTTAAGGACCATGCCACCCCGGTCTCTAACATCGACTCCATCAATTCATCAAACCGTCCTTTTTGCACCGTGTTCATATTTTCCGGATTACGGAGCCAAGTGAATTTTGACCCGACAAGACTGGTGTCTCCCGTTTTGCAGAGTTGCCGTGATTCTTGGCGCCGTACTATATCTACAGCATTGTTCAAATACTTACTAATATGAAACCGGTCATGAACGAGGTCTGCCTGTGGAAGTAGCTTTTTAACTGCAGATGCAAATGGTTTCCACATGTCGACCGAGACCGATGCAACACCGGTTCGTTGTGATTCCGTAAGGGTTTCTAAGAGCATCTCTGTGGCCTCTGTAGTTCGATCCTCAACGACATCAAGGACTCGGCTGCCGGCAATATCATTGAGTATGGTAATGTAGTGGTGACCGCTTTTGAAGCTCTTCTCATCAATACCAATATGAGAGAGCTTTTCAGGTGCTCGGCGAGACAGGCCTCGTTGAACAGCCCGATTCATGATATCGCTCGTCGCCTGCCAGCCCAATCGTAACATCTTGGCAGCGGCTTGCGTATTCGAACAATGTTGCAGAAGAGCAATGGCAAAGCCTTCAAACATAAGGGTAAACCGTGAATGCCTATCAGCCCATGGAACGGTTATCGTCTTGACACCACACCGAGAGCATTGTGACCTGGGTATGCGAGCAATGATTATGGTCTCAAACTGCATCGTATCAAGGTGCCGCCAACGTTGTTCCGGGGCATGGTCATAGACTGTTCCTTGAAGACCGCACTCAGAACAAAATACTGCATTACCAATAAAACGGAGACGAACCTCTATGCGCTGACCGGTAAGGGATAAATTGACATCTTCAACCTCCCATGTGGCAGGAAGACCTAACAGTTGCTGGTAATGTGTTGTTAACTTTTGCATAGTCCTTAAATACTGCAATCTACAGCTTTATTGCTCTATTCCACTAAATTGTTTAATGAGCCATAAAATGAAACCGAACGGAAAGCTATGATGAATGTGAGGTCTATGCCAATAAGCCATAGAGACAACATCTTCAAGTATGCAAGCACAACACAACCAAGGCAGTAACAGTAAGCCTGTACAGACAAATCTACCTTCCCCAGGCTCTCGGAGAGTAGCTTTAAAAGCTTCAAAAGTTACAAAACCAAAACACTCTATTACCTTAGAAAACTGCACCATCTTATCGTATAATGAAGTATTAATGTTTCACTTCAAACCATTAAATTCCGCGAATACCCCGTTTTATAATATGGAACAGGGATTACTCCGGATTTGGTAGTGGAGAAATCCTACATGATAATCCCTGTTAGGAAAGTGTTATTTGCCTCAAGCCCTCCTTACAGCTTTTCTTATATAGAGCGACCATCGCCCAAATCAGTTCCTCATCAATTATGTGACACCTTCACCAAAAAAATATTTTTCCATTCTTGCGTACATGGTTTAAATGCAATTTGTTGTATAATCACCGTTATGTAAATATTGATACGCTTCGTGGGATGCATTGGCGTAATAAATGTCTCTTTTCTGTAGCGTCCACAAATATCACGTGGATGAGCGAGCCAGTCACCATCTCTGTAAGGCTTGACTCGTCGTCGCCTTGTTTCTATTTTCTTTACAGTGTCGGACAAGAAAAATAATAATAACGGTATCGTTTTTATTCCACATAGAGCGAAGAACAAAAGCCCGAGTCACCAAAGATACGGCCCATCCGCACCTGGCAGCGTCATCGTCCATTGCACGTCAAATTTTTTGTACACAACAAAGTTTTGATCGGATCTTACTTCCTGTTCTTCATCTGAAGTTTTTTCATGATTTGTTCATGTTGCTTCAGGTAATCGTAATGGGCCGCAATGTCGTTGATATTGCCGGAGTCCCATTGCAGCGCTTCGTTTGGGTGCTGTTTAGCGGCCAGGGAGAGGGCAGCTTCGATAGAGAGGCCGGAGTTAAGGGCGTCGACAACAGCATTGTCATGGGCGATTTCGCTTGCTGTCCGTTCTCCGATAATCTCTTTTGCGCGATCAAGATATTGTTTCAGCATGTTGTCCATTTTCATTTCCTTCTCTGACCGAACATTGTAGAGTGATATGCCTGATGTTTAAAATGCAGAACGTTTTTTTCTGTAAAATAAATACTCGAGAGTATCTATCAATGAGCTGAAAGAAGCGAGCGATTGTTTTTTCAATTATCATCGATGCCAGTGAATCACCCAAATGCATAAGATCGGTATTATGGTGTCGTCCAGTTCTCGACCCTGAAGCCATCTCCAATCATGCTGAACGCTTTATCACCCGTAACAAGAATGGCATTGACAGCTTGAGCATGAGCGGCAATCAGGAGATTAGGGGACGTTCATGACTAAGTGTATTTAATTCTTGAAAACAGTATATTAAAGGGTGAACTGTTGCTATAAGCTCAAGAAAAACAACAAACGATAAAAATGCCGAGAGGAGCAAGACTGGATACACCCGGTACCCTGCATCATGTAATGGTTAGGGGAATCGAAGGAAACCGCTTTGTGACGGATGATGATGACCGTCATCTGTTTGTGTCCCGTTTGGGTATTGCTGCCGCAGCGACAGGTACAAAAATCTACGCATGGGCGCTGATGACCAATCATGCTCATCTGTTGTTGAAAAGCGGAGGGGCAGGCCTCTCCATATTCATGCGAAAGTTTCTGACTGGCTATGCAATCTTGTACAATCGCCGTCATCTTCGGCACGGCCATTTGTTTCAGAATCGATATAAATCAATTATCTGCGAAGAGGAACCGTATTTTCTGAAACTGGTCAGCTATATCCACCTCAATCCACTGAGGGCTGGACTTGTCGGCTCCTTTGAAGAACTGGCCCGGTACCCCTGGAGTGGTCATGCAACGATAATAAACATGATAATGCGTGATTGGCAGGATCGGGAATATGTACTCCATTATTTTGGCAACAAAGAGAGAGAGGCGCGAAGTGCATATCTTCAATTTGTGTTAGAGCAGAGCAGCTTTGGAAAGCAGTCTGAACTGACCGGTGGCGGGTTGGTAAGGTCCGCAGGCGGATGGTCGGAAGTGTTATCGTTGCGTCAGCGAGGACAGAAGCAGTTTAGCGATGAGCGGATACTCGGTAGCGGGGAGTTCGTAAAAGAAATACTTGATGAAGTTGAAGAAACGGTGAAAACCCTTGTTCCAGCTTCATCGAGCAGAGTAGATGCCATGGAAGCTATAGAGCAGAAGTGTGAAGTGGCAGGTATTACATCGCAGGTATTGCAATCAGGAAGTAAGCGTCGTGAGTGCACACAGGTGCGGAAAGAACTTGCTCATCATTTTGTTTTAGAATTGGGGTTATCTTATGCTGATACTGCTCGATTGCTTGGTATATCAGCTTCAGCCGTGAATCAGATTCTTCGCCGAAATCCTTTGGGTTGAAGTATAGATAGTCATGAGCGTATCCTTAATTTTTCATACTCAAAGAGTACAGATCTCCGAACGATAAAATTGTCCGTTCGATTGATAACCCAAGGGTTTTGCCCATACAAACCGTTATCAATCCAATGAATTAATTAGGTTTAGTAACGAATTATGTTGCTTTATTCGATTGATTCATGTAATTACCGGTATGTTTATTTCTGACTACATTGATGCTTTGCTAGCCAAAGGCGTCTTCTGTTTCAGTGGCGCTGAAGCTTCTGATGCGCTTGGATCAGGCGTTATCGCTACCCGTGCGGCCTTGCGTCGTCTGCGGCATAAGGGTGAAATTGCCATGCCGTTTCGGGGATTTTATGTGATAGTCCCCCCGGAGTACCGGCAGATGGGATGCTTGCCAGCAAACCAGTTTATTCCGTTACTGATGGATCACCTTAAAGAGCCCTACTATGCAGGTATGCTTACCGCAGCTGAACATTACGGCGCGGCTCATCAACGCCCTCAGGCTTTTCAGGTTCTCCTGCAACATGCTC
>Ga0208872_1002167_pt1 | contig 11521 bp, 7 predicted proteins | sample CryBogCBH12Aug08_FD_185508 | JGI IMG/M metagenome (GOLD analysis project Ga0208872, IMG submission 185508) | Freshwater microbial communities from Crystal Bog, Wisconsin, USA - CBH12Aug08 (SPAdes) | ecosystem: Environmental > Aquatic > Freshwater > Lake | place: Crystal Bog, Wisconsin, USA... | reverse complement strand
GGTCAGAAGATTATGCCAGGTTTTGGAGGGAGATTAAGGTGGTAAAGTCTAATGAGCAACCACACCGTTAATTGTTTTATTGGGGCAGCGGTAGTGTTCCTGTAACATTAATTGGTGCGGTGGCAAAAAAAATAGTTGCGGCACTCGAAAACCACAAACGATGAAGTCACTACACATCCGAGATAATCAATTTGAAGTAGCATTTGGATGACTATGGCGACAAACACCCCGAAAGCAAAACTGGCACTCGACAAAATCATTCGCAAGTCGAGGGTTCATTTATATAAACCCATTCAAATCGCCGAGATTCTTTACCAGAATCGACAAGGACGTGTATCGGTTGATGATTTAGAAAACTACAGGAATCCATCGAAGCGTTGGCGGGACGATGTCAGTATGTTGCTTGTTGGACGGCATTCGACATCTAGCCAAAAATTCCAAGATAATCTCTTTGAAGACAATGCGATGCCCCAAAAAATTCTTGAGGAATTAGCACCCCGCGATTTGTTGCCGAGTTACAAAATACCGGAGTCGGCCCCGCGATTATTAATCGGTTTGCGGTTTTTCTGGATCAAGAAGAGCAAACCGGGTTTGATGCGAGTTGTTGGACTGCGATTTTTGATTTACTTGGGCTTAAAGGTATATGCGGTGGTGTCGCAGTCGATCCCGGGACATTTCTAGCTCCCGGCCAAAAAATACGATTGATTTTGTATGACGATGGTCTAGAAAAAGAACAGGTGATTCGGGATGCCTTGCGAAGAATTAAAATCATGATTGAGTATCAATCAATCTATGGGAAGAGCATGTCGCCATGTATTTTTGAGGTGGGCATTTCGCTGATGGATTGTTTTGAACACGATTAAGGTTTTGATCAAAACCCATCAGCTTCTCAGTTTTCCCATCGGGGCGTATTATCGAAACCGATCTCATCAAATGCCATTTCACACCAATGTTACATGTTCGTCATTGGGTTGTAAGGTGCGAACCGCAAACTGTGACAGTTGTAAATTGGTCTAACTGGCAGTGAAATTTTTGAGCGTGATCGGGTATTGTAATTGACAGTGCGTTCGATTTTTGTTTTATAGGAGCGGCGAGTTTATTCTATGGAGAAACACAGGCAATCATGTTGTTGTCGTGTTGTGTCGGCTCTGTCTAGCCAGTATGTGAGGATAGAATCCCCGCCGCAACTCACCGATATTTCCCGCTCGTATTACCATTCCGTCGAACCCACCCGAGGCTGCTAAGCATTATGAAAAACCACCCAATCTTGAAGTGTCTTTTAATTTTGATGATGATTGTGGGATTAGAGGCGAGCCAACCGTCAGCCTCTGCTGCGAACTATTCCTGGACCAACACTGCCAATACCGCCAACTTTAGCAGTTCTGGCGTTTGGAGTACCAATGGCACTCCCGGGATCGCCGACACCGTCAATTTTACAAATAATTTGGCCTATACAGTGCAGTTCACCAGTGGTGTGACCAATAAACAAGCCAACTTCAATGGCGGCACGGTCACGCTCGCAATCACCGGTAACACTTGGACATTACAAACCAACGCTGCCATTGGATTTTCAATCGCCAATACAACCAGCACGACTGCCACTGTGTATTTCGTTGGTGGAACGCTGGTGGTAACGAATAATGGTGAGAGCCTTCAGATTGGAACCGGGGTGCTGGGGAGTGGTACGTTTTACATCACAAATGGGACGGTGCTGGCGACGAATACATATCTCGGTGGGACCAGCAGCGGATCCGGCACACTGGTACTGAGCGGCAGTGGAACGGTTTACACCAACTACGGCTTGTTTTACGTTGGCCAAGCGAGTGGAAGTTCTAGCAACTCGCTTGTGGTTTCTAATACGGCAATATTGAATGCGTTGGGCGGCCTAACGTTTGGCAAAAACTCCGGAAACAATCTCCTAATCGTAACCAATGCCATGGTCTTGACCGGTGGCAGTGTCACGATTGGCAGCGGGTCTTCAAGTAATATCGTGAATGTTTATACTAACGCGGTCTGGAATTTTGGCGGGCAGACTCTCAATCTTGGTTCTGGTGGTGCCACCGGCAACGTCCTGGCCATTAATGGTGGCATTGTTACAAATATCGCTTATCTCAATATCGGTGTGGGAGCCAGTGGAAATAGTCTAACCATCAGCAATGGTGGGCAGCTTTTGAACGTGAGTATCTTGCTTGGTACCAGTGGTGGTGGCAACAATAACAGTTTCAATCTTGGCGGATTTGGTGCTGCCAGTACTGTCTCGAATAGTGGGATTACAGTGGGTTCTGCGAGTTGCGGTTTCAACACTTTGACTGCGAGTAATGCGATGATCGTGTGTAGCGGCTCTCTCATTATCGGTAATGGCGGGTCAAACAATACCATGAATGTTTATTCGAATACGGTTTGGAATGTTACTATTGGGCATACTGTTCAGATCGGTTCTGGGAGTGCGACTGGCAACGTCATGATCATCAATGGCGGGATCGTAAATGCCATTAGCAGTTATGGCACTTTGGGTACTGGTGGGGCGAGTGGAAATAGCCTAACCGTCAGCAACGGTGGTCAGTTCCTTGGGTTGGCATCCCTAGTTGTCGGCTCAAGTAGTAGTAATAATACATTCAATGTCGGTGGGCTTGGTGTGTCGAGTACGGTCTCGAACGGCACGTTAACGATTGGCAGCAGCGGTGGTTTTAACATGATGACCGTAACCAACGCCCAATTGTGGAGTGGTACCACCACTATTGGCAATGGCGCATCGAATAACGCCGTTATGATTCAGGCGGCCTCTTGGAATCTGCTGGGCAACAATCTGACCATTGGTGCGAATGCGGCACTTGGCAATGTGCTTACATTGAACACGGGTAGCATCACGAATGTTGGAACACTGACGATTGGTTCCGGCGTGGTGCCAGCGTGCCGTTACGGACTACGGCCATTGCCGCTCTGGGCGACATCGGTGCTGTAGAAGCCAGCGGTCTGCTGCGGAGATTGCTGATCGAAGGAAACCCACGTCTTCAGCCGGCGTTGCAACGTGCGCTGGGTCAACTGGTGAAGAATTAGTTTTATGGTAACTCTTCGGAAGGAATAGCGTGATGCGATGTCGCTGAACAAAAGTGCTCTGGTCAAGCGTTTCGTTGCAGATTGCGGCCGTCGCCTTGGGAGTGTTGGGGAGAGTAGCGACGTACGGGGCTTAGAGCAACTGGCCGGTGGTGTGGGTGCTACGCCATTGCCGAGAGTCGGCTGGCGGCTGCGGGTTTCGACATCACAATCAAATTTTGAGGAAGCAGGATGAAGTGGTGGATCTGTGGTGTGCTGATTTTGTTTAGCGCAAGCTACGGCTTGTGTGGTGACAATCAGTGTGTGGAAGGGGGTTCCTATTATGGGGAGTGGTCCTGCTGCACCGTTGGATCGCTGGCAAATCCGGGCTCCCTGAGCTTACCGTTGGTGACGATTTGCCTTGGTAGCAGCGTGGACGATCCTATGGTTTCAGGAAGCACAGTCAACAATGGACAAAAGTGTCGACTGGTGACATTCGATTGCGAAGATTCATTTACAGAGTACGAAGATGTGTCGTATTCGTCTCAGGTCTCATGGTTTCCCAATGCCCCAAGCGACGAGGGTGCCTTCACGACTGCCGGCACGTACAAATACGATGCATATGTAACAGCTGTTTCTTCTGATCCGGCGTGTTCCGACTCGGTGGAAGAGTACGTTGGCACATTCACAGTGACAGCGGTTGGGGTTGGGGTTGTGAATGGCGCTGGGGGACAAATCATTGCTTCGTCAGGCGACCAAGTTACTTTCACAGCGGTGTCTGATCCTGGCAATGAAGAACTCCAATGTTTGGGGTGGGAATATTGTTATCGAGCACCGGGACAGTCGGGTTGGACTGGTTGGGGATCTCTTGGCAGCAGTGATCCGACAGTGAGCGTGGATCAGTCTTGGGGGATGGGTGAGTATGCACTTAGGGTGCGCAACGGGAGGGACACGTGGCATTCGCCGTCCGGGACGGCCGAGGTGGTGCCGTTTGTCAATTACTTGGACATCGTGGATAGCCATGCGCCGGTCCTATGTCACAGCTCAGACAATAGTTTGAATCTAACAGCCTATCCGTATCCATCTAATGGAACTCTGGAACACTTGCACTGGCAGATGCGCTATTACGACCCGTGGGCGAACAGTTGGGGACAATGGACTGATCTTAGTTGGATGGGGGCAAGTGACGTCACGATCACCGTGGACGGTTATTGGACTCAAGGTAAATACGAATTCCGCTGTCAAAATACAGAAATTGATTTCCCCAACTGGTGCGCGTATTCGGCAGATGTTTATGTCGTCGACATTGAGATAACCGGAGTACTGTCCGACCAGTTTTCAGGTGCTGATGTAAATCGGCTACCACCTATTGGTACATATCGAGAAAAGAATAAGCCTATGCTTATGGGGTGTAGTGTTGGCACCACGGCACAGATTAAAATAGAGGCGACGGTAGTACCCTCCTCAGGTGCTGACTATGTACTCCTCGGAGTTAGAAAGAAAGGAACCACGGAGATCATAAATAGTCATTTTTTCGATTCCAACGATCCAACTTCTTTGGCTTGGGATAGTTTACAGCCAGCTATATATGAAATTGTCGCCGGTGTTGATGATGCTGGAAACGGATTACTCACTTCCAACGAAGCACATATTATTTATCCGGACGGAGTTCTCGTATTCAACCAAAGTGATTACAATACGAGCGTAGACGGCCTCGCCCTGACGGCAGTTGGCGGCGCGTTTCTTAACATGCCCACAGCGTCAGATTTGCTTCTCAATTTTCTTGGCAATACAGGAAATGACACAACGGTGTCAGTCACAGATCCATATCTTTATCATCCGGTTGGTGTTGCATGGACAGGCAATACCGGGCCTTGTTCCAAATACAATTTTGATAATCTAGACAGAGTGGTATCAGCGACAGCATTCCACACTAACTTGCTTTCTCAGGCAGGCCTTGATCATTCCGCTGAGATAAACGCTTACTTTGCAGCAAATCCTGGCAGCACGCACAAGTTTGGTCCTTGGAGTTGTGCTTGGCCAACTTTCATTTTTACCGACCCTGGAACTATAAGCGGTATTGATGCTGACATGTATTACGCTTTCGCCCAAGTTAATGGATTTACGGTCACAAGTTATTACGTGACATTACATGATTCTGAAAACCAGTTTGACATGATGACGATCACGGCTACAGGTTATTTTTATGATCTTTACGACTTTGACCTCACGGCAGGAGGCTTTAGTATTTTGGGGGCGATAGCGCAAGCTGGGTATCCAACATTAGGTACATCAGGGCGTGTATTCAAAGAGGATCAAGTCAACTTCAACGGAACTTGGTCATCCCCATAATCTATGAGATAGCAAAAAATGAAGCATAGTGTCGATCAATTAGAAACTGGGAAATCTTGGATGCATGTATTCCATGCTCGTAATCATTCGAGAGGACAAAGTATACGTTCAGAAAGGCGGATCAAATGAATCACAAAACAACAAAGTTTCTCATGTTTTTTGCGGTTTTTCTATCTACAATCATAGTCGTCCCCATCGTGCTGGCCGCTGGAACAGAACTTGACAGATGGCATCCTGTAATGAATAGCACGAATAAAAGCATGGTTTTCGACGCACTTGACGCTTCGATACCTGCCTGGCCCAAAGTACATTCAGCCGAGTTTATTGCCGGTATGGAAAAGGACACGCAGAAGGATCAGATTGAATTCCACTCAATAGGGCACAACATCATCCATGACGCAAAGACACTCCTTGAGGATATGCCGCAACATAGTCCGACTGAGAACTGGCGAAGGCTCAATGCAGCACTCACGCTCCGCGACAGTATGCTTCAAAACGTTGGCTATGCCAACCTCGTGCTTGCTGACGGCCTGAACCGTCTGGTCTTTGTTTTTCTCTGCAAGGAGTTGGGATCTGAGAAACAAGTGAGCCCCGAATATGAAAAGGCATTGTCTCACCTCATGACTTACGACGTAAACATGGATCAATGGCAAAGTGTTATAAAAGACGAATTGGGGTGGCCTGATAAAAAATTCAAAGACGTTGTCGACAACCACAATCCAGAAGTTGGGCTTCGCAAACTTTGGAACCTACTGACCGATGGCGACAATTTTGCAATTCCGAAAAACATCGCTCACCTGTGTACAGATGATCTATTGAAACAGCGAGACCTAAGCATGTTGCTCTACAGGTATATATACATTGATTCTGCAACCAAGAGTCTTTTCCTTGCGGTTCAGTACAAGAAGCAGGCAGAAACTTTTACTTTGGATGATAGAGGCGACAAAATCGCAAATGTGCTATCAGTTTCAAGAGATGGCCATAGAATTTCGCTTGTGAAAACGGGTGAGGTTCATCAGGTTGTTGTGACGCCGGTCTCATTTGACAAGACACAACTGCGTGTTGGTGAGCGGTTTCTCAACCAACGGATAACAGCTGATGACGTGGCTACGCTTCTTCAGCAGATAAAGTCCGGCCGCATTGAAAAATTCATGCCATATTACCTATCAGACGTTTCAAGTTATCATAACCATCCCTAAGTATCTATCAGGTGGCAATCCTAAACACAGCGAATGCCTACTTTTATATGAATGACAGCGAAACAGCTTCTCGCTATTCACGACCGGCGCGAATGCCGGACGACCATTGTGGGGAATTGTCTCGAATCGCAGCGATTTCAATCTGTGGTCGATTGGGAGCTCAAGACGCACGACCGGTGCTTGAGAATCTAGCCCAGCGTGGTGCCAGCGTGCCGTTACGGACTACGGCCATTGCCGCTCTGGGCGATATCGGTGCTGTAGAAGCCAGCGGTCTGCTGCGGAGATTGCTGATCGAAGGAAACCCACGTCTTCAGCCGGCGCTTCAACGTGCGCTGGGTCAACTGGTCAAGAATTAGTTTTATGGTAACTCTTCGGAAGGAATAGCGTGATGCGTCGCCGCTCGAGATTCTACTCAATCTTTTCACTTTTGCTGAGTGTGGTTTTGTTTTTGGAGACTGGGCCGTGGATGTACGCGGGGGATAATGTGCCGGTATTCCAGCTGATGTTATCGTATTCATCGATCACCGAACAGAACAACTGTCCTGCTAGTGTGCGCGATCCGGTTTCGTTGGGAGGGCGGAGTCGGTATTTGCAAGAGGATAGTGAACGGTGGGGTGTTCATCCGCCCCAGCCGGTGGACTCCTTTGATCCCGGAGCTATTTACGTTGGGAATCAAACGACCAGTTCAGGAGTTGGGCTAGGACAGTTTTCTGAATATGTGGCGGATGAAGGGGCGAAGCTGCAATTATATCGGTTCTATAGCACGAAGAATACCGATTCGAGCAGTCCGTTAGGAGTAGGTTGGACCCATAACTACAACACGAGTCTGATTAATTCTGGGACGGCTGTTACCATCAAACAAGGGGCTGGAGTGTCGTCCACGTTCTTGATTTACCAGTCAGCGTTTGTGCCGCAGAGTGACTTTACCACGTTGCAACGGTTGGGGGATGGTTCGTACCAATGGACGTTGGTGCACGGAACGGTATACAACTTTGATGCGACTGGGCAACTGATGAGCATTGTGGATCGCAATGGCAACACCTTGACCTTGACGCGGGATAGCCTTGGGCAACTGACGAATGTCACGGCATCGACGGGGCAGCAGATCAGTTTCACCTACAACATATATCGTCAGCTTGTTCGCACCATCGATCCATTACAAACGAACACGTATACCTATTTTGCGGATGGACAACTGGCGAGCGTGACAGACGGGTCGGGAACGATCAACTACCAATACTATGAAGGCTGGCAATTGCTGGCCTATCGAGGGAATCGGCTCGGCAACTCCATGCTGTATAACTACGATGGGAATGGTCGGCCGAGTGAGGAAACGGATGCACTGGGAGAGGTGACTAGGTATCAGTGGATTGGAAGCAATACGGCCGTAATGTTCCTACCCAACGGCCAGAGTCCGATGTGTCAATTTGATGCCAACCAATTACTCGTAGGGGTGAGTGATGCGGCTGGGAATATTAGTTTGGTCCGCAATGGCCAGGGGTTGGTGACGGCGTACACGGATCGGCTGGGGAACGTCAGTCAGTATCGCTATGATAATCGCGGTAATCTGACCATGGCCATTGATTCACTCGGGCGTACTAACCGCTGGGTCTACGGCTATGCATTGGTGATGCCTGCGATTGGTCTGGAAGGCCAGACCAACCTCGTTTCGAGCTACACTGACTCAGCCTACAACCTACCGGTACAAATCAGTGATGCGAGTGGCAATTCAACCTTTTACCAGCGAGACAGTCATGGCAACGTTAGTAATCGGGTCGATGCGCTGGGGCATAGCACTCAAGCGGCGTATGACAGTCGCGGGAACCTAATTCAATTGAGGGATGCCAACGGTCATGCGTGGCAGTATGCGTATAACAACTTGAATCTTGTGACCAATAGTATTGATCCGTTAGGGGGAGTCAACCAAGTGGTCTACGATGCAGCCGGCCGGCCGGTGCAGTCCATCGATGCGCTGGGGCGGACGAGCACATCGAAGTGGGATGGGAAGAATCGATTAATCCAAACAATCGACGCAGCCGGAGCGACGACTGGCTATCTTCTGGATCTCAATGGCAATGTGATTGCGCAGACGAATGCGTTGGGACAGGTTTCCACTTATACTTATGACGCGATGAATCGGTTGTTGACCACAACACTGCCGGGAAGTTCGACTCCCTTCACGACGAAAACATACGATCCGATGGGGACTCTAACCTCGACCACGGATGCGTTGGGGCACCGGTGGAGTTTTGGCTTGAATGCGCTTGAGCAGGTGGTCTCGAAAACCGATCCGCTGGGGCAGGCTTGGATATTGAATCGGGACGCCTTGGGTCGGGTGACGGGCACAGTGGATCCCAATGGACATACCAACACATCGGTGTACGATGCGGTGGGGCAGTTGATCGCCTCAACCAATGCGCTGGGACAGGCGACAACGTTTGTCTACGATCCGGTGGGCAAGCTGGCGCAGGTGACGGATGCGCGGGGGAATGGGTTAAGTTTCAGTTATGACGCGCTCCATCGGCGGACACAGACGAGCTATGCCACGAACGACGTGGAACAGTTTACGTATGATATGGTGGGGAATCTAACTAACCACATTAACCGGGCTGGACAGTCTATTGCTCTGACTTACGATGGTGCCAATCGGCTCACGCAGAAAAGCTATGTTGGAACCGACGGGGTGATCAATTATGGTTACGATGCGGTGAACCAATTAACCAGCGTGCTCTGGACGGTGGGAACGGCCACGAACTCGGCGTTGAGCATGGTCTACGATGCGGCTGGGCGATTGACCCAAGAAGTCCAGAGCGTGACCACGGCTTCGGCCAAGAGTGTTGGGTACCAGTATTACGCGGATGGGAAACGCCAACAGTTGACCTATCCGGACGGCAGCTTCATCACGTACGAATACGACGCCAACGGGTGGCTGACAGCGATCAAGGATGGCGGTACGAACACGATTGTGAGCTACACATACGATGCGGCGGGACGACGCACCCAGCGGGTTCTAGGGAACGCCACGTTCACAGTGTACAATTACGACAATGCCAATCAGCTGACCAGCATCCAGCATCAACAGATTACCGGTGACACAACCGGTTTGAATGGCATTAGCCAGTATCAGTACGGGTACGACGCTGCTGGGAATCGGACGTATATGAAGCGAGCGAGCGGTTTAGGAGATGTGTACACCTATGATGCGGCCAATCAGTTGACGGAAGTGAAATACAACGCCAGTAATCCGGACACGACCCCTAGTGATTGGAGTCATGATGTGAGTTACACGTATGATGCGGCCGGCAACCGGACGAATGTCAGTGATAACGGATCATCGGTGGACTATTCCGCCAACAACCTCAATGAATACACTACCGTGGGCGGCACCAACTATTCCTATGACGCCAACGGGAATCTGACCGGTGACGGAGTCTGGAGCTACACGTACGATTCCGAGAACCGGCTGGTGCAGGCGAGCAATGGCACGAACACGATTGCCTACACGTATGACCCGAGTGGGCGGCTGACCGAACGGCGGAGTTCGGGCAGTACGGTGAGCACGAATCGGATGTACTACGCCGGCTGGCAGATGATTGCCGACTACGACGGGGCGGACAACTTACGGCGCAAGTACGTGTATGGGGTGGAGATTGACGAGCCGGTGCGGATGACGGGGAATGGGACGAATTACTATTACCATGCCGATGCCTTGGGGAGCATCACGGAGATCACGGATTCCACCGGTAATCTGGTCGAACAGTACCGGTATGACGTGTACGGCACGCCGACCATTCTGGCACCGGACACGAGTGTGCGGACTTCCTCCGCCATCGGGAATCGGCGGTTCTTCACAGGCCGAAACCGCGATGCCGCGACCGGGTTGTATAACTTGCGTAACCGGTGTTACAGCCCGACTCTCGGTCGGTTCATGCAGCTGGATCCATCAGGATTAGGGGGCAAAGACCTCAACATGTACCGGTACTGCGGAAATAATCCGGTGAATGCAGTTGATCCAATGGGGTTGAGTCGGGATGTTTTGAATCGTGCAGGGCAATTCTTCAAGGGAGTGGGCGCTTTTGCTTTGGGTCTTGCAGGCTTTCTGAGTTGTGTTGATAGTGCTGGTCTTTTGACTCCGTTTATAGCAGGGGCCGCAACAGCATCTTGCGGATACGGTATTGTGAACATTGAGAGTGCTTTCCGAGCGCCAAATGAAGTAGAGGCTAACGCTATGTTAGATGCGCCTAGTAATCCTGCTGCTATTATAGGGCGGTTGGTAGATGGGAGTCAAGGTCAGTTTGTTGGTGATGCCTTGTGGCTAGCAGGTTCTGGAATCGGGGCTATGAACGGGCTGCAAAATGGAAAGGTTTTAGATTTTATCGAATACAACATAGAAGCGAGTGATTGGCTGTTACAGAACAACTATGGGCAATCCCCTTCTTCAGATCAGGCATCGAGTCAAAAGAGCTGTCCATAATAACGTATGGGAAAAGTATTAGGAATCTAGCCACTCCAAACACTTTAAGTGAAGCAAAACGATATGACTCTTTAAGCGCACAGAAACACAAGAGGTATTATGGTAGATATAATTATAGGCGTTCTCAATGTCGTAAGTGGAAGTATTCTATACTGGCAGAATTATAAGAAGCCTGAAAGACGAGCGTTTGCGCGAGCTGGACTCGGTATGGTTATTGGTGGGACGTTATTAGCGTCAACTCGTTGGCTGATTGCCCATATTGTGGGACAATAAATATTAGTGCGTATTTCGGTGAAAGTTGCCACTGATTCCGGTTTTAAGTTTCCACGCATCGGAGCGCAGCGACGCTGGCGGTTGTGTTCATAATAAAGTGGAATCTTTCTGTCAAGTTTATGTGTTGGTATTCGTCGAAGTCCTGCGGAGCAGGACGACGAGTCCGGCCTGCCCCTGCGCACCGCGTCCC
>Ga0208872_1002165_pt1 | contig 11523 bp, 8 predicted proteins | sample CryBogCBH12Aug08_FD_185508 | JGI IMG/M metagenome (GOLD analysis project Ga0208872, IMG submission 185508) | Freshwater microbial communities from Crystal Bog, Wisconsin, USA - CBH12Aug08 (SPAdes) | ecosystem: Environmental > Aquatic > Freshwater > Lake | place: Crystal Bog, Wisconsin, USA... | reverse complement strand
CCACCTCGACACGCCCGCGCCGAACATGGCGCATTGGCAGGAAATCATTCGCAAGCTCATCGCGCCGCAGCACCGCGTGCGCATTGGCGTGGTCGGCAAATATATCGGTTTGCAGGATGCCTACAAATCAGTCTATGAGGCGATCATCCACGGCGGGGTGGCGAATGACTGCGGCGTGGAAATTGTGCAGGTGGATTCCGAGGACATCGAAAAAAATGGCGCGGAAAAAATGTTGAAGGGACTCGGTGGCATTTTGGTTCCCGGTGGTTTCGGCGAACGCGGCGTGGAAGGCAAAATTCTCGCCGCGCAATACGCGCGTGAAAAAAACATCCCCTATTTTGGCCTGTGCCTCGGCATGCAAATCGCGACGATTGAGTTCGCGCGCAATGTATTGAAGCTCGCGAAGGCGCACTCGACGGAATTTGACGCCGCCACGCCGTATCCGGTGATCGCCATGCTTGACGAACAGCGCAAGGTGACCAAAAAAGGCGGCACCATGCGGCTCGGCGCGCAGCCGTGCCAGTTGGCCGTCGGTTCCAAAGCCGGCCAGCTCTACGGCTCGTTCGTCATCAGTGAGCGCCACCGCCACCGCTACGAATTCAACAACGCCTACCGCGAGAAATTTGAGAAAGCCGGCTTCGTCTTCAGCGGCACCTCGCCGGACGGCAAACTGGTCGAAGTCATCGAGCTGAAGCAGCATCCGTTTTTTATCGCCAGCCAGTTTCATCCGGAATTTTTGAGCAAGCCGCACCAGCCGCATCCGTTGTTCCGCGGCTTCATCGCCGCCGCGCACCAGCGGATTCACCAGAAGCCGATTTAGCGGAAGGATGAAGGCCGAATGAAGCCTGCCGAAACTTCGGGCTATGCCGCCGCGCTCGAATTTCTTTACCACCTGAAAATTTTCGGCGCGAATTTCGGGCTGGAAACCCCACGCCGGCTCGCCGCGCTCGTTGGTCATCCGCAGGAAAAACTCCGGTTCATCCACGTTGCCGGCACCAACGGCAAAGGCTCAACGTGCGCGATGCTGGAAAGCATTTATCGCGCGGCCGGCTGGCGCGTCGGCTTGTTCACCTCGCCGCATCTCGTTTCGTTCCGCGAACGGATTCAAGTCAACCGCCGGTGGATTCCCGAAAACGAAATAGTGCGGCTGGTGGCAGAATTGCGCGCCGCGCATCCGGCAAATGCGGTAACGCTGTTCGAGTTCGCCACCGTGATGGCGCTGAAATATTTTGCCGAACAAAAATGTGACTTGGTGATTTGGGAAACCGGTCTCGGCGGCCGGCTGGACGCAACCAACATCGTCACGCCGTTGGCGAGCGTCATCACCAACATTAGTTTCGACCACCAGCAATGGCTCGGCGACACGCTGGCCAAAATTGCAGCGGAAAAAGCCGGCATCATCAAAACCGGCGTGCCGGTGGTGACGGCGGAAAACCAGCCGGAAGCCCTGGCGGTGATTGAACAAGTGGCGCGTAAAAACAATTCGCCGATCGTGCAAATCACCGAACCTTTGACCTTCAACTTTCAACCTTCAACCTCGCTCATCGGCGAACACCAAAAACGCAATGCCGCGCTCGCCGTGGCGACGGTGGAAATTTTGCAGAAACAGATTCCGGTTTCCAAAACACAAATCAAAATCGGCTTGCAACAGGTGAACTGGCCGGGCCGGTTGCAACTGGTAGAACGCGGCGGGCAAAAAATCCTGCTCGATGGCGCGCACAACGTCGCTGGCGCGGAAACGCTGCGCGCGGCGCTGGCAAAAGATTTTGCCGGTGGCAAACCGGTGCTCATTTTTGGCGCGCTGGCGGACAAAAACTGGCCGGACATCTGCCGGCTGCTGGCACCGCTGGCGGCAAAAATTTTCACCGTGCCGGTCGCCAGCGAGCGCACAATGAATGCCGCCGCGCTGGCGGAATGTTTCCGCGCCGCCAATCCGGCGACGGTTGCCACCGCCTGCGACAATTTGGCGGACGCGTTAAACGCCAGTAAAGACGAGCCATTTGTCGTCATCACCGGCTCGCTGTATCTCGTCGGTGAGGCGTTGGAGCGACTGGGGCTTTCGCCGGTGGACGGCAGTGAGCGCGGTCTGAATGAGTGGCTGGCCCCGAAAATTCATAAATAAGATTCCAGCAAGTAAAGTCGTAGTGGCGCTAATAACTTTTCCAACGCCCGCTCGCGTATTGACGCTGGGCGGGCTAGTAACTTATTTTAATTGAATTATGTTCTATGCTGATACTCTGCCAAAGCAACGCGGCTTTGGCGAAACGACTCGTCCCGATGTCTGGTGGCTGCAGCCGCTGGTGGTCTTTCTTGGATTCTCCGCCTTCATCATCTACTCGACCTGGGCGGCATTCCAGGGCTTGGGCGACTTGAAGACCGGCATTCCGAGCTATTGGTATGGTGGTCTGCACGGTGAACATGGCGGCGCCAATTATCTCTCGCCATTCTACTCGCCGGAATTCTGGGGCGTTTCGCCGCACACCATTGGCAAGCTGCCGGCGTGGTGGCCGGGCTGGGCACCGTTTTCACCGGCATTTTTGATTTTGTGGATTCCGGCCGGTTTTCGCTTCACCTGCTATTATTACCGGGGCGCGTATTACAAAGCCTTTTGGGCTGACCCGATCAACTGCGCCGTCGGCGAACCGCGAAAGACGTTCCTCGGTGAACGCTATTTCCCGCTCATCATTCAAAATGTTCACCGCTACTTTTTCTACCTCGCGGCACTGTTCATTGTTCTATTGTCGTATGACGCGTGGCTGGGCATGTGGTTCACGGACGCCACCGGCAAGGAGCATTTTGGCATCAGCGTGGGCACCATCGTGCTGACACTGAACGCCGTTTTCCTCGCGATGTATACTTTTGGCTGCCATTCGCTGCGGCATTTGATCGGTGGTTTTCTGGATTCCAAATCCAAAGCGCCGACGTGCGCCAAGCTTTACGACGGTGTTTCCTGCCTGAACACGAAGCACATGATGTGGGCGTGGATCAGCCTGTTCTGGGTCGGGTTCACCGACGTTTACGTTCGTTTCCTCGCGTCGCATGTGGACGTGGTTTTCTTCAAACTTTAACCCTGAACTGAAAGATTTTTTGTGGCTACCAATTACGAAACTCACGAATTTGATGTGCTGGTGATCGGTGCCGGTGGCGCGGGTTTGCGCGCGGCGATCGAAGCGTCGGCGGCTGGTGTCAAAGTCGGCCTCATCTGCAAATCGCTGCTCGGCAAGGCGCACACCGTCATGGCCGAGGGCGGCATGGCGGCGGCCATGGGCAACGTGGACGACCGCGACAACTGGAAAGTCCACTTCGCCGACACGATGCGCGGCGGCCAATATATCAACAACTGGCGCATGGCCGAACTGCACGCGAAGGAAGCGCCGGCGCGTGTTCACGAACTGGAAAAATGGGGCGCGGTGTTTGATCGCACCAAGGAAGGCAAAATTTCGCAGCGCAATTTTGGTGGCCACCGGTATCCGCGTTTGGCGCACGTCGGCGACCGCACCGGCCTCGAACTCATCCGCACGTTGCAGGATCACGGCATCCATCAGGGCATCACGGTGTTCATGGAATACACCGTCGTCTCGCTGTTGAAAGATGGTGAGCGCGTGGTCGGCGCGTTTGGCTACGACCGCGAGCGTGGCCGTTTCCGCGTGTTCAAGGCGAAGGCGGTGGTGCTTTGCACCGGCGGCCTGGGCCGCGCGTATGCGGTGACCAGCAATTCCTGGGAAGGCACCGGCGACGGCGTTTCCATCGCGTATCACGCCGGCGCGGAATTGTTGGACATGGAGTTCATTCAGTTTCATCCGACTGGCATGATTTGGCCACCGAGCGTGCGCGGCATTCTCGTGACCGAGAGCGTGCGCGGTGAAGGCGGCGTGTTGCGCAACAAAGATGGCAAGCGGTTCATGTATGACGACGTGCCGGAAAATTACAAGTCGCAGACCTCGACCGATCCCGAAGAAGGCTGGCGCTACACGCAGAACGACAAAAACGCCAAGCGTCCACCGGAGCTGTTGACGCGCGACCACGTCGCCCGCTGCATCAATCGCGAAGTGAAGGCCGGTCGCGGCAGCCCGCACGGCGGCGTGTTCCTCGACATCTCGTGGATCAAGGAAAAGATTCCGAACTCCGCCGAGCACATCAAACGCAAGCTGCCCTCGATGTATCACCAGTTCATGCAACTGGCGAATCTTGACATCACGAAGGAACCGATGGAAATCGGCCCGACCACGCATTACGCGATGGGCGGCATCCGCGTGGAAGCCGAAACGCAGGCGACGAACATTCCCGGCTTGTTTGCCGCGGGCGAATGCGCCGCCGGTCTGCACGGCGCGAACCGCCTCGGTGGCAATTCGCTTTCCGACCTCATCGTCTTCGGCCAGCGCGCCGGTGAATATGCCGCGAAATACGCGAAGGCGAATCCGAATATTTCCGTCAGCGATTCAGAAATTGAAAACGCCTACAAGGAAGCCGTGGCGCCGTTTGAACGCGCCGCCGGCGGCACCACCGAAGGGCCGTATCAGGTGCAATATGATTTGCAGAACATGATGCAGGCTAACGTCGGCATCGTGCGCTTGCAGAACGAAATGGAAGCCGCGCTGGACGGCATCCAGAAATTGAAGGCGCGCGCTGAAAAAGTCGCCGTGCAGGGCCACTGCGAATACAACCCCGGCTGGCACACGGCCATTGACCTCAAGCATCTGCTCACCGTTTCCGAGGCCATCACGCTGTGCGCGATTGAGCGCAAGGAAAGCCGCGGCGGTCATTTCCGCGAGGATTTCCCGGACAAGAGTCCCGAGGCGGCGAAATACAACAACGTCGTTTCCAAGGCGGCGGACGGTTCCATGAAATTGCGCCGCGAACCGATTCCGGCGCTGCGGGAAGATTTGAAACAAGTCATCGAGGAGATGAAATGAACAAACAAGTTACCTTTAGAATCTGGCGCGGCGACGCGAATGGCGGCAAGTTCGTGGATTACACCACGGAGATCACCGAGGGCCTCGTCGTCCTCGATGTCGTCCACAAGATCCAAGCGCAGCAGGCGAACGACCTTGCGGTGCGCTGGAATTGCAAGGCTGGCAAATGCGGCTCCTGCTCCGCCGAAGTCAACGGCATACCGAAGCTCATGTGCATGACGCGCATGGACACGCTCGACATCACCAAACCCATCACCATCGAGCCGATGCGCGCGTTCCCCAGCATCCGCGATTTGGCGACGGATGTGTCCTGGAACTTCCGCGTCAAAACCAAGATCAAGAAATTCAATCCGCGCAAGCCGGACGCCGAGGACGGCACTTGGCGGATGCAGCAGCAGGATGTGGATCGCGTGCAGGAATTCCGCAAGTGCATTGAATGTTTTCTGTGCCAGGATGTTTGCCACGTTTTGCGCGACCATCACAAGCACGACGAATTCATCGGCCCTCGCTTCCTGGTTTACACCGCCGCGCTGGAAATGCACCCGCTCGACACCGAGGACCGTTTGGCGGAATTGAAGCAGGCGCAAGGCATCGGCTTCTGCAACATCACCAAGTGCTGCACCAAGGTTTGCCCCGAACACATCACCATCACCGACAACGCGATTATTCCGTTGAAAGAGCGCGTGGTGGATGAATTCTACGATCCGTTCGCGTGGCTCTGGAAAAAAATCCGCCCGCAAGGTTGAGCTTCAAAACTTAAAATTCCACTCGTTCGTTGAGTATTTCTCGCGGGCGAGTTTTTTTATTTCGGCCAGCGGTGGTGAAACCAGCTTACCGGTGGCGTTCCATTCCTGTGCCAGCGCGGTCTTCACGGCGGCGGCGGAGCAATTCAGGTTCGTCACAAATTCTTCGTGCGGCCGGTGGGCGCGGTAATCCGGTTGCAGCGACGGCATCCGCAGCAGTTCACCGATGCGCGCCAAATCGCAGTTGAGCAACAGCGTGCCGTGAAAGAGCAGGAAGTTTTTCCGCCGGCGCTGGGCGTTACCGGCGAATTTTTTTTCGCCAAGGCAAAGGTCGGTGTGGCCACGCACGGAAAGCTGGGAGCCGGCCGGTGGTCGCTGGGAGATGGGAAACAGCGTTTCCACCGCGCGCCGGTTTTTCTCCATGATGTATTGGTTGGCGGTGGAAATGTTCCGCGTCGGCGAATTTTCCACGATGTGCAGAATCAAACTGTAATTCAAACCGCCGGACATTTGCACGATAGTGCCACCGCCGGAGCAGCGCCGGAAAACCGGCACGCCGGTGGTGGCGCACGCGGCGACGTTCACTTCGGTCGCCACCTGGTTCGCGTAGCCGACGACGACGAAAGTTTCGCGCGGTTCCCAGAACACCAGCGTTTCGCCGCCGTCGCCGGCTTCGCACCGATCCAATATCACCTCGTCCGCCGCGAGTTGTTCGGCGGGCGGGAGCGGTGGCAGATCGAGGCGCAACATTTTTGGCGTTTTGATTTCACTGGCGATACGGAGACAAATTTCGTTTAATGTGTGAATGTCGTTTCCGTGTTCGCGAAACGAGTTTATCCAAGTGAAAGCATCCAAAAAAGATATTTACGGTTCCGGCGACAAGGTTTCCGCCACACTCAAATCGGTTTTTGAACTGGCGCTGGAGCGCGAAGGCTCGGAGCGCACGGCGCAAATGCTGGAAAAGATCGCGCAGGAGCTGCGCGCAGCACCGCGGCCGGCCGGCGGTGTTACGACGCCTTACGTCAACACGATCCCGGTGGCGGAGCAGCCGGAATATCCGGGCGACCGCCAAATCGAGCGCCGCATCAAGAGCATCATGCGCTGGAACGCGATGGCGATGGTGGTGAAGGCCAACTCCAATACCAACGTCGGTGGTCACATCGCGTCGTTCGCGTCGTCAGCCACGCTTTACGAGGTGGCGCAGAATCATTTCTTTCGCGGCGCATCGGAAAATTTCCCCGGCGATCAGGTTTACTTCCAAGGTCACGCCGCGCCCGGCATGTATGCGCGCGCTTATATGGAAGGCCGGCTGAATGAAAAAGATTTGCAGAATTTTCGTCAGGAACTCGCCGAAGGCGGCGGATTGTCATCATATCCGCATCCGTATTTGATGCCGGAATTCTGGCAGTTCCCGACCGTCTCGATGGGCCTCGGCCCGATTTCATCACTGTATCAAGCGCGGTTCAATCGCTATTTGCAGGCGCGTGGTTTGACGAATTGGAAGAGCGAGCCGAAAGTCTGGGCATTCCTCGGCGATGGCGAAAGCGACGAACCGGAATCGCTCGGAGCCATCACGCTCGCCGCGCGGGAGAACCTCGACAACATTATCTGGGTCATCAATTGCAATTTGCAGCGGCTCGACGGTCCGGTGCGCGGCAACGGAAAAATCATTCAGGAACTGGAAGGGCTTTTCACCGGTGCCGGCTGGAATGTCATCAAGGTGATTTGGGGCAGCGAATGGGACGACATCATCAAGCGCGACCAATCCGGCTTGCTGCTCAAGCGCATGGAAGAATGCGTGGACGGCGATTACCAGAAATACGTTGTCGAGCCGGGCAGCTACACGCGCAAACATTTCTTCGGCAAATATCCGGAGTTGCTCGAACTCGTGACGCATTTGAGCGACGAACAAATTTCCAAGCTGCTGCGCGGTGGCCACGACGTGCGCAAAATGTATGCCGCCTACAAAGCGGCGACCGAACACCAAGGCCAGCCGACGGTGATTCTGGCAAAGACGGTGAAAGGCTACGGCCTCGGCGAAGCCGGCGAAGGTAAAAACATTTCGCACCAGCAGAAGAAAATGAACGAGAAGGAACTTCGCGAGTTCCGCCGCCGGTTCGACATTCCCATCAGCGATGACGTGATTGCAGACACGCCGTTTTTCCGGCCCGCGCCGGACAGCGCGGAAACAAAATATTTGCTGGCCCGCCGGCAGGCGCTCGGCGGATTTATTCCGGCGCGTATCGTCAAACCGGTGGCGCTCGACGTGCCGAAGGCAGATTACTTCGCCGAATTTTTCAAAGGCAGCACCACCGACGCCTCGACCACGATGGCGTTTGTGCGACTCCTGACCATTTTACTGCGCCACAAAACCGTCGGCAAAAACGTCGTGCCCATCATTCCCGACGAGGCGCGCACGTTCGGCATGGATGCGCTGTTCAAAGACATCGGCATCTATTCGTCGAAAGGCCAGCTTTACGAGCCGGTGGACAAAAAATCGCTGCTCTACTATCTCGAAAAAAAGGACGGCCAGATTCTCGAAGAAGGCATCAGCGAGGCCGGCGCGATGGCGTCGTTCATCGCCGCCGGCACCAGCTACGCCTCGCACGGCGTGCCGATGATCCCGTTCTACACCTATTATTCCATGTTCGGACCGCAGCGCGTCGGCGACCAGTTTTGGCTCGCCGGCGACATTCGCGCCAAGGGCTTTTTGCTCGGCGCCACTTCCGGACGCACCTCGCTCAACGGCGAAGGTTTGCAGCATCAGGACGGACACAGCCTGCTGCACGCCAGCACCATTCCGACGTGCCTGCCGTATGATCCGGCGTTTGGCTTTGAACTCGCCGTCATCATCGCCGATGGTTTGCGCCGAATGTTTGTGGAGCAGGAAAATATTTTTTACTACCTCGCGCTTTACAACGAAAATTATCCGCAGCCGCCGATGCCTGCCGGTGTCGAATCTGGCATCGTAAAAGGCTTGTATAAATTCAAGTCCGGTTACGAGGGCGCGAAAATCAAGGCGCACATCTTTGGCAGCGGCAGCATCATGCAATCGGCGTTGAAAGCACAGTTGATTCTCGCCGAAAAATACAGTGTGAGTGCCGATGTCTGGAGCGCGACGAGCTACAAATTGCTCCGCACCGATGCCATCCGCTGCCAGCGGTGGAATATGCTGCATCCCACGCAGCCGGCAAAAAAATCTTACGTAGAAACCTTGCTGGCGAAAGAGCAAGGCGCGTTTGTCGCCGTGTCGGACAACATCCGCACCGTGCCGGATCAAATCGCGCCGTGGGTTCCCGGTGGTTTGTTCACGCTCGGCACCGATGGTTTTGGCCGCAGCGACACGCGGGCGCGCTTGCGCCGGTTCTTCGGTGTGGATGTGGAATCCACCGTCATCGGCACGCTTTACGCGCTGGCGGAGAAAAAACTGATTGACCGCAAAGTCGTGGCGCAGGCTATCAAGGATTTCGGTGTGGACGCCGAACTGGCGCAACCGCAGCTTGTCTGACCCATTTGCGGCTTGTCATCCCGCCGCAAGTTTGATTTCATCAATGCCCCACGGTTGGCAGGATAGCTCAGTTGGTAGAGCAGAGGACTGAAAATCCTTGTGTCGCCGGTTCAATTCCGGCTCCTGCCACCACCGTCTTAAACCCCTGATTTTTCAGGGGTTTTTTGATTTTTCGATTGTTGAAAGCAATGCCTGCCGGGTTTCTGTTCCAGCCACTAAATTAAATTTTCAACCCGCTTGTCAGCGCGGTGGCAAGCGACTACCTTTTCAGCCCTATGGAAAAAGTTGTCATCATTGGTTCCGGTCCCGCCGGTTGGACCGCCGCGCTCTACACCGCCCGCGCGCAGCTTGCGCCGCGCGTGTTCACCGGTCAGCAACCCGGCGGTTTGCTCACCACCACCAGCATCGTGGAAAATTTCCCCGGTTTTCCCGAAGGCGTGGACGGTTATGAATTGATGACGCGCATGCAGAAACAAGCCGAGCGCTTTGGCGCGAAGACGAGTTTCGGCGTCGTTGAGTCCGTGGATTTTTCGCAGCGACCGTTCAGTTTGATTGTGGATGGCGAAAAAGTTTTGGCGGAAACCGTCATCATCGCCACCGGTGCCGGCCACAAACATCTTGGCGCGCCGGGCGAGCATGAATTGGAAATGAAAGGCGTCACCTATTGCGCGACGTGCGACGGCGCGTTGCCGGTGTTCCGCAACCAGCCGCTGGTCGTCATCGGCGGCGGTGATTCCGCGTGCGAAGAGGCGCAGTATCTCACGCGCTTCGGCTCCATTGTTTATCTGGTTCACCGGCGCGATACCTTGCGCGCCTCGAAAATCATGGCGGAACGCACGCTGGCGAATCCGAAAATTAAACCGATCTGGGATTCCGCCGTGACCGAGGTGCTGGACGTGAAGCAGGACAAAGTCACCGGCGTGAAGCTGAAAAATCTCAAGACCGGCGCGGAAAGCGTCCTGCCGGTGGCCGGCGTTTTCATCGCCATCGGCCATGTGCCAAATACGGAAATTTTCCGGGGCAAAATCACCACTGACGAAAACGGCTTTGTCGTGCCGCAAGCAGGCACGATGACGAATATTCCCGGCGTGTTTGTCGCCGGCGATTGCGCCGACCATGTTTATCGCCAGGCCATCACGGCGGCAGGCGCGGGTTGCGCGGCGGCGATTGACTGCGAGCGTTTTCTGGCGGCACAGAGCAAATAAATCGGTTGCCGAAACTTTCCACCGGTCGGAACAATTTCCGGCCGGTTTTTCATTTGTATGCTATCCTGTCGGCAACGATGGAAAACTGGCAATTCAAACTGCTCTATGACGGCCAATTTCCGATGTGCCGCCGCGAGGCGAATTGGCTGCGCCGCCGCAGTCGCGACGGTCGGCTGGTGTTCGAGGATATTTCCGCGCCGGGTTTTGACGCCAGCCGTTACGGCCTGACGAACGCGCAAGTGCTGGGCGTGATGCACGGTGTTTTTCCCGATGGCCGCATCGTCACCAAAGTCGAAGCGTTTCGGCAGGCTTACCAGCTCGTCGGCCTCGGCTGGCTGCTCGCGCCAACGCGCTGGCCGCTGTTGCGAAATCTTGCCGATTGGGGCTACGAATGGTTTGCGCGCAACCGCGTCACCATTGGCCGGTGGTTTGGCGGTGGCAAGCCCTGTGCGGATGGTCATTGCGCGGTGGCAGCGGACAAAAAATGACTTGGCTTTGGCAATTCTGTTCCAGAATTCTTAATTGACGGTGGCGGCTTCACAGCTAAAATGCTCGCTCGGTTTCGCGAACCATTTACCAAAGGAATTAAAATATTTATGGCAGTAAAAGTTGCAATCAACGGATTCGGCCGCATCGGCCGGATGGTCTTCCAGGCGCTCTGCGATCAGGGCTTGCTGGGCAAATCAATTGATGTCGTTGCCGTCGTGGACGTGTCCACCGATGCCGATTACTTCGCCTACCAGATGAAGTATGACTCCATCCACGGCAAGTTCAAACACGACGTCAAGACCGAGAAGAGCGTCGCCACGCTCGAAGAACCCGATGTGCTCGTGGTCAATGGCCACAAGATCAAATGCGTCGGCGCGGTCAAGGACCTCGCGACCCTGCCTTGGAAAGCGCTCGGCGTGGACATCGTCATCGAATCCACCGGCCTCTTCACCGACAGCGAAAAGGCCAAGGCCCACATCACCGCCGGTGCGAAAAAAGTCATCATCTCCGCGCCCGGCAAAGGCGAGGTCAAGACCATCGTCATGGGCGTCAACGAAAACGAATACGACGCCGCCAAGCACAACATCATTTCCAACGCCTCCTGCACCACGAACTGCCTCGCGCCGCTCGTGCACGTCATCCTCAAAGAAGGTTTCGGCATCGAG
>Ga0208872_1002160_pt1 | contig 11531 bp, 10 predicted proteins | sample CryBogCBH12Aug08_FD_185508 | JGI IMG/M metagenome (GOLD analysis project Ga0208872, IMG submission 185508) | Freshwater microbial communities from Crystal Bog, Wisconsin, USA - CBH12Aug08 (SPAdes) | ecosystem: Environmental > Aquatic > Freshwater > Lake | place: Crystal Bog, Wisconsin, USA... | reverse complement strand
GCGCCGGAAAATTTTGCCGCCACCACCTGCACGTCGCCGACCGGCGCGGTCATCAGCGTCTCGAAAGTGCCGCTCGCCTTTTCCAGCGCGAACACGCGCATCGTGATCACCGGCGAGGCCAGCAGCACGATGAGCCAGAAAAAATAGGTGCGATAAAACATCTCCGTCACCGGCATCGGCGACGGGTCGGTGCCGAGATTATGGACGAGCACCACGAAACTCAAACCCGTCAGCAGCGTCACCGCCGCGATGATGACGTAGCCCGTTAGCGCGAAGAAATACGACGAGAGTTCGCGCCGCAACAGCGCCCAGAAAATGCTCATTCGATCGCCTCCGTGGTGGGCCGCGTGACCTGAATATAGATATCTTCGAGCGAATGCCGGCTGCGCGTGAGTTCGCGCAGCGTCCAGCCGTTGACATGGCAAAGGTTGAAAACCAGCGGGCGCAAATCCTGCCCGGCGCGCGGCGTCAAGGCGCAGCGACAGAAATCACCCTCGGCCACGGACAAATCAAATTCCGCCACCTCCGGCACGCTTTCCCAGACGTGCCGCAGCGTTTCCAACGGCGCGGCGATCTCGGCGATGACCTGGCTGCCGCCGGCCATCCGCCGCTGCAAATTTTCCGGCGTGTCCGACGCCAACACGCGGCCGTCGAACATGATGAGCACGCGGCCGCACATCATTTCCACTTCCGGCAAAATGTGCGTTGAAATCAAAACCGTGTGTTTGCCCGCGAGGCTTTTAATCAAAGCGCGGACGGAACGGATCTGGTGCGGGTCGAGGCCGATGGTCGGCTCGTCCAAAATAATCAGCTCCGGATCATGCACCAGCGCGTCCGCGAGACCGACGCGTTGCTTGTAGCCCTTGGAAAGTTGCCCGATGACGCGGCGGCCCACATCGGTCAGGCCGCATTGTTCCATCACCGTCGTCACGCGCTCGCGAGATTTTTTCCAGCCGAGACCTTTGAGCCGCGCGCGGAATTTCAGGTATTCGCGGACGCGCATTTCGGGATACAGCGGATTGTTTTCCGGCATATAGCCGATGCGCCGCCGCACCTCGTCCGAATCGTGAAACACATCCAGCCCCGCCACGCGCACCGTGCCGCTGGTCGCCGGCATGAAGCCGGACAGCACGCGCATCGTCGTGCTTTTGCCAGCGCCGTTGGGGCCGAGCAGGCCGACGATTTCGCCGCGCGCCGCTGTGAACGAAATATTGTCCACCGCCGTGCGGCCCGCGTAGCGCTTCGTCAAATTGGAAACTTCAATCATCACTGCCAGAATTGGAAAAAATCCGCTGCCAGCCTAGCAAAAATCAACGGCGGGCGGCGAACAAAAACTTCGCCCGATTCCGGGCGGCGTTCAAAATGAATTGACTTCGCGCCGCGCCGGGAGCAAAAGCATTCCCGTGAATTCCCGCGCCGACAATTTTTACGCCGCCTGGCGGCAAAGCTGCCGCGCGCTGGTTTTGCGCGAAGACGGTTCCGCGCCGCCGGAAAAACTGCTGCAATCCGTCTGGCTGCACCAGCGGCTCAAGCGCGGCGAACTGAAATCGCCTGACGGAAAATCCGTGCGCGTGCTGCATCCCGGCTTCGCCAGTTTGGAAGGCGGGCCGGATTTTCGCGGCGCAGTCTTGCAGTTTGAAAATGAGAAGCCTGTTGCCGGCGATGTGGAAATTGATCTGGTTTCTGCCGGCTGGCGAGCGCACGGCCACGACAAAAATCCCAACTTCAAAAACGTCATCCTGCACGTCGTCTGGGATGGAATACCGAGCACCAGCTTGGCGCGAACAACTTCATTTTCCACTCTGGCGTTGAAATGTTTCCTCGACGCACCGCTCGCCGAACTCGCGCTCGCCTTGGAAAACGAATCCGGTCTGCCGGAAGCCTTGCGCGGCAAATGCTCCGCGCCGCTGCGCGATTTTACCGAGCCACAACTGACGGAACTGCTGCACGCCGCTGCGAAAGTGCGTTTTGAAAACAAGGCCAATGCGATTTTGGCGCGCGCGAAAAATGTCGGCTGGGAACAGGCGCTGTGGGAAAATCTGTTCCGCGCGCTCGGCTACAAAAACAATGTCTGGCCGATGCTGAACCTGGCGGAGACCAAGCCACGCTGGACGCGCGGCGCGGCTTCCGCGTTTGAAATTCAGTCGCGTTTGCTCGGCGTCAGCGGGCTGCTGCCGGATGATTTGACCCGCGCGCAAAAATCTTCCGACACGTTTCTGCGCCGCGCGTGGGATTTTTGGTGGCGCGACCGCGACGAGTTTGAAACCTGCATTTTGCCGCGTGAATGCTGGCGATTTCACGGCCTGCGTCCGGCGAATCATCCACAACGCCGGCTGGCGCTGGCGTCGCACTGGCTGGCGGCGGATGATCTGGTTGCGAAAATTGAAGGCTGGTGCGCAGCCAAGCTGCCGGATAAAAAACTTTTGGAATCACTCCACGAAATTTTCCAAGTCGAGCGCGATGAATTCTGGTCGTGGCACTGGACGTTCAAATCCGCGCGGCTGGCGAAACCGCAGCCACTGCTGGGCGCGGCGCGCGTCACGGACCTGGCGGTGAATGTCATCCTGCCGTGGCTGTGGATTCGCGCCAAAGAAGGCGGCAACGAAAATATCCTGCGCGAAATCGAGCGGCGGTTTTTCGCGTGGCCGGCGGCGGAGGATAATTCGGTATTGAAACTGGCGCGTGAGCGTTTGCTGGGAACTTCCAGTCCAAAAAACCTCAAGGGCGCGGCGCAGCAACAGGGCTTGATGCAAATTGTCCGCGACTTTTGCGAGCACTCGAACGCGATTTGCGCGGACTGCCGGTTTCCAGAATTGGTTCAATGCCTAAAGTCAAAAGTCCAAAGTTAGCAGTGCGCCGACCTTGGACTTTAGGCTTGGGAGATTGGACTTACTTGATATCCAGATTGGCGAACGGATTGTTCAGGCCGCCGGCTGCCGGTTGTTCGTTGACGGGAACTTTCGGCTTGTGTGGCGCGGCTGCGGGCTGTTCCGGCTTGGCTTCGGAAGATTTATGCTCCGGCGCATGCTCCGTTGTCTCCTCGCCGGCGCGCGGATTTTTCGCACGTTTGTTGCGGGGCAGCGGGCTGATCATCAGATTAATGGACTTGCCCATGAGCTTGGGCTGGAAATCAGGATGGCCGTAGGGCGCGACGTCGGCGATAAATTTGTTGATGACCTCGAAGCCGATTTCCGTGTGTGCCATTTCGCGGCCCTTAAACTTGAGCGCAACCTTCACCTTCATGTCCTCGCACAGAAAATTAATCGCGTGCTGGAGCTTGATGCCGAGGTCGTGCGGGTCAATGCGCGGGCTGAGCTGCACTTCCTTCACCGTCGAGGCGTGCTGGTGCTTGCGCGACTCCTTTTCCTTTTTGGCGAGTTCGTAGCGGAACTTGCCGATCTCGATAAGTCGGCAGACCGGCGGGACGGCGTTGGGCGAAATCTCCACCAAATCCACGCAGTGCTGGCGCGCGAGCGCGAGCGCGTCGTTCAGCGGAAACACGCCGTGCTGCTTGCCGTCGGGTCCGATGACGCGGACTTCGCGGGCGCGGATTTTCCCGTTGACGCGCATCTGCGAAGTCGGGGAGGAATTGCGTTGGGACGGAAAAGGGCGACTCAAGCGACCCTCTCTGGTTGGGACTGAATGGCGATGTGTGGCATCAAATCTGTCGTCAGGCTAATAGTAACAATGCGGATTTTTTAAGCGAATACCGGCGTGGCCGCAAGCAAATAATGGCAACATTATCATGACGAAAGACGAAACGAACGAACGCTGGCCACGAAGTCATCCGGCACGCCAAAGTCAAAACGCTGCGCATTCGTCATCTCCAGCGCGAGGTAGCCGTGGCGCTGGCGCTGGATTTCCTGCGCACGCGTGAGCTGGAATTCGCCGCTGTCGCGCACGTTGTCGCGGATCATTTCGCCGAGGATTTCGTAAATGCTCGGCGCGAGCAGGTGCATCCCGAACCAGCCGAGCCACGTTTGTTCCGGCAAACCGTCCACGCGCAGCTTTTCCTCCGCGACGGCGATGGCGGGTTTTTCGATGATGAGCGAAACGTCAATCAGGCGTGGGTTTTCCTTGTGGCGCGCGCCGGCGATGGTGCCGTAGCCTTTCAACTCGGCGGCGGAAATTCGGTTCACGGCGGAAACACTTTTGCCGTCGGAAATTTTCGCCATGTCCGCGAGTTCGCGGTAAGGCGAAACCGGTTTGCCGCGAAACAAATGGTCGCCGAGGCCGAGCAAAACCATTTCGCCGTCGGCAAAATCTTTTGTCTGAAAAACCGCGTGGCCGTAGCCTTCCTGCTCGCGTTGCACGGCGAAGGAAACGCGCCGGGCAAAGCCGCACATCTGCTCGGCCTCGCGCAGCAGCTCGGGATATTTGGCGAGGCGTTTCAAATAATTATCATCCGGCCCGCGCAGATAATTTTTCACCGTCGCGTCTTCGCCGGGCTGAACGATGATGCAAATCTCCTCGATGCCGGCGGCTTCGAGTTCGAGCAAATGATAATGAAACAGCGCCCGCGCGATGCCGTCCGTGCCGACGACGGGAAACATTTCCTTCTTCACCGCGTGCGACGCGGGAAAATGCCGCGTGCCGAGGCCGGCGATGGGAATGACGGCTTTGCGAACTTTCATATCAAACGTCAAACCGTTTCCAACCGTTCGGGCCGAAGGTGTAGCGCTTGGCACCGAATTCAATTGCGCCGGGCGACGTGCCTTCAAAAATATCCGGCATCGCGCCGACGCGCCGCGAATACTCCACGGCGATCTGTGGAATGTGTTCCTTGAGCGCCGCGATCTTGCCAAAGACGGCGACCGTGCCGCCGGTGCCGCCGCCGGTGATTTTCGCGCCGAACAAGCCGTTTTCCGGTCCGCGCTTGCGGACGGCTTCGACGAGAAAATTCACTTCCGGCACGGAGAGCTTACAGTTGTCGCGGTAACTTTCGTGCGCGCCATACATCAGTTCGCCGGCGGTGATGAACGCTTTTTCATCGCCGGATTTCGCGGCGCGCAGCGCGTCCATGAATTTCAGCACGCGCTCGTTTTCGCCCACCGGATGCCGCGCGGGGCCGACGACGCGGTAAGTTGCGTCCGGCTGGATGGTCGTCACTGGATCATCGTGCGTTTTATATTTCGCGAGAAAATCCGAGCCGAGCATCGTCTCGGGAATTTCCTTTTCGTATTCCGCTTTGAATTCGGCGGAGGAAATTTCCGTGAGATAATTCAGCGGTGAACGACCAGTGCGGGCGCGGATTTCGTTGATGATTTTTTTGCCCATGAACGCGCCGATGCGGACGTTGCCGTAGGCGTTGCCGGCGACGGAGTGGCGCACCATCGAGTTGATGCCGACGAAGCCGGTGCCCGCCGGAATTTCCACCTCGCCCATCACCGCGCCGGGCCGGCAAAGGATATGCGTGAGCTTGTCTTCATGGCCGCTGGCAACGGCGATCTGATCCATGATGCCGCAGGGCGCGCCGACGACGTGGTTCTCCGCCATCTGGCCGAGCCGCGCGATGCGCGCGCCGTCGAGCTTCAAATTTAGATAAGCATTCAAGCAGCTCAATGTGCCGATTTCCACGGCGGCGGAGCTGCCGATGCCGACGTTCATCGGCACGGCGCTTAACAGCAGAAAGCTGAAGCCGAAGGGCAGCTCGACATTTTCCTCTTTCAACAAAGTAAAAATACTGCCGCCGATGTAGGCTGCCCAGGATGAAATCGGATTTGCGTGGCAGAGTTCGCGGACTTGCGCGTAGTTGCCCACCGCGTCGCCGCTCGTGAAATAATCCAGCGGGATGCGCGTCTCCACCGGCAGGCTGCGCGGACCGACCTGCGCTGAGCGGATGCGCAACGTGCGGTCATTGCGCGCCTGAATTGCCATCAACATTCCGTGGCCGAGCACGGCTTCGCAGACGTTCGCGCCGGAGTAGTCGGCGATGCCGCCCATCACGTCGAGCCGCGCCGGGACGCGGGCGACATAGACTTCGCCGCTGTTGAAGTAGCCGGCAAAGCCCGTCGGGTCGCTGTTCGGCTTGCGCAGCAGGTTTTCAAATTCGGAGACTTCAAACGGGAGCGCGGTTTTCATTATTGGGAAAAATTGGTTCTGATTTCGGAAAGGTTGCCAAAAAGTTTCCGCCGGTCACGCCTCAAAATTCAATGGTGTTGCCGGATAAGCCGGGCACGGTTGACATAGAGATACCAGACGATGATGACGTTCACGGCTAGGATGGCGAATTTGATCCACGACGGCCGGTGCACCATTTCAAAAACCTCCACCGGCACGAAGAACGCCGATTCGCCGATGACGAGCCAGACGATCCATTTCACGCGGAACAGCAGCCCAACCGCTTGCAGCAGCATGAAGCTGCCATAAACCACCGCGCCGACCGTGACCCATTTCAAATTCGCCGGCGTGACCTCCGCGACGCGGGCGGCGAGATCCACGAAGAATTTTTTTTCCGGATCAAAATGCAGCGAGAGCAGCAGCTTTTGGAAATCTTCCGGCAGATTGTTGTCCGTGAGGTTGTAGGCGCCAACGGCCAGCAGCAATGCGGCGAGCCCTTTGAAAAACTTCACGCCGATGATAAAATACAGCGTCGGTGCACGCTTTTTCACTGCCGGCGTTTTGGCGTTCTCCGTCATCTCAACGAATCTTTGACAGCAGAAAATCCAAAAGTTCAGAAATTTTTACGCGCTGCTGTTTGCTGTCGTCGCGATGACGGATTGTCACCGTGTCGAGCAGCTCCGGTTTTTCGCCGAGCGTGTCGAAGTCAATCGTCACGCAAAACGGCGTGCCGGCCTCGTCTTGCCGCGCGTAGCGTTTGCCGATGCTGCCGGTCTCGTCATAAAACACATTCATCCACGGACGTAACAAATCGCGGACTTCCTGCGCCTTTTTTACAAGTTCCGGTTTATTTTTCAGCAACGGAAAGATGCCCGCCTTGAACGGCGCGACGCGCGGATGAAATTTCATCGTCACCGACGTTTCGGTTTTGCCCTTGTCGTCGGTTTTGGTTTCTTCGGAATACGCATTGGCGATGAGCGCGAGAATCAAACGATCCACGCCCGCGCTCGGCTCGATGACGTGCGGGATGTATTGGCCTTTCGCCAAACCATTCGCGTCGTCCGTCGCCTGCGCCGAAATTTGCTCCGGCGTTTCATCCGGCTTGGCGGATTTCGTCAGATAATTTTTGCGGTGGTCGTAATAACGCTTCCACAAATCATCCTGCTTTTCTTTCGGCAACTTGCCCCACGCGGCGCGTAATTCCTCGTCGAACACGCCCATCGGCTTGCCGGAAAATCTTTGGTGCTGGCTCAAGTCAAAATCGCTGCGCGCGGCGATGCCTTCCAGCTCGTCGCCTTTCACGTTGCCCTGCTCGTCCTTTTTGCTGAATGGAAACTTGAACAAAATATCCGTGCAGGCGCGCGCGTAATGCGCCAGTTCTTCTTTGGTCTGAATGTGAAAACCCAATGTCTCGCGCGACAAACCAATACCTTCATAAAAACGCACGCGCTCCTCGACCCAGTATTGATGCCACGCCTGCCAGCCCCAGTTGGGTTGGGGAGATTGGAGCTGGGAGTTGGGAGTTGGGGTGAAAACGCTGCCGTGGATGGCCTCGATGACTTCATCCGGCTTGATGAAAAATTCCAGTTCCATCTGCTCGAACTCGCGCGAGCGGAAGGTGAAATTACGCGGCGTGACCTCGTTGCGAAACGCCTTGCCGACTTGCGCAATGCCGAACGGGACGCGTTGCCGCGACGTTTCCAAAACATTTTTGAACTGCGCGAAAATGGCCTGGGCGGTTTCGGGACGGAGATACGCGACGTTGTCCTCGCTCTCCACCGGACCGACAAAAGTTTTGAACATCAAATTGAACGGACGCGGTTCCGTGAGTTCCGTCGAACCGCAGCCGGTGCATTTCGTGCCGACGGGCAATTCAAATTTCCCTGCCGCCGTTTTGATGAGCGTGAGTCCCTGATCTTCGCAAAGCTGGTCGGCACGAAAACGCTTTTTGCATTTGCGGCAATCGCACATCGGGTCGCTGAACGTATCCACATGGCCGCTCGCCTTCCAGATGGCGGGCGACATGATGATGGTCGCTTCGAGGCCGGCGACGTCGTCGCGCTGGCGGGTCATGGCGTGCCACCAGAGTTCCTTGACGTTGCGCTTAAGTTCCGCGCCGAGCGGGCCGTAATCCCAAAAACCGTTGATGCCGCCGTAAATCTCGGAGGACTGAAACACAAACCCGCGCCGCTTGCACAGCGACACGATTTTTTCCATCTGCAAATTCTCTTTTGGTTCGGCCATAGGAATGGACAGTGTCGGCAATTAACTCGGAAAATCAATCACGAAGGCGTGCCGGATTATGTTCTAATTTGCGGAGCGCGGCATTGATGCCGCTGCAATATCGCTTGAAATAATTATGTTGAAGCGGGCTAAAGCCCGCGCCCCAGCACTGTGAACAACTTTCCCGCCCATGCGTGAACTTCACGCGTTTAGCGTGAAAATTTCACGCATTCGCCACAGCTAGCGGAAATGCCACCCGCAATTCATTGGCTTTTCACGATTTTTTCCGTTGGCATCGGCTTTGCTAAAGTAAGTTCAATAATCCGTGTTGACAGTGGCAATGGCTCCATTAAATTCCCGCCCCTGTCCCCGGAACAACCAACAACAAATATATGAAACAACAGACCAAAAAAGCGTTTACGCTCATCGAACTCCTCGTCGTTATCGCGATCATCGCGATTCTGGCGGCCATGCTCCTCCCCGCGCTCGCCGCGGCCAAGAAAAAGGCCCAGAAAATCAACTGCACCAACAATCTCAAGCAGGTCGGCCTCGCCTTCCGCATCTGGTCGGGCGATAACGGTGACAAATATCCCCAGGCCGTGGTCAATACTTCTGGCGGCGCCCAGAACTATGTGGCTCATTCCGGTCAGGCAACTCCGCTGATCAACAACCCCGGCATGGTGTTCATGGTCATGTCCAACGAACTCTCCACGCCCAAGATCATTTATTGCCCCTCGGACAGTCTCCCGAACCATTCCACCTACGCCACCAACTGGAATTGCAGCGACGTGACCGGTTGCGCCGTTGGTCAAAACGGTGTCGTCACCGCGAATGCCGGCAAAATCAGCTACTTCATCAACGGTGACGGCACGGAAACGGATCCGCAGATCATCCTGTCCGGCGACTCCAACATCGGTAGCCAAAATAACACGACTTCCAGCGGCACGCCCTCTTGGTCCTTCAGCAGCTCATCCGCCACGGCGCGCGCCGGCGCTTCCGCTCCGCAGCTTCTCACTGGCGCCGCATGGAACGGCAGCCCGTGGTGGTCCTGGAGCCAGGAAACGCACTCGAAGTCCGGCAACATCGGCATGGCCGACGGCAGCGTGCAATCCGTCACCATCAGCGGCCTCCACACCGCGTTGCAGAACAGCACGAACAGTATTAGCACGCAGTATTTCAACTTCCCCCTCTGATTCAGGGTTGAATTCAGTCAACGAGGCCATCGCAAGATGGCCTCGTTTTTTATTGCAGCGCATTTTGGACTGCGACGGCAGAGCGGGAGCGGCGACGGCGCTTTCGGGCGGACGATGCGTTTTCAAATATCCAACCGTTGCGTGCATGTGAAAGCGGTATCGCGCTGCGCTTGCCACCGCAGTCCAAATTCGCCAACTTCATGCCATGTCCACCGGCAAAACCTGCTGGCCGCACGCCCCCGATCATCGGCTCGATGTCGCTGGAACCTACTTTGTCACGGCCGGCACTTACTTGCGTCAGCATCATTTCAAAGGCCACGACCGGTTGACGGTGTTGCATCGCGGCCTGCTGAAAGTCGCGGTGGATTTCGGCTGGCGACTCGAAGCCTGGGCGGTGTTCTCCCATCACTACCATTTCATCGGCCATTCACCGACAGATGCAGAGACGGCGGAAAACCTGTCGCAGATGCTGGGACTTTTGCACGAGAAAACCGCCAAGTGGATTAACAAGCTCGATAAGGCTCCCGCCCGCAAGGTTTGGCACAACTACCGCGAGACGCGGCTGACTTATGAAAAATCATATTTGGCACGGCTAAACTACGTCCATCAAAACCCGGTGAAACACGGGCTCGTGTCCGTGGCGAACCAGTATCCGTGGTGTTCTGCCGGATGGTTTGAGCGCACCGCCACCCCATCCCAAATCAAAACCATCTACCGTTTCAAAACCGATCAAATAAAAACACCGGATGATTTTGAGGTTTCGCCCGACTGGTGACGTTTTGGACTGCGCCGGCAGAGCGGGAGCGGCGACGGCGCTTTCGGGCGGGCGCTGCGTTTTCAAATATCCAACCGTTCTGTGCGTGCGAAAGCGGTGTCGCGCTGCGCTTGCCACCGCACTCCAAAACCTGGCGGAATTTTCCTGCCGGATTTCCGGAACCCGACAAATTTTTTCAGAAAAGACCCTGATGGTTCTTTTCCTTCGCCGCGCGCTGCGCGCTGAAAAAACTCTTCAACAGGTCGCGGCATTCCGCCAGCCGCACGCCCGAGGTGATTTCGCAACGGTGATTGAGCGTGGGAAATTGCAGCAGATTCAGCGCGCCGCCCGCCGCGCCGCCTTTCGGATCCGGCGCGCCGAACACCACGCGCGCCAACCGCGTGTGGACGACCGCGCCCGCGCACATCGGGCACGGCTCCTTGGTGACGTAAAGCGTGCAGTCCGTCAGCCGCCAGTCGCCGACGGCATTTTCCGCCTGCGTGAGGGCGAGCATCTCCGCGTGCGCCGTCGCGTCCTTGAGCGACTCCACCTGGTTGTAAGCCCGCGCGATGATGCGCCCCGCGCGCACGATGACCGCACCGACGGGAACCTCCTCACACGCGTAAGCCTTCGCCGCCTGGCGCAACGCCTCGCCCATGAAATATTCGTCGCTGTGCAAATCAATCATAAGGAAATTTCAAATTTCAAAATTCAAATGTCGAATCAAATCCCGAGCGGATTCGTCACTCGCCATTCGCAATTTGAAATTCTTCCAGCGTCCATTCGTTCCGCCCGTCCGCGTGGCAATGGCAGTGCGCCGCGAAAAAGCCGCCGCGAAACTGCCAGAACCACGGCCAAATCCGCTCGCGGTCGGTCTGCGGAATTTTCAAATCAAAAATCCGTTCGCGCGGAAAAAATTCAAACCGGCCTTCGGCCATCGGCGGCGGCAGCGTTTTCAATTTCACCTTCACCTCGAACAAAAACATCAGCCAGTGCGTCTGGCCCTGGTAGCCGTGTTCGCTGATGAGTCCGGCGAGGTGCAAATCGGACGGCGAAATTTTCAAGCCGATTTCCTCGTGCGCCTCGCGCGCCGCGCAGGCGTAGGGCGATTCGCCGAGGTCCATCTTCAGCTTGCCGCCGCACGGACTCCAGAAGCCGCGGTTCGGCTCCTGCGCGCGTTCGAGCAGCAGGATTTCGTCGCGCTCGTCAAAGCAGTAAAGCAAGGTCGCGATTTTGTAGGGCAAAGCCACCGGCAAAGGATTAACCACGAAAGACACGAAACACACGGAAATTTTTTCCGG
>Ga0208872_1002159_pt1 | contig 11533 bp, 5 predicted proteins | sample CryBogCBH12Aug08_FD_185508 | JGI IMG/M metagenome (GOLD analysis project Ga0208872, IMG submission 185508) | Freshwater microbial communities from Crystal Bog, Wisconsin, USA - CBH12Aug08 (SPAdes) | ecosystem: Environmental > Aquatic > Freshwater > Lake | place: Crystal Bog, Wisconsin, USA... | reverse complement strand
TCAAAACAACAAACGAATCTAACGAAATTTGCAGCACGCTTCAGATTTATAGTTCGCAGTATTATCTTTAAAAGTAGCCGGGATGTAAATTAAAATCTCGCTATTTAGTTATGATAAAATACATTATCAGCACTAAATGTTTAAATATAACGATCTGGAATTAGCCCTCGATGGATTGACGGACATTGACCAAAAGAAAGAAACTCTAACCAGTGGGCAACGAGTGCTCGAATCCTCGTGGTAATAATAATATTCGGCGATAGATGTTCGCCCTTTTCCCTTTTTTAAAATACTTGAAGCACTCTGAAAGATGAGATAAGATTCTATACTTGCTTCCCGAGTGTTGTTATTTTTGCGTATAATCCAAAACTTGCTCGAATGAAGTAATTTCAATTTTTCCAACCACATCCAATCATTCCCCAGATGATCAGTTAAACCCTCTTCTTCTTCTCATGCTTCATGCTGTTTTTCTTTACACTGAATGTGTATCTCTCCTTATAAATAACCTGTGGATTCATTAAAGTAGCGACAATGAATAACAAACCTTCTCAGCGTCTTATATCGGATGATCGACAAATAATCTGCAAAGCCTTCATCGCTTTTGTGTTCGCTGTTTTATTTATAACCGCGAATGTCTATGCCCTCCCTGCACGCTTGGACATTCTTTTCGTGCTTGATAATTCAGGATCAATGAAGAAAAATGACCCTGAATTAATGACCCATCAATCTGTTTTGAAGCTTACGAAAGCGTTAAAACAAGATTCAAATGTTGGAGTTGTCGTTTTTGATGTTAAAGCTGATTTTGCAATGCCACTGACTTCTGTAGCAAATCCTGATTTTGAAACGGATGTTAAAAACTCTCTTAGTAGACTGAATTATAATGGAAAGTATACCAACATCCCGATAGCCATAGAAAAGGCGGTTTACGATTTGAAACAACATGGAAGAAAGGATACCGAAAAGGTGATCATCTTCATGACTGACGGTTTCATAGACAGTGGGAACGCCAAAAAAGATGCTGAATTAGCGAAATGGCTGAAAGAAGACCTTACTGTAGAGGCAAAAAATGCTGGGATCAAGATATTCAGTTTGGCATTTACAGAGGAAGCGGACTTTGAGCTTATTCAGACCCTGGCCGTGAAGACCGGCGGAGGATACTTCCGTGCCGGAAAAATGGAAGATTTGGAAAAAGTGTTCGATGCTATTCAGCAAGCCATACTTTTACCCCCAGGTAAAACACGACCCATCGTTGAGAAAGATGGTTTTCCAATGGAATGGGTTGGTGGTGCTTTTACAATCGTGGTCATATTGGGAATAGTAGTCATTTCTCTACGCTCAAAAGGTAACAAGAAGGAAATCCACCAAAACCCCACTGTAGATAAAAATAAGCAACCAAAATTACCGGAGGCAATCCTTCGGGACATGGAGAGTATCACAGGAAAAAATGAAATCTTATTAACGAAGAGAGAAATCACGATTGGCAGAGCGGTTGATGGTGTAAAGCCATCTGTTGATATTGCTATTCCTCAAAACACGATTTCAGCTCTCCATGCCTCCATTGAGTATAGGGACAATTCCTTTTTCATTACGGATCGGCGAAGCACAAACAAGACATTTCTGAACAATCAACAACTATCCCCTGACACTCCAAAGAAACTGAAATCCGGAGATTTTGTCACCTTCGACAAGTACAAATTTCAATTCATTGTTACGGAAGAGATCGGTAGTGGTGGAACTGTTTTTCAGCCTGGAACTGCTGGGGGTACCATTATCCGTCCGCCGGGAACATCTTCTGAATTAAAACCTGAGCCAGGAGTTATAGGTCATGGGCAGGAGGATGAAGAAGGGACTCATGTAAAGCCTGGTGTATGCGAAATACATCATAGTTATAAGGCAACTGAAATATGCCCTGTTTGCAAAAAAGGATTTTGTGCGGAATGTATGGTTGAAAAGAATGGACAGAGGATGTGTCGCCAATGTGCTGATGTTCGACCTACAATATCATGAAAAGGCACAGAAACGGAGAGTTTAAGTTAAGCCTCATACCCCTATACTTCAAACTGCTCAAGCCATGTCACTTTTCAATGATTTAAGAAATCTGTTCCAGAAGGACAAGAAGCCTGCGGTCACAAATGTTCCGACTAAAGCTGAGTCCCCTGCGCGTACTATACCGAAACCCCCACAGGAAGTCCCCACTGGTCAGGGAAAAAATGTCCCTGCAGGCGGCACGGTAGTGCGGCAAGTTGGTGCGCCACCACCTTCACCACTTGAAATTCTGGCGAAAAATGATTGGGTAGTTAAGAACGCAAAGACATACAGCATCGGGGACTTGATTGAAAACCGTTACAAGGTAGAGGAAGTCTTTTCCGGTGCAATGGGCTATGTCTATATCGGGAGGGATACCCGGCTGCGGATCACGTTTGCCATAAAGCAGCCGAAAGAAGCGATAATTGCCGACCGTGATCTTTTCTCACGCGTTCTGCATGAGGCAGATGCATGGACAGGACTCGGAATGCACCCGAACATCGCCTACTGTTACTTTGTAAAGGCAATAGAGGGAGTGCCACATATCTTTATCGAGTACGTTGATGGCGGCACCCTTGAAGACTGGATCAGCGATAGACGCTGTGCAGACTACAATGTTGGCCTTGACATAGCGATCCAGTTCTGCCACGGGCTGGAACGAGCCCATGAAAGAGGGATGATCCACCGTGACATCAAACCGAGGAACGTTCTCGTAACCAAAGGCGGACTTGTTAAGGTCACGGACTTCGGACTTGTGGGAGCCTTCAAAGCAGGATGTAAATCCGGCGCACAACCTGGTGGTGATGAGCATGGCACACGACTGGGCGACACGATGGGAACGCCAGCCTACATGGCACCGGAACAGTGGAATGATCCGAGGTATAAAAGTGCAGAAGCACCGGAAGGCGTCTGGTATGAGTCAGACATCTACAGTTTTGGAGTCTGCATGTGGGAAATGTTCTGCGGCAGACGTCCCTATGAGGTATCGATAGGAGTCAAAGGCGGAGTACCGGATCCACGGGTTCTAAAGAAGGATATTCCTGATGGGTTGAGAGCTCTACTACTCTGTAGCGTAGAGTTTGACAGGAGCAAGAGACAAAAAGACTTCAGCGAGTTAAGAGAAGAACTTAATGGAGTATATCGTGAGCTCTACGGCACCGATGCTCCGCATTACCAGCTTGAGTTGCATGATACGACGGCCGATGAACTGAACAACCAGGGCTACTCGTACCACGAGCTTGGTAGAGAGGGAGAAGCAAGAAAATGTTTTGAAGCTGCAGTAACAGCAAACAACACACACCCGGAAGCGGTATTCAATCTTGCATTGTTGCAATGGCGATCAAGAGAAATAGACGATATGGAGGCGTTAAGACGTCTCCGGATCTGTTCGAGCAACCCGACAGTCAGCAAGGAGAAGATTGCTGAGTTGTTAGCTTACTTTCATGCTGAACGGTACGATCCCGCTTCTGCGAAAGATGAGTTGATGGATTATGTAGGCAGGTTTGAAGAGCTGTTTGACAGAAGAAGGATAGGCTCGATTGTATTGATTCGAACCTTCGAGGGGCATAGTGATTATGTCAGTTCCGTGAGTCTGAGTGCTGATGGCAGGCATGCTTTATCGGGGAGTAAGGATAACACGCTGAAGCTGTGGGATGTGTCGACGGGGCTGTGCCTGCGAACCTTCGAGGGGCATAGTGATTGGGTCTTCTCCGTGTGCATGAGCGCTGATGGCAGGCATGCTTTATCGGGGAGTCTTGACGAGACGTTGAAGCTTTGGGATGTGTCAACAGGTCAGTGCTTGCGAACCTTCGAGGTGCATAGTTCGGTCTACTCTGTGAGTCTTAGTGCTAATGGGAAGTATGCCATATCGGGGAGTGGTGACTATATGTTGAAGCTGTGGGATGTGTCGACAGGTCAGTGCCTGCGCAACTTTGAGGGGCATAATATGAGCGCTGAATGGACGACTAGTGCTTATGTCCGCTCCGTTAGCCTAAGCGCTGATGGGAAGTATGCCATATCGGGGAGTGGTGACAAGACGCTGAAGATGTGGGATGTGTCTACGGGAAAGTGCCTGCGCACCTTCAAGGGTCATAGGGATCAGGTCGAATCCGTGAGTCTGAGCGTTGATGGGAGATATGCCATATCGGGAAGTTATGATGAGACGCTGAAACTGTGGGAGGTGTCTACAGGAAAGTGCCTGCGCACCTTCGGGGGTCATAGGGATGAAGTCCACTCTGTGAGTCTGAGCGCTGATGGTAGGTATGCCATAACGGGGAGCGAGGACAAGACGCTGAAGCTGTGGGATGTGTCGACGGGAAAGTGCCTGCGCACCTTCGAGGGTCATAGGGATGAAGTCCACTCTGTGAGTCTGAGTGCTGATGGTAGATATGCCATATCGGGGAGTCATGACATGACGATGAAGCTGTGGGAGATCAATATTAAAGCTCATTCCTATAAATCTGAATTACAAGTAAGTGATTTTAAGGCTTTTGAAGAGATAAAAGGACTGCAGGATGCATTGATACTAGCCATTGAGGAAGCTGAACGTCAGATGAATGAGGGCAATTATTCCGTAGCTTTTTCAAAGATCTATAGTGCATGGGAAAGGGTTGATTTCCAGGATCATAAAAAATTGTTAACGGTATATCAGAAGCTTTATGAGTTATCAAGTAGAAAATCTTTTTCCTTTGCGTATGCAAAGAACACCTTCGTGGGGCATAGTAGAGGTGTCAGCACTGTGAGTTTAAGCGCTGATGGTAAATATGCCTTATCGAGTAGTTGGGATAATACGCTGAAACTATGGGATGTGTCTACAGGTCAGTGCTTGCGCACCTTCGAGGTGCATAGTTCGGTCTACTCTGTGAGTCTTAGTGCTGACGTCAGCTATGCCATTTCAGGTAGTAAAGACAAGATGCTGAAACTGTGGGATGTGTCTACAGGGCAGTGCCTGCGCACCTTCGAGGGGCATAGTAAAGAAGTCACCTCGGTGAGCCTGAGCGCTGATGGGAGATATGCTTTATCGGGGAGTGCTGACGAGACGTTGAAGCTTTGGGATGTGTCTACAGGGCAGTGCCTGCGCACCCTCAAGGGGCTTAGCTGGGGTGTATCCTCTGTGAGTCTGAGCTCTGACGGCCGATATGCCTTGTCAGCGAGTGGTGACTGGGCGTTCAGATTATGGGATGTAGAGTCAGGGCAGCGCCTGCGTTTCTTCGAGGGGCATAGTCATGCACTCTACTCCGTGAGTCTGAGCGTTGACGGTAGATATGCCATATCGGGGAGTCATGACATGACAATGAAGCTGTGGGATGTGTCTACAGGGCAGTGCTTGCGCACCTTCGAGGGGCATAGTAAAGGTGTCACTTCCGTGAGTCTTAGTGCTGACGTCAGCTATGCCATTTCAGGTAGTAAAGACAAGATGCTGAAACTGTGGGATGTGTCTACAGGGCAGTGCCTGCGCACCTTCGAGGGGCATAGTAAAGAAGTCACCTCGGTGAGCCTGAGCGCTGATGGGAGATATGCTTTATCGGGGAGTGCTGACGAGACGTTGAAGCTGTGGCGTTTGATTTGGAAGCTGGAGTTTGACTAAATGCACTGCAATTGATCCAAATTCCAGTAATGAAATGACACTCAGTCTTGTAGTTGTCAAGGGCCCGGAAACCGCACGAAAGTTTGAATTCACCCACCCTGACACCTTTATTGTCGGTCGGGGAGGGAAAGGTCGTCAAGTTCACTTCAAGCTCTCTGATTATGATCCCTATGTTTCACGACAACACTTCCTGCTTGAAATAGCACCGCCCCGTACGAGTAGCAGGGTAAGATAGTGGAATCAAGCGTAGACAGTGATGTCATTATGGCTGGAAAGCACGAATCATTGCAGCCATCATGGCTCTGAAGGGGGGCTATAAAGGATTTGCCTGGAACGTGTTGGACGAGCGATTTGATGAGTATATCAGATCAAACCAGAAGTTAAACAGAGAACTTATGGCTATTCTTAATCGCGATGCGCCGGTTCAGTAATTTTTCAGTGTTGTACCATTACGTCAGAAGTGCCTTAAAAAGAAAAGATGACAAATGAAAATCGTTTAGAGGAATTGCTTGCTCTTAATCTTGCAACTGTTCAAGCATCAACTTTTATCGAGCCGTTGAGTAAAGATCAGATCAAAATGTTCAGCGATATAATTTCTAACTTGGTAGCCCATACAGGAGGTGCTTCACCCCGCAAGGCAAATATCGTCTTTCGAGGTGAAAGTTTGGCAAACCTCTCCTTGAAGCTTTCCAGCATAAGTTGTGAATTGGACGAAAAGAAAATTCCTGAGCTGCTATTTTACTTTGGAGATAAAGCGAAAGATTACTACAAGAATTATGATGATGAAGCCAAGTCTCTTCGTCTGCTTCAAAATATTGAAGACACTAGCGAAATGACCTGTAAGGTCATATTTGAAAAGATAAATGAAGAGCTAAATAAGGATAGTTCAAAAAAATTTCGCAGGTCGAATAAAAATTTCGCCACTTTTTTTAAAACTGATAACCTGTCAACATTCATCACACAATTAGCAGGTGATCAAACCATTCGTGACTACTACTTATACTTGTTGCATGCTAAAGGGGTCAGCTCTGCTCTTGTTTCTACATCACTATCATACAATGCTGCTCTTAAGTTCGGTGCGAATTCTACAAACCAATGTGTTATCTATTACGTGATACCAGAACCGATAAGAAATTTTGCTGTATCCCATTTACTAATGGAGGAATATGAGGAAAATCTTAAATCTCGTGGTATGCCTATCTATAAATACAAGGCATTGTACCCCGAAGAGTATGAAGTGGCAATAAGGGGCGCTCTTTTTTCTTGTTTTATCTTGGGATTGAGGGTGGATAATTGGAATCAATTTATTGTAAACCCACATCTATTCAGCAACAAAAATAAATACGATTCAATACTCGAAGGACTTGATATTGACCAACATGACATTGCTGCGCGTCTGGTTGATACTGGTTATAAGGGTGGAGTGTGTACACATCTTGATGGAAGATTCAAAACGCTCAATAATTCCTGATAAATCTTTTGTATTTCTTTTATGCTTATCTCGGATAAAATTTTGCGTGAGAATAGTCAATCCGGCATTGATGACAGTGCATTCGTGAACCAAAAGAGTGCTTCTAACAGGAGAGCAATTCTATGATATTTTTTAATAGAAAAAATACATCTGACAGTAATTCAGTCTTTGGAATGACTGATGTCGGGATGATGCGAGAGGGCAATGAAGATGCATTTCTGCTGCTTCCGGAAAAACATCTGTACATTGTTTCGGACGGCATGGGGGGCCATAATGCCGGTGAAGTTGCCAGTCAAACGGCGGTCGATGCGTTGCAGGTCTTTTTTGACTACCATGCAATACAACCCATACCACCGGAATCAAGAGAGGAGGTCATGATCAATGCTGTTCATGAAGCCAACCGGCAGGTTTTTGAAAAAGGCCGCTCTGCACCGGAGTATTCCGGTATGGGGTGTACGTTAGTTTTAGCGTTCATCGACAAAAGCACTCTCCATGTCTGCCATGTTGGAGACTCAAGAGTTTATGTGATTGATAAAAAAGAGATTATTCAGGTGTCAACGGATCATTCCGTGGTCATGGAACTGGTGCAAACTGGGGAAATGACAAAGGCAGAGGCCCGACACAGTTATTTAAAGAACCAGCTTACTCAGGCACTTGGAACATCGCCCGTGGTAAGGCCAGAGTATATACAGCGAACGTTAAAGAAGGGTGACACCGTTCTTCTTTGCACGGACGGACTGTGGGATATGCTGTCCGACGAAGAAATATATAATACTGTCAAAAAAGGCGATACGCCTGAAAAGAGCTGCACCAGGCTGATCAGCATGGCAAATGAAGCCGGAGGTAATGACAACATAACCGTGGTGATTGCCACAATATCCGGTAACTGACAGGAACTGCCATGTCACTTTTGCATGATTTAAGAAATCTGTTCCAGAAGGATAAGCAACCTCCCGTTACCACGTTAGAGGCTAACGCTGAAATACCTGCTCCTGTTATCCCCAAAACACCCCACCAAGATATCCCTGATAAGGTCAAGCTGGCACCTGCTGCAGGAGGTACGATTGTGCGTCAAGTTGAAGAGCAGCAGCCTTCACAAAATGAAATTCTAGCCGAAATTGATTGGTCCGTTAAGACCGCCAAGACCTTCAGAACCGGCGAGCTGATTGAAAACCGGTATAAGGTTGAGGAAGTCTTGTCCGGGGCGATGGGTTATGTCTATATCGGGAGGGATACCCGGCAGCAGATCACGTTTGCCATCAAGCAGCCAAAAGAATCCATGCTTGCTGACCGCGATCTGTTCTCCCGCGTTCTGCAGGAGGCAGATTCCTGGACAGGTCTTGGTATGCATCCAAACATAGCGTACTGCTACTTTGTGAAGCAGATAGAGGACGTACCTCATATTTTCATTGAGTATGTCGATGGCGGCAGCCTTGAAGAGTGGATAAGTGACCGCCGATGCGCTGATTACAAGGTCGGCATAGATATGGCGATACAGTTCTGTCATGGTCTGGAACGAGCACATAACAGAGGGATGATCCATCGTGACATCAAGCCGAGAAATATTCTGGTAACAAAAGAGGGACTCGTTAAAGTTACAGACTTCGGTATTGCCGGGGGAGGCAAGGTTGGTGGAAAGGTAGGATCCATATCAGGTGACCAGCAGGGCACCCGTATGGGAGAAATGATGGGGACGCTTGCATACATGTCACCCGAGCAGTTCAAGGATCCGAGGCAGAAGAGTGCAGAAGCACCTGAAGGTGTCTGGTATGAGTCTGATGTTTACAGTTTTGGTGTCTGCATATGGGAGATGTTCTGCGGCAGGCGACCTCGTGAAATATCCATAGGAGTTATGGGCGACACACCCGATCCAAACAGTTTAAGGAGGGATTTCCCAGCAGGGCTGAGAACTCTTCTTCTCGGTAGTGTCGATTTGGATAGAGAAAAGAGACCTCAAGATTTCAGCGAGCTAAGAGAGAAGTTAAATGGAATATACCGTGAACTCTACGGCAGCGATGCCCCGCATTACCGGCTTGAACTGCATGACACGACAGCCGATGAACTGAATAATCAAGGATACTCCTATTACGAACTTGGGAAAAAAGAAGAAGCAAGGAAGTGTTTTGAAGCTGCCGTAGAGGTAAACAGCACCCATCCGGAGGCTGTATTCAATCTGGCGTTGTTACAATGGCGGTCAGGAGAAATTGACGATATGGTGGTGTTAAGAAGGGTCAGGAACTGTTCGAGTAACCCATCAGTCAGAAAGGAGATAATCGCTGAATTGTTGGCCTTGATTCATGCCGAGCGTTCTGACCTTGAATCAGCGAAAAAGGAGTTAAAGGAATATCATGGTAGATATGAAAACCTCTTTGGAGGAATCACGACCCAAAAAATGGGGTTGATTCGCACCTTCGAGGGGCATAATAGTGATATTAACTCCGTTAGTCTGAGCGCTGATGGAAAATATGCTTTATCGGGGAGTGCTGATATGACCCTGAAATTATGGGATGTGTCGACAGGTCAATGCCTGCGTATCTTCGAGGGGCATAATAGTGATATTAACTCCGTTAGTCTGAGTGCTGATGGAAAATATGCCATATCGGGGAATGACAAGACGCTGAAGCTGTGGGAGGTGTCAACAGGGCAGTGTCTTCGCACTTTCGAGGGACATAGTAGCAAAGTCAGCTCTGCGATTCTAAGCTGTGATGGCAGCTATGCTATATCAGCGAGCAGGGGTAACACGCTGAAGTTGTGGGATGTGCCGACAGGGCAGTGCCTACGTATCTTCGAGGGACATAGTGGTAATGTTTATTCCGTGAGTCTGAGTGCTGATGGGAAATATGCTATTTCGGGGGGGAAGGACAAAACACTGAAGCTGTGGGAGGTGTCATCGGGGCAGTGTCTTCGCACCTTCGAGGGGCATCGCAATTATGTCGTCTCAGTGAGTCTGAGCGCTGACGGTAAATATGCCCTATCGGGGAGTTATGACAATACGTTGAAGCTATGGGAGGTGTCAACAGGTCAGTGTCTTCGCACCTTCGAGGGGCATAGTAGTTACGTAACCTCCGTGACTCTAAGCGCTGATGGCACACATGCCTTATCAGGGAGTGGTGACAAGACGCTGAAACTGTGGGAGGTGTCAACAGGTCAGTGTCTTCGCACCTTTGAAGGGCATAGTCGAGATGTCAACTCCGTGAGTCTGAGCGCTGAGGGTAGATATGCCTTATCGGGGAGTTGGGATAAAACGCTGAAGCTCTGGGAGATCAATATAAAAGCTCATTCCTATAATTCAGAATTCCAGGTAAGTGACTTTAAGGCTTTTAAAACGATCAAGGGAATACAGGATGATTTGAGACTGGCTATCGATGAAGCCCATAGGATGATGAATAATGGAAACAACGCCCAAGCTTTTACAACGCTATATATTGCATGGGAACGGGCGGATTTTAGGGATAATAAAGAACTGTTGACGGTCTATCAGAACCTTTATGAGTTATCGAGCAGAAAATCTTTTTCATTTGCTTATGCAGAAAACTCTTTCGAGGGTCATAGTGGTAATGTTAATTCCGTGAGTCTGAGCGCTGATGGTAAGTATGCCCTATCAGGGAGTCATGACAAGACGCTGAAGCTGTGGGATGTATCTACAGGGCAGTGTCTTCGCACTTTCGAAGGATATAGTGGTGATGTCAACTTCGTGAGTCTAAGCGCTGATGGTAAGTATGCCCTATCGGGAAGTCATGACGATACGCTGAAGCTCTGGGAAGTATCGACAGGGAAGTGTGTGCGCACTTTCGAGGGTCATAGTGGTAATGTTAATTCTGTGAGTCTGAGTGCTGATGGGAAGTATGCCCTATCGGGGAGTCATGACAAGACGCTGAAGCTGTGGGAGGTGTCAACAGGGAAGTGTCTTCGCACCTTCGAGGGTCATAGTGGGATTGTCTGGTCTGTGAGTCTGAGTGCTGATGGGAAGTATGCCTTATCGGGGAGTGATGATGATACTTTTAGGCTGTGGGAGGTACCAACAGGTCAGTGCCTACATAACTTCGCGGGGCATAGTGATTCAGTAACCTTCGTTAATCTTAGTGCTAATGGCAGATATGCATTGTCGTGGAGTAGGGACAAGAAGCTGAAGCTTTGGGATGTACTGACAGGTCATTGCCTGCGTACCTTTGAGCAGCGTATTGAAAATTTCTCTTCCATATGTCTTAGCACTGACTACAGCTTTGCCATATCAGGCAGTTACGACGGTACTCTCAACCTATGGCGATTTATTTGGAAGCTTGAGTTTGACTAAATGCAAAGTAATTGATCCAAATTGAAGTAATGAAATGAAACTCAGTATTGAAGTCATCAAAGGCCCGGAAACCGGCCGAAAGTTTGAATTCACCAAGCCTGACACCTTTATTGTCGGTCGGGGAGGGACAGACAGGCCTGTCCACTTCAAGCTGTCT
>Ga0208872_1002150_pt1 | contig 11559 bp, 13 predicted proteins | sample CryBogCBH12Aug08_FD_185508 | JGI IMG/M metagenome (GOLD analysis project Ga0208872, IMG submission 185508) | Freshwater microbial communities from Crystal Bog, Wisconsin, USA - CBH12Aug08 (SPAdes) | ecosystem: Environmental > Aquatic > Freshwater > Lake | place: Crystal Bog, Wisconsin, USA... | reverse complement strand
AGGTAATCCTGAACTGACGGTGCTTCACGAGGTGTGTAGCACTTTCAACAGGATTACCTTTGTTGTTTTGTTCTGCCCAATAGATGGACAACTTTGCAAGGAAATGGTTCGGATTTTCATCCTGAGCCATTCCCACCATTTTTTTAATGTTCATTTTTATACCTTTTTCTTTCCCCATTCAGAACCAATGGCGTCAATGCACCCTTCAAGGTTTCAGCCTCTCTGGACTTTCATCAATTCAAATAGTTTAAGGGGAAGCTCACTATCTAAATACAAAATAACATGATATACATGCCCTGTCAATAGTAGCGTAGTAGTGGAAGTGGGCGGAATCGAACCGCCGTGCAAACGAAGTCGATTGAGCGAATCTACGGTGGTAGAAATCTTTGAAATTTAATAGTTACGCTAACAAAGAAAACAAAGCACGTAACTACGATCTCATTGTTTCAGGAGATGAGTTGAGAATTCTCACCTGCCCTACATCCATGTTATTACGCCAATCCTACAGTCAGGATCCCTGTAAGTTGACGGCTTCGTTAAACGAAAGCGAATTGAAAGTCTTTTGCTCCAAAATATGGAGAGACAGAAGATTTAGCAATTAGAATTTCCAGCAGATTTACGAGTTACTGGAGCTCGCACCGCACGAACAATAACTATCGATTGTCTATGCCTGGACACCCCCAAATATAAAATACTAAATTAAAAATAATAATTTCCAAACATTTAGAAATTAGAATTTATCTCTCAATGTTCTAACGATCCTTCATCACTCTACTCATCTCACGATCACTTTCGCGTTTCTTCGTGGTCTCTCTCTTATCATATTTCTTTTTTCCACGGACAGTAGCAATAGTAACCTTGATGAGATTACCCTTAATATACACTGAAATCGGCACTATTGTCAATCCTTTACCATTCCCCTCTCCGACATGTGAAATTTCAGAGATCTCTTTTTTATTTAAAAGCAAACGACGATGACGACGAGGTTCATAATCTTTCGGCGTATTCTTCTCCTGATATGGTGGAATGAGCATGTTTTGAATATAAGCTTCACCACCACGGATGATCACGTAAGATCCATCTAGAGAACCGTGTTTAGCTTTGAGTGATTTAACTTCAAAACCAAGCAACTCGATACCAGCCTCGTATTTATCGAGGATTTCATATTCAAAATGCGCTTTTCGGTAATCTATTAGGACCATGTTCTAAATGGTATCACATCGCCCTTGTATTTATAAATAGACGAGAGTAGTATCGAATCAAACCCAGAACCAAAAAAATTACATAAACTTATGAAAGCTCTAATAATTGGACAAGGTAATGTTGGCAAAGCATTATCGGGAGTTCTCTCAATCAATGATTGGCAGCACTCTTTTTTTACAGGAAAAACGATCAACGCAGACTTTATCAGACAAGCCAGTCTTGTGGATGTAATCTTCCTAGCAATATCCACAAAAGGTATCGGTGCGGAAGCTCTACGATATCTATTGTGCTCAGTAGAATTAGGAAAAATAATCATCACTGCTGAAAAAGCAGCCCTAGCTTATCACTGGGAGACATTAAGTCCTCATCTGAATAAAAATATCGGTCTTACTACCACAGTCGGTGGATCGAGTAATATGCTCTCACTATTTGAAGAAAGAAATCCTGAAGAGATTGAAAGTGTTGTTGGTATTGTAAATGGAACTATTAACTTCCTGTCCTGGTTCATACAGACAGGTCAAGGCAAAATCAATGATGCTTTGCGCACAGCCAAAGAAAAAGGTCTTTTAGATTCAAGATCCACTTCATTGTGTCAGATTATCGATGAAGAGATCTCTGATGCTCTGAAAAAAAGTGTCATCATATACAAGAGTGCCGGTTTAACCCCAAATATTCACCCGCAAGATTTTAGCTATTGGTTACTATCAAGCGATGAATACCTGCGACTACTGAGCCGAAATCAGCAGACTCGTTTCGTTGTATCTATCGAAAAGACTGACAAAAGAGTCATGCCTCAAAGTGGCTTTGACCTCTATGTGAGACCCTGGCACATCCAAGGAAGATTCGTTGACCATGCGGACGAGCTAATGCACGGACTAACGCCCGAGGCTGAAAATAACTGCCTCGTAGTCAATCACTCTCTCAATATTGGATGGGAATCAAAATCCGGCATTGGCGCAGGATCAAAAATAACCGCCGAAACCATGTTTAATGAAGCCCTTTCATTTGTAAATTCCAAGACCGTAACACAGTGATGTGTTGCGGTTTTTTTATTATTAAAATTAAGGCATTCCGATTACTGTTTACTGTTTACCCTTTACGGACTACAATACCTCCATGTCTAATACTTCAAAGATAACAACTTCCTGGACGCTTTACACTTCAAATGAAGAGGCTTGGTCGTCTATACTCGCCGACTGCGCAAAGGCTGAAAAAAGCATAGTCCTAGAACAATACATATTCGTGCCTGATGAATTCGGCAAAAAACTTATAGATATTTGTATCGAACGCGCTTCAAAAGGTGTCAATGTTCGCTTTCTCTGGGATGCCGCTGGTAGTTTTAGTTTTTGGGGATCAAATACTGTTGAAGACTTGAGATCAAAAAACATCAGGTTGCGCTTTTGGAAAACACTTGTTCCAGACTACTCAAAGGTCTCAAATATCAAAGCCTGGTTCTTCCGCAACCACCGTCGTACTTTGGTCATCGACGAAAAGATCGGCTACACCGGCAGTATGTGTGTTTATGAACCAATGAAAAAATGGCGCGACACAAACCTTCGACTCGAAGGTCCAGTCGTAGCTGAAATGCAAAACGCTTTCGATCGCATGTGGGCACGAGCAACTAGAAACAAACATTTCCCTCGAAGATTGAAAGCGCGTGATTATGAATTTAAATATATAACCAACTACCCCGCTCCTCGACGTCGTGATATTTATACTGAATTGGTTGAGGCGATTCGCTCTGCTCGAAAATATATCTATATAACTAACCCATACTTTGTCCCAACTCGCAGACTCGTCCGCGTATTACGATTGGCCGCTCGTCGTGGCGTAGACGTTCGACTCATCATCCCTGAAAATTCAAATTATTATGCTGTAGACCTAGGTGCTCGATCATATTTCAAGACTCTACTTTCTTCTGGCATAAAAATATTCCTTTATACCGGAAACTTGATCCACGCCAAAACCGCAGTTATAGACGGTGATTGGGCCACTGTTGGTACCATGAACCTAGACCGCATCAGCCTTCTTTATAACTTCGAGGCAAACATCGTTAGTCGTAATAGTAAATTTGCCGAGGAATTAGCTGCTCTTTTCGTACATGACCTGAGCGATTCAAAAGAAGTTAAGTTAGCTGAGTGGCAAAACCGCTTCTTTATTGAAAAAATCCCTGAATGGTTAATAGTTCTAGTAAGAAAGTTTTTATAATAAAACCGTAGGCCTAGCTCTTTCCAAATACTTGCGCAACCTGGGCCCGTATGCTATAAATATAGCCTGTAATCTATTGATGAAAGCACCTATAAATCACCAAATAAAAGTACCCGAATTGCGTGTTGTTACAGCCGAAGGTGAAAATCTGGGCGTAATAACTACCGATAAGGCACTTCTAGAAGCTAAAGCTCGCGGTCTTGATCTTATCCTGATCTCCCCTACAGCAGTGCCTCCGGTGGCTAAGATTATGGATTATGGTAAGTATCAGTACGATGAAAAAAAGAAGGAGAAGGTCGCGAAAGCCAGAACTCAGATCAGTGAACTCAAAAGCGTTCAGGTCAAAATAGGAACTGGTGAACATGACCTAGAACTCAAAGCTAAAAAAGCTTCAGAGTGGCTAGCAGAAGGTAATCGTGTCAAAGTTGACCTCTACCTCGTCGGACGTTCAAAATTTATGGATTTAAATTTCCTAAAAGAACGTTTGGAAAGAATTTTGAAACTTATCACTGTTGAATACAAGATTGCTCAGGAACCAGTGAAAGGACCGAAGGGGTTGACAGTTTACCTTGAGAAAAAGTAATCATTTAAAATTATCAATAACCAATGACACAATGATCATTGAAAATTGCATCATTGAACATTAATTAACATGTCTACAACAAAAACAAATAAATCATACTTAAAGCGCATGAAGGTTACCAAGAACGGTAAACTCATTGCTCGTAAGCCTGGACAGAACCATTACAATGCAAAAGAACGCACAGGTCAGAGTATGAGTAAGCGTCGCACACAGGTTATCACTATGGGCAACAAGGCTCGCAGTCGTTTCCTTTCAACCAGTTTCTAATATTTTTCACCGGTAAATTTATTCATTATTTAATATTTTAATTTAACTAACATGGTACGTGTCAAAAAAGGAGTCAATGCATTAAAGAATCGCCGTAATATCCTCAAGCAGACAAAGGGTTTCCGTTTCCGCCGTTCAACAAATGAAAAGGCTGCTATCGAAGCTCTTCAGCACGCTGGTGCTTACGCTTTCGCACACCGCCGTGATAAGAAGGGTGATATGCGCCGTCTCTGGAATGTGAAGATCAATGCTGGTCTACGCGCCATCGATGCAAAGCTTTCATACAGTAAGTGGATGGGTAATGCCAAGAAAGCCGGCATCGCTCTTGACCGTAAAGCTCTCGCTCGCCTAGCAGAATTTAAGCCTGAAACATTCAAACGAGTTGTGGAGTCAGTTAAGTAATACTCAAATTATCCAATTATCAATGATGCAATGACCAATTAAGTCATTGCATTTTTCGTCTTGCAGTACTTATTGATTTAGACAAAATAAGCAATAATTCTTTAGCTTCTTTCCAATTTTTCACAAGTTCATCTCTATATTCAGGGTTAGCTTTGGATAATAATCTGAGCCAATGCTGAGATTCCTTAGTTTCTTTTTTTGAAATACTAATCTTGTGTATGAAATCTTTATGACTTTCAGCTTCACATGCCTCAGAATAATTCGCTCCTACTGATCCAGCCGAACGTATTAGTTGACTAATAATACTTCTATTCACTTGATCAGACTTAATCTTCTTTAAGACAACAACAATATCTTCAGCAAATCGTGCTGTTCTTTCCTCCAAATCATATTTCTTTTCCTTTGTATGCATTGCGTCATTGTATCATTGATAATTGATCATTATTTACCAAACCTCATAAACCTTGAGTCGTTCTGGCACGATCGCCTTCACATTCAACTCATCATTCAAACGTTGAGCGAGATGCATAGAAGCACCTGGTTCACCCATGACTACAAAAACTTTCTTAAGCTTTCCCTTTCCGCCATTGGCGCCACCTAAACCATCTCCAGCGGTAGCCACAAATTCTACCAAATGTTCACCATCCTTATGTGCTGAATAGCCATACAAAGTAGCTATTTGTGCCTTCACCGCCACTTTTTCACCATGAATATTCACTTTCTTATTACCATCAGCGAGTTCGCGACCGAGTGAACCTATAGACTGATACCCGACAAGCAGAATAGTACTCTTTGGATCACTCAAAAAATGTTGTTCATGACCTATGACACGGCCACCGACAGACATACCAGAACCAGCAAGGATGATCTTGGCACCATTCATATGATCTATACCTTGAGATTCACGCTGTGACTCAACAAAAGTCAGATGAGGAAATGAGAAAATATCATCACCACCGGCAATTTGTTTTTTAGCGGTTTCATTGAAAAGCTCAGTACTATCACGATACACCTCGGTCGCCTTCTCCCCCATCGGTGAGTCAAAAAATACTGGCACAGAAGGAATCTTTTTGTCTCTAACCAGATTGTTCAATTCATAGAGTAACACCTGTGAACGATCAAGTGAAAAAGCTGGGATGACGAGTGTGCCACCACGAGCCAGTGTCGTATTTATAATATTTGTAAATTCATCCAAACGAGTATCGCGACTCTCATGATTACGATCACCGTAAACACTTTCCATAACTAAATAATCCACATCACCAACGGCTTCAGTATCTCGTAGTAGTGGTGCTGGTGAATTTCCAAGGTCACCAGTAAAAAGGATTTTTTCAACTTCGCCATCTAAAGAATCTTTCACACTCATCTCTATCATACTCGATCCCAATATATGTCCAGCATCTTTCAAATAGACCGAAACGCCAGATGCAATTTCAAATTCCTCATGATATTCAATAGTCTTCCAAAGCGGAAATACTCGAGCAACATCATCAGCATTATAGAGTGGCTCATAGCCATACTGTTTAGCTTCCATTTCAAGGATATTCACGGCATCATTCAAGACTAATTCTGCCAAATCTCGCGTCTGTGGAGTTGAATATATAGCGCCTTTAAAACCCTCTTTGACTAGCTTTGGAATACGTCCGACGTGATCTAGGTGTGCGTGAGTGATCATGAGTACATCTATAGATGCTGGATCATAAGGAAAATCTTCACTATTCTGCTCTTCAGCGACTTTTTCTCCTTGAACCATTCCACAATCAACGAGGATTTTTACACCAGCCGTCCCTCCGACTCCACCTGTTTCTAATAAAAAATTTGCTCCTGTGACTGTCCCAACTCCTGTACAAAATGTAAGTTTATTTGAATTCATGAATACATTGTAATCGGTAAATGGTAATTGGGCAAAGTAAAACACCTCATATCAGCAGATACGAGATGTGTTACTAAGGATTGCAGGAGTATATAACCTGATTGAATCAGGTGGGATGTCTATCGCTAACGTGCGCGTGGCACAAGCAGAATGTGAACTTCAAGAGTTCGTCGACTTCCCGTTTAAAAATGTTATAGGGTTTAACTCCCGCAACCTGAACTAATTATATTCCTACTCAAATATCCCGTCAATGTTCGTCTCATACAAAATCTTTTCTTGAACAAGTGTGTAGTTGATCAATTCATCTTTTTCAAACCAAAGAGCTATTTCTTTATTCGCCTCTTCAACTGAACCAGAAGCGTGGACTAGATTGCGTATAGATCTATCTTGAATATCAGAAAATTCATATGAATCAAGAACGAAATCACCACGAATAGTACCAACATCAGACTGTAGTGGTTCTGTGCCACCAGTGATCTTTCTAACTATCGGCACTGCATGTAAACCTTGTAGAACCAAAGCTATAACTGGACCTGAAGTCATGTATTTAGCGAGACGTTCGAGTATGTGTTGACCCATCTTTACTGGATCAGGATGTTTTATTCTTAAACCATGCTCTGTTGCATGTTTAATAAACTTCGCACCAGTTTTTTCAATCCAATCTGGATCATTCGTATAATGTTTTTCTACGAGCTCTTTAGTTGGACGGACCAGCTTCATTCCTACTATCTTCAAACCAAGTCTTTCATAACGTTGAATGATCTCGCCAACTAAAGTTCTCTGCACCGCATCTGGTTTTATAATTACTAAAGTACGCTCGCGCTTTGGGTGAGGTTTATTCATATATGCTATTCTAACGTATTACTGGAAACTAATAAACCAATGATCAATGACGCAATTATTTCTACGCCGTCAAAATCTCTGGATCCCCTTTCGTAATGAGTACTGTATGTTCGAAATGTGCACTTGGACTACCGTCAGCTGTCTTATAAGTATAACCATCTACATCTAGCTCCACACGTCTATCTCCTAGGTTAAAGATGGGTTCTATAGCGATGACCATGCCAGGTTTTAGAACAGGACCTTTACCAGCTTCACCGTAATTTGGCACAAAAGGATCTTCATGGACTTCATAACCTACACCATGACCAGCAAGTTCCTCGACAATACCAAACCTTCCAGCTGTGCCGATTCGCTCAATGGCACAACTGATGTCACCAACTCTTTTACCACCCTTTGCAGCTTTTATACCAACAGAGAGAGCCTCTTTTGTAGTTGCGAGCAAACGCGCTTTCTCTGATGAAACTTTTCCGACTGGTACAGTTACAGCGGCATCAGTGATCAAACCTTTGTGAATAAGTCCAAGATCGAGAGTGACAATATCACCTTCTTTTAAAACTTTATCAGCCTCATTTGGAATACCATGAACGACTTCATCATTTATTGAAAGACAAAGAGCAGCTGGAAAAGGTCGATCCGCTCCAGATGGTGTGTAATTCAAAAATGCCGGTTTATCATCTGGACCGCCCTCAGCTATGAGTTTACGTGTGTGGTCTTCCAGAGCTTGAGCTGATACGCCAGGAGTCACCATCTTAGCTAATTCACGTAAAATAGCCCCATGACGGCGTCCACCTTCACGTAGGATAGCTATATCTTCCTTGGTCTTTATCTTGATCATAAGAGCAGTGTAATCGGTAAACAGTAATCTGTAAACAGAGGTGTATTCACTGATTACTTCAATCCGACTTTGGCAAGTATGTCTGCATGGATGTCTTCTATCGAACGGTTTCCGTCAATATCGAGCACTGTCATATCTTTTCTATTACGAAAATGATTGAGTGCTGGGACGACATCTGCTTCATACCACGATAAACGCTTACGGATATCTTCTTCTGTATCATCATAACGTTTTCTGAGCATAAGTCTTTTTACGGATTCTTCTTTAGGGACATCAAGATAAATGATCCATGGCTTTTCTAATTTAAAAAAAGAAAACATGGAATCCATAGCTTCAGCCTCGATCAAACGTCTGGGTGTGCCATCAAATATGAGGTGTTCAGAGCCTGTATATTTCTTAACGAGTACTCTTCCCCAAATGTATATAGGCATGAATGACGGCATCAAACCGCCAGCGCTCAAAGTTTTATTTGTCATCTTTGCCAAATAACTATCTTCTTTCATAAAATCACGAAGCTCTTGGCCGGATTGTATGTAAAGACTTTTATGTTCTGGAGCGACCTTTGCAAGTGTTTCAATCAAAAGTTGCGCTTGAGTCCCTTTGCCAGAACCTGATGGGCCTATAAAAACGTATGTTTGTGGTTTCATGGGTTTTAGTATAACAAAATACCTAATTTTCCGCCTCAATACCAAATCGCAATAAAAGTTAAAAACGCATCAAATCGCAAAATAAACATCGCATCAGAGCTCAAGCTACAAGCTACCGTTTTTTAAAAGAAACTGCGGGAAGGGCGGACACCAAGAATCTCAAACCGATAGCCGAGAGCGTAGGCATACACAGAGAGCTCGCCATCGCTCGGATCCCAGCCGGCATAGACGAGACGAGCGCCCGATTTGGTACCTGGTAGCCAATGAGCACTTTTTTTATTCCAATCACTTAAATGCTTACCAGTGTCCTCAAAATATTTTCTTTCCAGAACGAAAAAGTCTTCCAAGGTAGATATGAAGCCAGTTGGATCTGCTTTGTAGAGTCTTTCAGCATCACCACCAGTAATATTCAAGTGAACGTCCAGACCATTCTTCTTATTTATTTCTAATAAAGTCTCCGTTTTATGAACAAGTATAATTCGATGATTATTTACATTCCCACTGACAGCACCTGTGAAGCCACCACCCGCTTTGAAATTACTAGATTCCCAATTTCCATTCTCCATCTTCATTTTGTCCGCTAATTCAGACAAAGGTATGTTACCTGGCACAAGAAGAATATCATCAAAACCATTTTGTTCGATAGCTTCCTGTATTTCTGCACTGTTTCTGTTCCAGATGTCTGCGATTGACTCTTCAAAGTCTGGTGGTAGTTCTAGACCTGTTTTTTTGTATAGATCTAGGAATTCTTTGGTTTTTGCTTCGAGGTCTAGTGTGATAGACTCCTTTTGATATGTCGCTTCGATAGTTGAAGCTGCCTGTTGTAATTCTGCCTTGCTATCAATTATAGCTTTCATCTTCTCTGCTCTATTCATCATGTTTTCAATTTTTGATTGCGCCTGAGCTTTTCTCTTTTCTCCTGCACCAGATTCCTCGCCATCTTTGTCGTCAAATTCACCATTTTCGAGCATGGCATCGTAGATATTCAAATTAGCTTCAATGTCACCTGTCAGAGTGCCAAAACGCTTCTCTAAAGCCCGACGAAGCTCCTCCTGAGTTTTCTCGGGTTTTTCAAGTTTCTTGGCTGTGGCCATTTCTTGAATTATGAGAGGTGATTCTGGAGATGGCATGGTGATTATTATTGATGATTATTGTATCTCGACATTAGTCATTATACAATAAACTTTCTATAATTATCCTTATGAATATTCTCCCAAGTAGAATTTGGATAATTTTCTAACCATGATTTTTTTGATTTTTTGTTCCTTTTTTCTGTATACGAGAATTCATACCCTTCAATATAACTACCATGGGTCTCAACAAAATCTACTTCTGCACCTGTTAACCTTCTCCAGAAAGACACAGATTTATATGGTTCAATGTAATTATTCCTCTTAATCCTTTCAACTACCAAAAAATTCTCCCAGAGAGCCCCTAGATCATCCCTTATATTAATTGCATCAAAATTTTCTATTAAAGCATTTCTAATTCCAATATCATAAAAATAATATTTTTCCTTTTTTCGTATTTCATTCCTCATATTCTTAGCAAATGAACGAAGTGGAAAAATAATAAAATTTTGTTCAAGAAGATTCAAAAAACGGTTCACTGTTTCTCGTCCAACAGAAAGCTTGTTGGATATTTCTTGAACAGACACCTCACTACCTACTTGATATGCTAAAAGTTTTAGTAAATCTAAAATTAATTTAGAATTTTTTACGCGTTCAAAAGCTAAAATGTCTTTAAGTAAATACCCATTAACAATGTTGGTTAATATTTCCTTTTTCTTCTCAAGAATATCCACCTTGACTACCGCAGGATATCTACCGAAACGCAGAGTGTAATCTATATTATCAATATAATTACCTAATTGTGCATCTACTATTTCCTTCTCCCATAAAGGATATAGAGTAATCACATTCATTCTACCAACCAAAGGCTCACCTATTTGCCCAGAGAGATCAAATGAGGAAGAACCGGTTACAATTATTTTTAAATCAGCATGTGTATCAACAAGAAGTTTGAGTGATACTCCAATATGTGGTATAACCTGCGCTTCATCAATAATGATAAGTTTAACCTCACCTATAGCTTCATTCAAAAGCCTTAAATCCATTGAAGAAAAAACTGCTTGAACATTCACATCTTCACCATTAAAAAATAAATATTTTTCTTGAATATTTTCTAGGTAATGTTTTACCAATGAAGATTTACCTACTTGTCTTGCACCATAAATAACCAGGGCCTTTCCCGATTCAATCTTATCCTGAATTTTTGGAAATCTGTTTATATACATGATTATAGTATATCATCATTGTAATATATGCGCAAGTTTATGGGTGTAAACACACAGAATTTGTGTATAGTTAATAATACGGCTCTATTGCTTGTGTTTTATGCCTAATTTATCCCCCTTGTACTCAACTATATTCTCACAAAATCGCAATAAAAGTTAAAAACGCATCAAATCGCAAAATAAACATCGCATCAGAGCTCAAGCTACAAGCTACCGTTTTTTAAAAGAAACTGCGGGAAGGGCGAACGCCAAGACTCCCAAGCTGATCGCCGAGATCGCCGGCAAACACACGGAGCCTGCCAACGCTAGGATTCCAGTAGGCATCGACGAGACGAGCGCCCGATTTGGTACCTGGTAGCCAATGAGCACTTTTTTTATTCCAATCACTTAAATGCTTACCAG
>Ga0208872_1002148_pt1 | contig 11565 bp, 12 predicted proteins | sample CryBogCBH12Aug08_FD_185508 | JGI IMG/M metagenome (GOLD analysis project Ga0208872, IMG submission 185508) | Freshwater microbial communities from Crystal Bog, Wisconsin, USA - CBH12Aug08 (SPAdes) | ecosystem: Environmental > Aquatic > Freshwater > Lake | place: Crystal Bog, Wisconsin, USA... | reverse complement strand
ACTTCGTAATTTTTCGCCAGCAACAGCTCTGCCAAATAAGAGCCATCCTGACCTTCGATGCCGGTGATGAAGGCGCGTTTCATTTGCCGGACAAAATTATTTTTTTCCAGCGGCCAGCAATTCCAAGTCCGCATCCACCATGAGACGCACGAGGTCGGCAAATTTAGTTTTCGGCATCCAGTTCAATTTTTTGTGCGCCTTTTCCGCGTTGCCGATGAGCTGTTCCACCTCGGCGGGCCGGTAAAATTTTGGGTCAATCTCGACGTGTTTCTGCCAGTCCAAACCGGCGCGGTCGAAAGCGAGTTCCAAAAATTCGCGAACGCTGTGCGTCTCGCCAGTGGCGACGACGTAATCATCACCGGCGGGCTGCTGCAACATGAGCCACATTGCCTCGACGTATTCTTTCGCGTAACCCCAATCGCGCTTGGCCTCGATGTTGCCCATGAATAATTTGTCCTGCAAACCGGCCTTGATTCGCGCGACCGCCGTGGTGATTTTGCGCGTCACAAAATTTTCACCACGCCGGGGTGATTCGTGGTTGAACAAAATGCCGTTGCTCGTGTGCAGGCCGTAGGATTCGCGGTAATTCACCGTGATCCAGTAGCCATAGACCTTGGCGACCGCGTAGGGACTGCGCGGATGAAACGGCGTGAGTTCGCTCTGCGGAATTTCGCGGACCTTGCCGAACATCTCGCTGGAGGACGCCTGATAAAACCGCGCCGGCAAGCCGAGTTGGTGGATTGCCTCCAGCAGGCGGGCCACACCCGTGGCCGTGACATCGGCCGTGTAGCCGGGAATGTCGAAGCTGATGCGCACGTCGCTCTGCGCGCCAAGATTATAGACTTCATCCGGGCGAATTTTTTCCAGCAACCGGAGCAGCGAGCCGGCATCCGCCAAGTCGCCGTGATGTAGGAAAAGTTGTTTTGACCCAGCCGCCAACGAAGCGCGATCAAGATAACCGCGATACGGCGCGGCGGTGCGCCGGACGATGCCGTGAACTTCGTAGCCTTTGGTTAATAACAACTCCGTAAGATACGAGCCATCCTGTCCGGTGATGCCGGTGATAAGTGCTTTCTTTGCCATATAATTGAGAGAATTGTTTCGTAACTTGCTGCTGTCTGCAAGTCAGGACGGCTAACAAAATCAGCCCGTTGACATCATGGTTTCAGCCACCGTGAACCTGAAACTGATGGTTATTGCTTGAAAAAATCCAGCGCGGTCTGCGACAGCGATCTGGCATCCAACCCCGCCTGCTCGCGCAAATATTCCTGGCTGCCCACCAACGCCGCGTTTATTTGGGGAATCGCGCGAATTTGGATTTCGACGTTTGCGGGGCAGATTTCTTTCAAAAAACTCCCGAAGCCACCAGCGAATCCGTGTTCCTCCACCGAAATAATTTTTTGGTGCCGCCACAGTTTTTTGAAAGACTCGCGTGTATCATCGGACAAAACCGGACAGGAATAAACTGCGGTTTCGATGCCGTGCGCGGCCAGAATCTGTGCCGCCGCCAGCACCGGCTTCAAGATTGACCCAGTTACTGCAAACGCAAAAGCTGCCGTCCCGGCGCGCACGAGCAGCGGCTCGGGCGTGAGTTTATGCGGCGCGTGCAATTTTGTCTCACCTGCTTTTCCAAGACGCAAATACGACGGCCGGCCACGCATCAAGGCCAGCCGCACACAGCCCGTCGCTTCGTCTGGATCGGCGGGGCTAAATACCGTCATGTTCGGCAGCGTGCGAAGGGCTGCGATATCCTGCACGGCGTGATGAGAGTAACCAAGATTGCCATAAGCCACGCCGCCACCAACGGCGACAACGGTCACCGGTAAATTATGATAGCAGATGTCGTTGCGAATCTGCTCGAAACAGCGCAGCGTCGGAAAGTTTGCGATGGAATAAGTAAAAACATGATAACCTTCGGACGCAAGACCGGCGGCCACGGAAGTCATATTCTGCTCGGCCACGCCCGCATTCAAATACCGGTCGGGAAACGCCTCTGCGAACGGCTCAACAACGGAAAAACCGAGATCGCCAACGACGAGAAAAACGTTTAGATTTTCCCGCGCCTGAACCATCAGTTCATTGATAAATGCGGTTCTCATGGTTTACAGCCCAGTTGTTCCAAGGCCGATTTGACCTGTTCTGCGCTGGGGGTGCGGTAATGCCAAAGCAGTTGGTTTTCCATGTAATCCACACCCTTGCCCTTGACTGTATGCGCAATTAGACAACTGGGCTTGCCCGGTTCAAACGGCAGGGCTTTGAGTGCGGTGGAAATCATGGCGTGGTCGTGTCCATCAATTTCCCTCACCGCCCAGTTAAACGCGCGGAATTTTTCTCCCAGCGGATGCAGGTCGAGAACTTCTTTCACGGCGCCTAGGCTTTGAATTTCATTGTAATCCACAATCGCGACGAGATTATCAAGACGATGGTGCGGCGCGAACAAGATCGCTTCCCAATTGGAACCTTCATCCAGTTCGCCATCACTCAACATCGTGAACACACGCCAGTTTTTATTCTGGCGTTTTGCCGCTAGTGCCTTGCCACAGGCGAAGCCGAGTCCGTGGCCGAGCGAACCGGTGGAAAATTCCACACCGGGAACTTTGTGGCTGATATGGGTCATCAACCGCGAACCATCCTGACCAAATTGCTGTAATTCTTCGACGGGAAAAAAGCCTTTTAACGCCAGCGTCGCATAGAGCGCGGCGCAGGTGTGGCCTTTGCTCAAAACAAAGCGGTCGCGCTCGGAAAATTGGGGTTCCGACGCGTTTACTTTCAAAATTTCGCCATACAACACCGCGAGCAAATCCGCCATGCTCAAACCACCGCCAACGTGCGAGGCGTTGACGCGATGCACCATCTGAACGGTCTGCGCGCGAATTTCGCGGGCAAATTGTCTTGTGTTGATGTTCACGGCGAACATTCTTTTACCAGACCTATGCCGGTTTCCAAAAGCTTCTTTTCGTGAGCGACTGTTTCGCACAGGCCAGCTTCAATGCTCATTTGCGGAAGCCAGCCTGTCGCCGAGCGCAGTTTTTCGATGTTGGCTTGCAAATGCATGACCTGATCGGGCCGGTATGGAATCGCACCATAGACTGGTTGCACGGCGGAATTGGCTTCCCTGCGGATGATCTCAATAATTTTTTTTAACGGCCAAGCCGCTCCTGATCCAAGGTTGAACACCCCGGAAATCTTCCCGTCCGCCACGCTCGCAATGGCGCGGGCGGCATCGGCCACGAAAAGATAATCCCATAACTGCTCGCATTTAGTGACCTGCGGCGCACGTGCATTAAGAAATTCGCGAATAACGTGCGGAATCATCCAATGCGGATGATCGCCCGGACCGTAAGTTGAAAACACACGCAACCACGCGGTCGCCAGATTCTTTTTCGCGCATAACGCCAGGGCTTCACTACCGGCGATGAGTTTGGCCTGACCATAAAGCGTGGTCGGCTGCGTCGGCGCGCTTTCGTCTAGTATGCAATTGGCGTTGCCGTATTCCGCCTGTGAACCAAGACCGACCCATTGGCGGCAGCCAGTTGCCGACGCAAGTTCCACCGAAGCGCGTGTGAACGGAAGGTTTTCCGTGAGTTGAAATTCTGCGTTGCGTTCCTGCCCGCCGACGCCGCGCCACGCGCAATGGATGAAAACGTCCGGTTTGTGTGCGGACAATTTTTCCGCAAGTCCCGCTTCGTCGAGCTTGGAAAAAAGAAAAATATTTTCTGCCGCGAGATACGGCAGCCGCGAACGGTTGGATTCCGCCCGGAGCAGAACCAGCGGGCGGATTTTCCGGCGCAGCAATTCCATGTGAACCGCCGCGCCGATGAAGCCGGACGCGCCGGTGAGAATGACGGTGGAGACGGGATTTTTCACGCGACCGCTTTACCCGCAAGCACATCAAGCAGCGAATGGAATTGTTCCGGACGGTAGCCAAACGCCGCGAGTTCCGCCTGAATTTCCTTCATGTAGCCGAAGCTGAAGACGAGGATTTTATCCACGGGGTTTTCCTTGAGCGCGGAAATTCCGACGAGCGGAAGGCCAGACTTGGGCACGACCAGACCGTCGCGCTTGGGTTTTTTGTCCACCAGATAACGCAGCTTCGCCGCGGACTTCATTGCCGCCAACGTCATCACGCCACGCCCGCCAGCACCGTAGCCAGCGATGGTTTTTTCCGAATCCGTCACGCGAGAAACGAACGCATCCAGATTTGCGATGCCTCGCTGAATTAATTGCGCCTGTTTTTCGTAAAACGCAAAATCGTTGAACTCCACCGAGACCGATGGTTTCGCGGCCGGAAATTTTTTTGTATGCCGTGAACCGTTAGGCGTGGCAACGAAGATAAGCGAGTTCGCCCGCCGGTCGGCATCGGGCACAAGATCGAAATCAATTACCGTCATGCCTTCGCGGGCACAGAGCGCGGCAACGGTCGCCGTTGTGAGGTAAATCGTGTGCTCATGCTCAAATAGGCAGTATTCCTGCCGCGCAAAGATTTTTTCTAAATCGTGAATCTCCACAACGAGCAGACCGGTTTCGGGATTCAAAATGGATTTCGTAGCGCCGATGAATTCGCGCGGTTGCGGCAGGTGGTCGAAGGTGTAGGACAGCATCACCACATCCGTATGCTTGAACGGCGGGGGCAACTGCTGCGCGGAGTCCGGCGTGAACAAACCTTGAATCGTTGGAATGCCACGGCTTTCGGCAGCACGGGTTAAGGCGGACGAGGGTTCGTAGCCCAGAACTTCGCAGCCCAGTTCCTTGAACGCGAGTAATTGCACCCCATCGCCAGAACCGACTTCGAGAACCTTTTTGCCGGTTTCACCGCCAAAATATTTTGAAACCACATTTCCGGCGAGCCGGCGCATGAAATGGCTCGCCTTTTGTGAGCCCCCAACGGCGTATTGGTAATCCTCGTAGTAATCGCCCATGTCCACGTTGTGTTGCGTCTGCGCCGTCAGGCATTTTTCGCAGAGAAAAACATCAATGTCATGACGGAACTCTGTGCCAAATTTTTCCTTTGGCACAAAATCATCCGTCAGCGGCATCGCGGGCAGGTTTAGGAACCGTTTTAGTTTTGGGTGGCCGCAAGCGCGGCATTGTTTCAAGAATTGGACTTGCATGGGAAAATGATGGGTAAATTACTTTCCTGCCCACGGCAGGTTTTTCTTTTTGGCGGCGGCACAATAATCGGCCAAGTCCTGCGCCGACATTTCGTGCACCCGGTCCGGGGCTTGAACGGCAACGTGATACCAGCCAACCGTCTTGCGGATGGTTTCGGAAAAATTCCAAACGGGACGCCAGCCGAGTTTGCGCTTCGCTTTTGTCGTAATGAGATGCAACAGACGCGCTTCGTGAACGGCGCGCGGATTCGATTTGTCTGCCCACTCGCCGGGCCAATGCTCCAAAATTTCTTCCACAAGTTTTCGCACGGTGCGGTTAGCCTCACGGTCGGGACCGAAGTTGAACGAAGAACAAAACTGGTCGTCGTGCGCCTTGAGTTTGGCAAGCTGTGCGCCCAGCCAAAGATAGCCGCTTAAAGGTTCCAAAACGTGCTGCCAAGGACGCGTTGAAATTTGATTGCGAACAGGAATAGGCTGTTTTTTTTGCAGTGCGCGGATAGCGTCCGGCACGATGCGATCCGCCGCCCAATCGCCGCCGCCGATGACATTGCCCGCGCGAACGCTGGCGATTTTAACGGACTGACCTTTGAAAAATGAGCGGCGATACGCGCTGATGGCAATTTCTGCGGTCGCCTTGCTCGCACTATATGGATCATGCCCGCCGAGGGGATCGGTCTCGGCATAGCCACGGTGACATTCGCGGTTTTCATAACACTTGTCCGTGGTGATGAAAACCGCCGCGCAAGGTTTCTTCAGAGTGCGCAAGGTCTCCAGCACGTTCACCGTGCCGAGCAGATTCGTTTCAAATGTTTCAACCGGCTGCCAATAGGACTCACGCACAAGTGATTGCGCGGCGAGGTGAAAGACAAAATCGGGTTTCGATTTATGCAGCGCGCGTCGCAGTTTGGATAAATCACGAATGTCGCCGACACGGTGGTTCAGCCGCGTTTTCAAGCCAAGCTGGTTAAACAACGCCGGATTCGTATTCGGCGGCAGACTGTAGCCGGTAACTTCCGCGCCCAGTAGCAACAGCCATTCGCAAAGCCATGAGCCTTTGAAACCGGTATGACCTGTAACAAAGATTTTTTTGCCAGCGTAGGCGCCGTTGAAATACGGTAGCGACATTTTCACCAAATTTTCCAAGGCGCTTTTCTTTCCGCCCACAGGTGGTTGAGATATTGCATTTCCTGATAAGTGTCCATCGGCTGCCAGAAACCCTCGTGGCGATAGGAATGCAGTTGCCCGTCAGCGACAATTTTCGCAATGGGTTCGCGCTCAAACATGATGGCTGGATCGTCGGTCAGGCAGTTGAAGATTTTATAATCGCAGACCATGTAACCTCCATTTACATAGGCTTGTTCCACTTGCGGTTTCTCAACGAAGGTGCGAATCGAACCGTCATCCTCAATTTTCAAGGCACCAAAACGCCCAGCCGGATGGACTGCGGAAACTGTGCAGGTTTTCCTGAAACGGCGGTGTTCCTTGATGGTTGAATTGATGTTGATGTCTGAAAGGCCATCACCATAGGTAAATAAAAAAGTTTCGCCCTTGGGTATGTAACGCTGAATGCGTTTGAGCCGGTAGGCGGTCATTGAGTCTTCGCCGGTGTCTGCGAGGGTAACCGTCCAGTCTTCTTCGCCATGCCGGGCGTGGAATTTTGTCTTTGCGCCACGTCCGAGCGAAAGCGAAATATCGCAGGTGTGCCAAAGATAATTCCGAAAGTAGTCTTTGATCATGTCCCCCTTGTAGCCAAGGCACAGGATGAAGTCCTTATGCCCAAAGCTGGCGTAATACTTCATGATGTGCCAAAGCACAGGCTGCGAGCCGATGGGCACCATCGGCTTCGGGCGGAATTCGGTTTCTTCGCGGAGACGCGTGCCGCGCCCGCCGCATAAAATGACAACTTTCATGGCGTTCCAAAACAGGTTGGTGTTCCCGCCCGCGTTTGGCAACGTCAAATTCAATAAACAGCTCGGGAAGCGGAAAATAGATTTCAGCGCCGCCGGAAAATCCGGTTGAATACAAAACTGTAGGCCTTGGGTTGGAACATGGAACGCCAGTTGTTCGCGAGGAATTTGAACGGATTGCCGACCATCTTTGCCAGCATCGCCTGTCGTGCCTGTTCGCTTGGCCCGTTTGGATCCAGTTCCGGCAACTGTAGTTCATCACGCAGCCAGGTGAAATAATGAATCCACGCTACGTCGAGGTTAATCCAAACACCATCCGGCGCGGGGGGCGGGGCATCGCGCATCGTGATGATATGCTCGGCAGGCAAAACCACGGAGGCTTTCCTCTGCATGAGCGGGCGAACCATGCCGAACATATGCGGAAATGAAGTCGGGATATTCTGGCGACCATAGTCGCCATCATAGCAGTCCGCACGAAAAATATTGCTGGAAATCAACGAGTGCTCGGCCAGCGCGTGGGGATTGTGGCGGATGCATTCTTGGGCAAACTCCCGGTAATTCGGAAAAACCTGCGGCGTGGCAAGTTTGAGTTGATAGCGGCTGTCGTATGCCAATATCAAACCCGGTCGATATTTCTTGATCAATTCCAGCACGATTGCGAGCGCGTTTTCGCACAACATTTCATCGTCGCCAATGACCCACAGATACTCGCCCTTGGCCAATGTGCGAATATGAACATTGTTCCCGTCGCCACCCAGATTGGTCGCATTGCGCGAGTAGTGTGCATGGGGGACTTTTTTTTCAAACTCGCGAAAAACCTGCGGGGTCTCGTCGTCCGAAGCGTTATCAGAAATATAAAATGTCACCTGTTCGCCGGTGATTTTGGCCTCGTTGACCTGCCGCGCGAAGCTGGATAGGATTTCGTTGAGATATTTCGCGCGGTTGCGCGTCGGAATGCATATGGAAAGAAGTTCGGAACTCATAAAAAATAACTGTCAAGCCAAAGCATTGCCCGGTTCTTCATTCTTCGCCGAAACATTTCGTTTTTTGTCAGCTTTTGGGAGTCTTGTGGAAGCGACTCCAGCTCTGCCACAGCTTTCACTGGCAATAATTTTTTTGCGGCATCAATGCACCAAGGATGGTGGTAAATCTTGATGCCATCAAGGCAATTGATTGTCTTCGGGATGTCCAAGCGATAATTATAGTGGCAGGGTAACAGCCGTATGCGATCAGCATATTGGGTATGCACCACTTCATTCAGACAATATTGATCATCCGTGATTGTGCGAAAGTGCGAGCGACCGCGCTGAACAATTTTGGAGCGGATGTCGCGGCTGCGAGAAACATTCCAAAACATTACTCCACAATTCAGAAAATTCGCCGTATATTTAGATCCGAGCAGAGTTCGCCCTTTCTGGTATTCCACACAGGCACCGAGGTCGGCGTCGCCCAGTAGTCTTTCAAATGCCGGCAGCGGTTGGAGGCAGAGTACGTCATAGGAATCCACCACTAGGGCAAAATCCACGTCCAGTTGGTCAATTAGCTCCAGCCGGCGGAAATAAATCTCGCGGAGCGGATGCGAAAAATCCGGGATGGGCGCGACGAGATGATACTCGATGTTTTCCATCCGGCGCTTCGGCAGTTCCCGGCCAATGATGAACGCGTGCAGCGGCACACCGCGGTTGAGAGTAAAGCTGGTGAACGTGTGATCGAGGCGCTCGATGGAATGACCAAAGGCCACCGTAACAATGGCAGACCGGCTGGAGTTCATAGCAGTTGTGATGGGAAGGTTGTAGGCTTATTACCAGCGAGGGAAAAGGTTTTGAAGCCGGACAATAATATATGGTTCAAGACTAGTTAAGCCCATGAGCAAGCTGTATCAAGCCAATGATGACTGGGGCAAACTGTTATTTTCGCCGGTCGCGCCTTTCGGGGCGCAAATTCCGGCGGTTGCTGCGGCTGTTTTGTCTGGGTATGGAAGCCACTAAAATCACCCAACTGACAGGGTTGAACTGCAACTCGGTCAACCTTTACCTCCGCCATTTCCGGGAGCGCATCGCTCTGCTCTGCGAAGCTGAGTCGCCCCTGCGTGGCTAGGGCGAGAACGATGAAAGTTATTTCGGTGGTCGCCGAATTCGTGGCAAACGAGGCCGGGGGGCTTTTAAGAAAGTGCCAGTGTTTGGTCTGCTCAAGCGGCACGGGAAGGCTTACACGCAGATCATGCCGAATTGTTCCCGACCTGTGTTGACGGCCATTTTGAAGGGCAAGGTGGCCTTGGGCAGCGCGATCTATTCGGATGGCTGGAAGGGCTACAGCGGCTTGGTGGATTTGGGCTACAAGAAGCATCATCGGGTGGATCATGGCCACAACCAGTTCGTGAAACGTAAGGCGCACATCAGTGGCATTGAGAACTTCAAGGGCATCGCCAAGATGCGGCTGGCGAAGTTTCGCGGCCTCAACCGCGCCACGCTCCGCTTGCACCTTAAAGAATGTGAGTTCCGTTTTAATCATCGTCGTGATAATCTGTATAAGCGCTTGCTAAAAGAGTTTAAAAAAACCGCTTAACTAGTCTTGAACCTAAATTAAACGCCAGAGCGATGTCAGTAGAACGGAAAGAGCAGCTTTTATATATGTTCATTGGCGCGGATAACCTACGTTACCTCGGCTTCAGCGACAGGCGTCCCGAAAAATCTATTTTGGCCAGCAAGGGATAGAAAGTCTGCTTGGCAAAATATTCATCAACCGCCCGGCGGGATCCATCCCAATAACCATAGTCATCCAAAATTAACGCCCCGTTTGGCGTCAACAAGGGATATAGATGAAAAAGCTCATGATAGGTCGATTCATACCAGTCCGTATCAAGCCGCAAAAGGGCGATTTGCTTTGGAATTTTGGCCGGCAGCGTGTCTTCCACACGGCCTTTAATAAAATGAATTTTGTCCGGAGGATATCCCGTGGAAAATACATTCTTCTTCACGTCATCTAAACTAGCGATGCACCAAATTCCAGGCCCTTCCTTTTTTTTATAAGTTGCCAGCAAATCCGCCGCACTAGTGCCGCTATTTGTCACATCTTTATCAGTTGGGGGTGTCATGCCTTCATAAGTATCATAAAGATAAAAATGCCGCGACGTGTCACCTAATTGTATCAATGTCAACATTGCCGCCATCATGCTTCCGCCCCGCCAGACGCCGCACTCCACAAACTCGCCGGCAATTTTGTTTTTGGAAAGATATTTTACAACATTAATCAGGCCAGAAATGCGTTCAACGCTTGTCCCTGTGAAGGGCTGGACATAATTGATTATCGCTCGCTCTTCCGGTGGATAATCGCTGGCGACCTTGACGATTTCATATCCCCAATACTTGAAGAAATTGCGAATGAATCCTTGCAGCCGGTCGGCAAAAAAACGATATATTGCAGTCATTATTATGCCCAATGCTAAAGCGAGCTTGCAAATCCAAGCAAGGATAAAATCTCGAATTGAATTTGCCCCGTATTTCCCGATGGGCAAATTTTCCGCTGGGGGGGGATGCCTAGCCACATTTGCCAGCCCATTGCCTTGATACTCAAACCCGGAACAAATAACATAAGTGCTGTTTCGCACCATTGAGCTTTTATGCCGAACCACAAATTTGCCAGCCACAATTCAACCGTGAACAAACCACGCATTATTTTATGAAAAATGTCAAGATAAAACCCAATGCTAATTTTTATGGGTTAAAGTTGATTGGCCTTTTGGCCATTGTTTTATCGTGTCTGTTCTGGCGCAGTTTCCTGCCAGATTTCGTCCATTTTTCGAACGACGGCCCGCTGGGCCAGCAAAATACAGATTTCATAAAGCTGCCCTCGGCCATGTTCGGTATGTGGATCGACTTGAATGACGTCGGCTTCAGTGCTGGCAATTTCGGCCCGGGGATCACTGGCTTGCTCAAATGGCTGCTGGGGCCGGTTGGTTTCGCAAAATTCTTTGCGCCGGCGGCCTTATTCATACTTGGCTTGGGCATTTGGACATTTTTTCGAGCGTTAAAACTGTCCCCATTTGCCATCACACTCGTCACGCTGGCCGCAATATTAAACTCCGCCTATTTTGCCGGCGCTTGCTGGGGCATAGCTTCGGTGGAAATCGCCCTCGGCATGAATTTCTTCGCCCTAGCTTTAATTGTCGCCAACACCAAGGAAACGCCGGGGCTGATCCGCTGGACACGCTTGGCGCTGGCGGGTTGCTGCGTGGGCATGAACGTCATGGAAGGGGCTGATGTCGGCGCTTTGTGCAGCGTGCTGGTGGCGCTGTTTACCTTTTACAAAACCTGGACGGAAACCAATGCCGGCGTGCCGAAAAAAATATTTCAAGGCGTCAGCCGCGTGGCGATCATCGCCATCTTTGCCGGCTTTCTGGCAACCCAAACTGTCGTTTCTCTCATTGGCACTTCGATTCAAGGGGTCGCGGGTGCCGCCCAAGATACGGAAACCAAGGCGGCCCACTGGGATTGGGCAACCCAGTGGAGCAAGCCCAAAATCGAAACGCTCAGCCTCGCAGTGCCCGG
>Ga0208872_1002147_pt1 | contig 11568 bp, 21 predicted proteins | sample CryBogCBH12Aug08_FD_185508 | JGI IMG/M metagenome (GOLD analysis project Ga0208872, IMG submission 185508) | Freshwater microbial communities from Crystal Bog, Wisconsin, USA - CBH12Aug08 (SPAdes) | ecosystem: Environmental > Aquatic > Freshwater > Lake | place: Crystal Bog, Wisconsin, USA... | reverse complement strand
GACGGACGAAACGCCGGGCACGACCTCGAACGGAATTTTTTCCGCCGCGAGACGCTCGGCTTCTTCGCCGCCACGACCAAAAATAAACGGATCGCCGCCTTTCAAGCGCACAACAATTTTTCCTTCACGCGCGCGGGCGAGCATGAGGTCGGTGAGCTGTTCCTGCGAGAGGCCGCCGTCGCGCTTGTGGTTGCCGCGCGCAATGATTTCAGCGGAAGCCGGCGCGAGCCGGAGCAATTCGGGATTCACCAGCACGTCGCTGATGACGACTTCGGCCTGGCGCAGCAGTTCCGCGCCGCGCAACGTCAGCAGGCCGGCGTCGCCGGGTCCCGCGCCCACCAAATAAACTGTGCCTTGAGATTTCACGCGGACAATTTATCTGAATGTGCGCGGCGGGCAATGCTGGAGGCGGGAAGAAATTATTTTTAGCCACAGATTTGCACAGATGAAACCAGATAGGCAAAAGCAGTGGACGCGAATTTCACGAATTAACACGAAGCCGCAACATCACGAGCCAATTTTAATTGGTGACTATTGGTGAAATTCGCTCCGTCGTTCGCCGGGTTTATTTTTATTTTCCAACCAACCTAAAATATTTTGAAAAAAGTATTGCAATCAATTTGGTATTTGATAATTTCACCGCTCCTCGACGCCCGAAAGGTCGTCAGGACAGCATGTTTGCGAACCGATAACTGATTCCCTCCTTGGGACAGGATTGATGGCTCGCTGACTTCAAAAAGTTGCTGAAAAAAACTTTAGTTATTATGCCCGTTAAAACATTTAGACCGCTAACGCCGTCCACGCGATACATCACGATCGCGGACTTTAGCGACATCACGAAGACGAAGCCGGAGAAGTCGCTTGTGGAAATCCGCAAGAAGACTGGCGGCCGCAATATGTATGGTCGCGTCACTGCGCGCGGCATCGGCGGCGGTCACAAGCAGAAAATCCGCCTCGTAGATTTCAAGCGCAACAAGCACAACGTCGAAGCGACGGTCGCAGCGATTGAATATGATCCGATGCGCTCGGCGCGCCTGGCGCTCCTGCAATACGCGGACGGCGAAAAACGCTACATCATCGCGCCGGTCGGCATTGTGGTGGGCAAGAAAATTTACAGCGGTCCGACGGCTCCGCCGGAAATCGGTAATGCGCTTCCGCTCAAGGCGATTCCGGTCAGCAGCGCGATTCATAATTTGGAACTGACGCCCGGTCGCGGCGGACAGATTGTCCGTTCGGCGGGCGGCGCGGCGACACTGATGTCGAAAGACGAAGGTTACGCGCAGATTCGTCTGCCTTCCGGCGAAATTCGCAAGGTCAATGAAAATTGCTACGCGACCATGGGTCAGGTCGGCAACACCGAGCACGAGAATGTGATTTTGGGCAAGGCGGGACGCACGCGTCATCGCGGTCATCGCGGTATTACGCGCGGTATGGCGCGGAACCCGGTTGACCATCCGAACGGCGGCGGTCAGGGCAAATCCAAGGGCGGTGGCGGCTGGCAGCAGCTCGTTTCGCCGTGGGGCAAGGTGGCCAAAGGTGGCAAGACCCGTCCGAAATTCAAATATTCCAACAAGTTTATCGTGGTTCGCCGCAACGGACTGCCGATCAAGACGAAATAATTTATGGGACGCTCGATTAAAAAAGGCCCGTTCGCTGATTTTCACCTGCTGGACAAAGTTCAGAAGGCGAAGACCACCAACCAGAAGACGCCCATCAAGACTTGGTCGCGCCGCTCGACGATTTCTCCTGAATTCGTGGGCCTCACGTTCAACGTCCACAATGGCAAGATTTTCAGCCCCGTGTTCGTCACGGAAAACATGGTTGGTCACAAGCTCGGTGAATTTGCGCTGACCCGCACGTTCAAGAAACACGGCGCTCACACCGCCAAGGCGGAGGCCAAATAGTTTATGGAAGTTTTCGCGATCCAAAAAAATATCCCGATGTCCGCGCAGAAAATGCGCGAGGTCACGCGGCAGGTTCAGGGTTTGCCGGCGCTGCAGGCGCTCGCGATTCTGGCCGTCGTGCCGCGCAAGGGTGCCCGCGTGGTCATCAAGACGCTCAAGTCCGCCATCGCCAACGCGGAAAACAACAACAAGCTCCGTCCCGAAACGCTGCGCATCAAGGAAGCCGTTGCTGGCACGGCCACGACGCTCAAGCGGTTTCAGCCCAAGGCTCGCGGTTCCGCCGGCCCGATTCTGAAGCGCCGTTGCCACGTCAAAATCACTTTGTCCGACGAATAATATGGGCCAAAAAACTAATCCAATCGGCTTACGCGTCGCGGTCAACAAAGACTGGCGCTCGAAGTGGTATGCCGACAAGAAAGAATTCAGCAAGCTGCTCACGGAAGACCGCATGATTCGTGACCTGCTCAAGAAAAAGCTTGAAGGCGCCTCGGTGCCGAAAGTTTTAATCGAGCGTGCGACGAACCGTTGCCGTGTCACGATTTTGACCGCCCGTCCCGGCGTGGTCATCGGTCGCAAAGGCTCGGAAATTGACAAGCTCAAGGAAGAATTGAGCAAGAAGACCGGCAAGGAAGTTTACGTGGACATCGTTGAAGTCAAGCAGCCCGAACTCGACGCGCAATTGGTCGCGGAGAGCATCGCGTTGCAGCTCGAACGCCGGGTTTCCTTCCGCCGCGCGATGAAAAAGGCGTTGCAGACCGCGAAAGATTTCGGTGCCGAAGGCATCAAGATTCGCGCCGGTGGCCGTCTCGGTGGCGCGGAATTGGCCCGCGTCGAAATGTATCACTGGGGCCGGGTGCCGCTGCACACGCTCCGCGCGAACATTGATTATGGTTTTGCTGAAGCGAAGACCGTTTACGGCAAGCTCGGCATCAAGTGCTGGATTTGCAAGGGCGACAACAAGCCCGCGAAGAAGGCCGAAAACAAACCCGCAGCGGCTCCGGTCGCCAGCTAATTTTTAAGAAAGAAAACGATTTATGGCAATGCAGCCAGCAAGAGTAAAATTTCGCAAGATGCACCGTGGCAGCCGCACGGGCTTGGCGACGAGCGGCAACACCGTTGCGTTCGGCGAATATGGTTTGATGGCGCTCGAACGTTGCTGGATGGACGGCAAGCAACTCGAAGCCTGCCGCGTGGCGATTACCCGCCACATGAAACGCAAGGGCAAGATGTGGATCCGGGTTTTCCCGCAGAAATCCTACACCAAGAAGCCGCTCGAAACCCGAATGGGCAAGGGCAAAGCTCCGCTCGAAGGCTGGGTGGCGGTCATTCGCCCGGCGAACATTTTGTTTGAAGTGGACGGCATCACCGAGGCGGACGCGCGCGAATCCATGCGCCTCGCCGCGACGAAATTGCCGATTAAAACCAAGTTTATTTCGCGCCACCGCGCGAGCTAATAGCCCATGAAATTTGCTGAAATCAAAGACATGACGCTGGTGGAATTGTCGGCCAAAAGCCGCGACCTCCGGCACGAGATGTTCAACCTGCGCCTGCAGCAGGCGAGCGCGCAGCTGGAAAAACCCGCGCGCCTGCGCACGCTGCGCAAAGACATTGCGCGTGTCGAAACGCGCATCTCCGCGCTGGGCAACCAGGCAAAGAAACCGGCGGCTAAATAATTGAGTATGGCTGAAGCAACGACCAATGTGGCGAAGACCGGCAAGCGCAAAGTGCGCGTCGGCGAAGTCGTCTCGAACAAGATGACGAAGACAATCGTGGTGCGCGTGGAACGCCGTTTCCCGCATCCGCAGTTCAAGAAGATTGTCACGTCCTACAAGAAATTTTACGCGCACGACGAGCAGAGTGCCGCGAAAGTCGGCGACACCGTGCGCATCGAAGAATCGCGCCCGCTGTCGAAATTGAAGCGCTGGACGCTGATTGAAGTCGTCGAGCGCGCCGTGGAAACCGCAGCCGTTTGATTTAATTTTTTATGTTGCAAGTTCGTTCCAGTTTGGATGTGGCCGACAACACCGGTGCCAAGATTGCTTGGAACATCGGCGTGTTGGGTCGCAACCAGCGTTATGCCGGTATCGGCGACGTCATCAAGGTTCACATCAAAGAAGCCGCGCCGGATGGCTCGGTTAAAAAGGGCGAAGTGCATGACGCCGTCGTGGTCCGCACGCGCCAAATCATCAAGCGCACCGACGGCTCGGTGCTGCGTTTCGACAGCAACGCCTGCGTCATCATTGACAAGGAATTGAATCCGAAAGGCACGCGCATCTTCGGCCCGGTCGCCCGCGAATTGCGCGAAAAGAAGTTCATGAAAATCATTTCACTCGCGCCGGAGGTCATCTGATTATGGCAAAATTTCACGTCAAAAAAGGCGACCAGGTCACGGTCATTTCCGGCAAGGAAAAAGGCAAGAGCGGCAAAATCATCGCCGTGCTGACTGAAAAACAGCGCGTGGTCGTCGAAGGTTTGCAAATCGTCAAGAAGCACACCAAGAAGAGCCAGTCGAACCCGAACGGCGCGATTATCGAGCGCGAAGGTTCCATCCACATCTCGAATGTGAAAAAGGCCGAGGCGGTCGCCGCTTAAATTTTCACGGCCAAATCCGTGAACTAAAAAATGAAATCCAGACTTTACAAAAAATATACCGACGAAGTAGTGCCGGCCCTTAAGGCCAAGCACAACTTCAAGAACATCCATCAGATTCCCAAGTTCGTGAAGATTGTCGTGAACATGGGCGTCAGCGCCTCGAATGAAAAGGGCGCGATTGACGATGCCTCGAAAGATTTGATGATGATTACTGGTCGCAAGCCGGTCATCAGCAAGTCCAAAAAGGACGTGGCCAGTTTCAAGCTCCGCAAAAATCAGTCCATCGGCTGCCGCGTGACGCTTCGGGGCGACGCGATGTATGAATTTTTTGATCGCCTGGTCGCGGCCTCGCTGCCGCGCATCCGCGACTTCCGTGGTTTGTCGCCGCGCAAATTTGATGGCCGTGGCAACTACACGTTCGGCATCTCGGATCAGACGATTTTTCCGGAAATCGAACTGGACAAGATCAAGCGCGTGCAGGGCATGGACATCACGATGGTGACGACCGCCCCGAGCGACGCGCTCGCGCTGGATTTGCTCAAGCAGATGGGTTTTCCCTTCTCCGAAAAATAATTTTTTATGGCCAAGAAAGCATGGATTGAGCGGAACAACCGCAAAAAAGAAACGGTCAAGAAATACGCCGCGATTCGCGCCGAATTGAAGGCGAAGCGCGATTACGTCGGCCTGTCGAAGCTGCCGAAGGACGCCAGCCCGACGCGCGTGGTAAACCGCTGCGCGATGAGTGGCCGCCGCCGTGGCTACTGGCGCAAGTTCGGGGTGTCGCGCCTCACGTTCCGCGAAGCCGCGTTGAATGGTTTGATTCCCGGTGTGACGAAGGCGAGCTGGTAAAAATTTGAACGTGCTGGCTGTCGGTTTCGCAATCAAGCGGGAACCGAAACGCAGGACGAAAGTTAAAAAACAAAATGAGCGATCCGATTTCTGATATGTTGACGCGCATCCGCAACGCGGGCAATGCGCAGTTGCCGGTGGTGAAGCTGCCCCATTCCCGCATCAAGGAAAGCGTGGCGAAACTGTTGAAACAACAGGGTTACGTCGCGGATGTTTCGGTGGCGGGCGACACGAAGAAGACCCTCACCATTGCACTGAAGTTCAACGGCAAGAAGAGCGTCATCGAAGGCCTCAAGCGTGTTAGTTCACCCGGTTTGCGCCGTTACGTTGGCGCGACGGAAATTCCCCGCGTGCGCGGCGGACTCGGCGTGGCGATTGTCTCGACCTCGGAAGGTCTGTTGACCGACCAGCAGGCGCGCAAGAAAAACCTCGGCGGAGAACTCCTCTGCTACATCTGGTAATAATTTTATGTCGCGTATTGGAAAACAACCGATTGCCATTCCCGCCAAAGTGAAGGTGGAAGTGAAGGGACAAAAAGTTTCTGTCGAAGGACCGAAGGGCAAGCTCGCGTGGGATTTGCCCGCGCGCACGAGCCTCAAAGTTGAAGGCGACAAAATTGTCGTGAGCCGCGCCGGTGAAGCCGCTGCGGACAAGGCGTTGCACGGTTTGAGCCGCGCGCTGGTCAACAACATGGTCAAGGGCGTGAGCGAAGGTTTCGTCAAGAAGCTGGAAATTCAGGGTGTCGGTTTCAAGGCTGCCGTCACCGGCAAGGTCGTGAACCTCGCGCTCGGTTATTCGCACCCGATTAATTACAACATTCCTGACCAGATCAAGGTCACGGTCGAAGAAAATACCAAGATCACGATTGAAGGACCAGATAAGATGATTGTCGGCAAGGTAGCTTCCGAAATTCGTGCTTACTATCCGCCAGAACCTTACAAGGGCAAGGGTGTCCGTTACGCGGGCGAACACGTCACGCGCAAGGAAGGCAAGACGGTCCAATAATAATTTTAGTTCACGGCCAAGACCGTGAGCCTATTGAGATGAGAACTGAAAAAAAATTAAAACTGAAGCAGTTGCGCCGTTACCGCATCCGCAAAAAAGTGACCGGCACGTCCGAGCGTCCGCGCATGGCGGTGTGCTTCACCAGCCAGAACATCCACGTCCAATTTATTGATGACGTGATTGGCAAGACATTGGCGGCGGCCTCGACCATCACCAAAGGCACGGCCAAAGGTGCAAAACGCGAGCTGGGGGCGAACGTGACCGGAGCCAAGAAGCTCGGCGTGATCGCTGCAAAAGCCGCGATTGACAAAGGCATCTCGGCGGTCGTGTTTGACCGCGGCGGCACGCGTTACCACGGCAAGATTAAGGCGCTGGCCGATGCCGCGCGCGAAGCCGGATTGAAATTTTAACCTGAACCGGAGAATTTATTGTGGCTGAAAACGAAAATATTCCAGTAGCTCCTGCGGCCGCTCCCGAAGCGCCGAAACCGTCGGAATCACGCGGCGGTGGTCGCGGCGGCTTTGGCGGTCGTGGTGGTCAAGGCGGACGTGGCGGCGGACGTGGCCGTCGTTCTGATGTTGGTGAAAACGCCTTTGGCAAGGGCGGCGATGAAACCGTCGAGAAGGTGGTGTTCATCAACCGTTCCTCGAAAGTTGTCAAGGGCGGACGCCGCTTCAAGTTTAGCGCGCTCGTCGTTGTCGGCGACAAAAAGGGCAAAGTCGGCATGGCGCTCGGCAAGGCGGCGGAAGTCGCGGACGCCATCAAGCGCGGCGGCGAACTCGCCCGCAACAAAATGCAATCGGTCTCGCTGAAAGACGCGACGATTCCGCACGAAGTTTATTCGACCTATGGTGGTGCAAAGATTCTCCTCCGTCCGGCCTCGCCCGGCACGGGCATCATCGCCGGCAAGACGGTTCGTTCCGTTTTGGAATCCGCCGGCATCAAGGATATTTTGACGAAATCACTCGGCTCGAAAAATGCCGCCAACGTTGTGAAAGCGACGTTGAACGGTTTGTTGAGCCTCCGGACCCGCGAGCAGATTTACGGCGCGCGCGGCTTGGAAATTAAAAAAGTTGAAAAGCCCAAGGCTCCTGAAGCCGTGGCCGCCTGATTAAAATTTTATGCGACTGCACAATCTCAAACCCCGTCCCGGCTCGAAGCACCGCACCAAGCGGCTCGGTCAGGGCGAATCCAGCGGCCGTGGCAAAACTGCCGGTCGCGGTGGCAAGGGCCAGACCGCGCGTTCCGGCAGCTCGATCCGTCCCGGCTTCGAAGGCGGCCAGATGCCGCTCTTCCGCCGCATCCCGAAACGCGGTTTCAACAACACGGAATTCACCACGGCTTACAGCCCGGTCAACGTCGGCGAACTCAACCAGTTCGAAGATGGAGCTCGCGTGGATGAAACCGCCCTGCGTTCCGTCGGCCTCGCCAACGGACCGAAGCTCGGCATCAAGATTCTCGGTTCCGGCGATCTCACCAAAAAATTAACCGTCGTGGTCAGCGCCATCAGCGCCTCGGCTAAGACGAAGATTGAAGCCAAGGGTGGCTCGGTGGAACTCATCGTCAAAAAATCCGTTGCCAAAAAAGCTGCGGCTCCGGCCAAGAAATAATCGGGCATGTTTCGCTCCATCGCCAGCACCCTCAGCAACTGCTTCAAGATTCCGGAACTGAAATCCCGGATTTGGTTCACGCTTGGTATTCTGGCGGTCTGCCGCCTGTTGGCGGTCATCCGCATTCCGGGTTTGAACGGTGAAGCCTTGTCGCAATTTTTTGCGACGAAGGGTGGCGACGGCGGTTTGCTGGGGATGTATAACACGTTTGCCGGCGGCGCGTTTGAACATTGTGCCATCGGTTCGCTGGGCATCATGCCCTACATCAGCGCGACGATTATTATCCAGCTTCTCACGGCGGTCGTGCCGCGCTTGAGCAAAATGGTGCGCGAAGAAGGCGGTCGCACCCAGATCATCAAATACGGTCGCTACCTCACCGTGCTGCTGTGCATCGGTCAGGGCATTTATTTTGCGACGAGCTGGCTGCATCCCGAGCGCCAGTTTCCGGGAATTAGCCAGTTGGTTCTGATCGAAAACATTTATCTCTATTACTTCGTTGCGGTGACGGTCATGACCGCCGGCACAATGTTGCTCATGTGGCTTGGTGAGCAGATTACCGAACGCGGCATTGGCAACGGCGTCTCGCTCGTCATCACCATCGGCATTCTGGCACGGTTGCCGCGTGCGGTGCGCGCCTTGTTCGATATGTTCCACCCGGCGGGCGGCGCGGAATCCGATTACCATCTTTTCGGCACCGGTTTGTTGCTGTTGATTCTGTTGGTGGTTGTGGTTGGTGGTGTCATTGCCATCACCCAGGCGCAGCGGAAAATTCCAGTGCAATACGCCCAGCGTGCTGTCGGCCGCAAGATGTATGCGGGCGGAACCTCGTTCATGCCGTTGCGCGTCAACTATGCGGGCGTGATGCCCATCATCTTTGCGCAGTCCATTTTGATGTTCCCGCAGCCGGCGTTGACCTGGTTGGCAAATGTGTTCCTCAAGACGCCGGTGCTGCACGATTTTTTCATCAGTCTCGCCCAGACGCTGAACTACGGTTCTTGGCTTTATCTGGTGACCTATTCGGGAATGATTTTGTTCTTCTCGTATTTCTGGGTGGCGACGCAGTTCAATGAAATTCAGATTGCCGACGACTTGAAAAAGAACGGTGGCTATATTCCTGGCGTTCGTCCCGGCCAGCAGACCAGCGATTACCTGCATCACGCAATGAGCCGCATCACGCTCGCAGGCGCGATTTTCCTGACGGTCATTGCAACGATTCCGATTATCCTCGGACGCAAGCTGGCGATTCCGCCGGACGTGGCGCAATTTTTCGGCGGCACGAGCATTTTGATCGCGGTCGGCGTTTTGCTCGACACGATGCGGCAGGTGGAATCGCATCTGATGATGCGGCACTACGACGGGTTCCTGAAAAAGGGAAAAATCCGCGGCCGTTTCTAAAGTTTTGTGGCCGGAATAAAGCTCAAGTCAGCGGACGATTTGAAATTGATGCGTCCGGCGGGTTGGGTTGCTGGAAAAGTTTTGGACGAGATCGCGGCGTTCATCAAGCCCGGCGTCACGACGCGGCAGATTGATAATTTTGCGGCGGAGCGGATTAAGAGTTACGACGGCAAGAGCGCGTTTCTCGGGTATCGGAAATTTCCGTGCCATACGTGCCTGTCGGTGAACGACGAAGTGGTCCACGGCATCGCGTCGGAACGCGAGTTGAAATTTGGTGACATCGTCAGCGTGGATGTCGGTGTGGTTCACAAAGGTTTTATCGGTGATACCGCGCGGACGGTGGCGGTGGGCGGATGCGGCGTCGCGGCGCAACGGTTGCTGGATGTGACGGAGCAGTCGCTTTATTTGGGCATCGCGCAAGCGCGACCCGGTAATCGCGTTTTGGACATTTCGCTGGCGGTTCAGCAGTATGTCGAGTCGAACGGATTTAGCGTGGTGCGCGAATTTGTCGGCCACGGGGTCGGGCGCTCGATGCACGAAGAACCGCAGGTGCCGAATTTTGACGAGGGTAAAAAGTCCTCGCCGAAGTTGAAACCGGGTATGACGATTGCGATTGAGCCGATGGTGAACATTGGCCGCGCAGACGTAAAAATACTGAAAGACGGCTGGACAGTGGTGACGTCAGATGGTTCACTATCTGCCCATTTTGAGCATACCGTTTTGATAACGGACGGTGAGCCGGAGATTTTGACATGGGCGAAGATGCCTTTCGCGTCGAAGCCCGCGTGATTGAAGCGCTGCCGAACGGCACGTTTTACGCGGAGTTGAGCAACGGTCATCGCCTAACGGCGTTTGTGGCCGGGCGGGATGAAAAGATTTTTGCCGGCTTGAAGGCCGGTGACACGGTAAAATTACAATTGACGCCTTACGACTTAAGCGTGGGGCGTATTTTAGTCGAAACAAAAAAGATTTAAGCATGAAAGTCCGAGCGTCAGTTAAAAAATTGTGTGAGCACTGCAAAATCGTGAAGCGCAAGAACGTCATTCGCGTCATTTGCACGAACAAACGTCACAAGCAACGTCAAGGTTAATAAAAATTTATGGCACGCATCATTGGTGTTGAAGTCCCGCCGAACAAGCGCATTGATATCGCACTGCGCTACATCTATGGCATTGGCCCGGTCAACGCGATTGAGATTCTCGAACGCGCGAACATTGACCGCGCGACCCGCGCGAAAGATCTGACCGAGGCGCAGCTCTCGCAGATTGTTCACGCGATCCAAGAGGGCAAGTATGTCATCGAGGGTGACCTGCGCCGCGAACTCGGCATGAACCTCAAGCGCTTGCAAGGCATCCGCTGCTATCGTGGCGTCCGCCACCAGCGCAGCCTGCCGGTGCGCGGTCAGCGCACGCAGACCAACGCCCGCACCCGCAAAGGTCCGCGCAAGACGGTCGGTGTGCAGCGCAATCCGACCGCCAAGGCCGGCATCCACTGATAATTTTGAGTTTAGGAATTGAATAACGCTATGTCCGAAGAAAAGAAAAAACCCGCCGCGCCGAAAAAGGAAAAAGAAGTGAAGGCCGACGCTGCTGCGGCTCCAACCGCCGAAGTGAAGGAAGCCAAGCCGAAGAAGGAAAAAGCTGCGGCTGGTGCGCCTGCTGCGGCTCCGACTGCTCCGGCGGAACCCGCCGCCGTGGTCGTTCCGACCGCCGCCGATTTGCTTGGCGAAGATCCGAACGCGAAAAAAGTCGTCAAGGCCAAGCACGCGAAGAATATTTCTGTTGGCATCGCGAACATTCTCGCCACTTTCAATAACACGCAGGTGACGATTACCGATATGCAGGGCAACCTCATCGGCTGGTCTGCCGCCGGTCGCGTCGGTTTCAAAGGTTCGCGCAAGAGCACGGCCTACGCCGCGCAGATGGTCGCGCAGGACGCCGCCCGCCAGGCGATGGCCCACGGCATGAAGGAAGTGGAAATTCGCGTGAAGGGTCCTGGATCCGGTCGTGAATCCGCGATCCGCGCGTTGCAGGCGATTGGCTTGGAAATTTCCGCCATCAAGGACGTGACCCCGGTTCCGCACAACGGCTGCCGCCCGCGCAAGAAACGCCGCGTGTAATTTTTCAATCGCAATTCGCAAACTATAAATTTTTATGGCTCGTTATACAGGTCCCCGCGTCCGCATCAGCCGCCGTTTCGGTATTCCGATTTTC
>Ga0208872_1002146_pt1 | contig 11569 bp, 10 predicted proteins | sample CryBogCBH12Aug08_FD_185508 | JGI IMG/M metagenome (GOLD analysis project Ga0208872, IMG submission 185508) | Freshwater microbial communities from Crystal Bog, Wisconsin, USA - CBH12Aug08 (SPAdes) | ecosystem: Environmental > Aquatic > Freshwater > Lake | place: Crystal Bog, Wisconsin, USA... | reverse complement strand
CACTAGGTACAGACGCTCGACCCCATCAGTCTCAATAATCTTCCAAGTGCCCACATACCCGCGCCAATTAGCCGTGTGTGGAGAAACAAAAGAAATCCCAGTTTGTTTTAAATACAGTGACAAAGGATTACTAAACAAGCCAATCTCTTTATTGCCGCCATAAATTAGGCGTTCAGCAACTTGTGCAGTCATTCAGTTCTCGCAGAGTTAGTGGGGTGGAAAAATGACTATGGGGAACTACAGGCTCATAGAGCGAGCCATTCACTAAAAAATAAAGGCATAGCAATAGGTCTGTTGCAAATCTACAAAAAATGAAAATGATTTGAGCTAGCTCAGCTAGTGAGCTTTTAGCTCTTAATAATCAACTCCATCTCACCCAATGCTGCGTTTGTAATGGCATTGGCATGCTTAAGAAGATCAAGGAGTTGATGGTGAATGCATTTACAAGAGTCATGGTTGGCATCACTGGGCATCATATTGAGCCTGGCACACGTCCAGAAGATGTGGGTGGCCTCAGCAAGATTGGCCTATCTATTTGCTTTGCCAGTCTATTGGCAGCCATGCAATTTGGGATAGCGGGCTGGTATCTATCTGAAGGTCTGGATGCCGATAGTCGCGCTTTTTTCGCCACTGTGACTGCACTCATTGGTAGTTTAGTAGTGCTGATCATCGACCGCAATTTTATCTATGCTGCTGATACTCGCGCAGACCTAGGGGGTATGCTGACCTATCTGTATTTAGCGATTCGGGTATTTTTGATTGTTTCTATTTCCTCATTGAGTAGTCAATTCATACTCCCTTTATTACTTAAATCCGAATTAGCGATTCATGTACAAGATCTGAAAGACGATCGCTACGATAACGCTAAAGAACGTTATTCTAATAAATACGAAGTCAAAGATAAGCTAGAGAGTCAACAAGGCTTATCAAGCCAGATTAATAAGTTAAAAACAGAAATCGCTAACCTGCCGATTGCCTTAGTGCGTCAGAGATCAGCATCTGAACAATGCCGCGCTGAATATAAGAGAAAGATTAATACTTCTATCGGCCCAGACCTTGATGAAGAAGACATTGTTAATCTGTATGCCAAAGACAAGATCCAGTGTGAACGATTAGAGGCTAATTATAAAGAGGCCTACCGTGCTTATTTGCAGCCTAAGCAACTAGCATTAGCCGCAAATGAAGATGCCTACCAAGTAGCGCATGAAGAAGTGGGTAAAGCGCAAACTGCATTAAAAGTAGATCTTCATCGTACTGATGAGAACAATCAGATGTATCTCAATATTGCATCTGCAGATGTGATGTGGTCGCTGATTAGAACTAACCCCGGTGCACGCTTGAAGTACTTCATGATTACCGTGGTGCAACTCGTTCTAGAACTGATGCCTTTGCTACTCAAATCTTTATTAGGACGCTCTGCCTTGGGTATTCGGATTGCGATGAGTAGTCAAAAAATGCAACATGAGTATGAAGAAACCGAGCACGCCTATGGACTGCATTCCATCAATCGCAATGGCAAAGCTACTAAGGCTAAAAATGAGCAAGCAAAGCTCGATCTCACTGATCAAATTGCGATTCAGAAGATGAAGAATGAATTAAATACATTAAAAGCTCAGTCTCGTAAAACCTATTTTGACTTTAGCCCCAATACCCAATATAGAACACAGTATTCCACTGGCTATAGAGCGGCAAATGCAAATACCCACTCTGACACCTATACAAATACTCAGGCAAGCTACGCACAAGCTCAAACTAGCAAAACTGAAGCTGACCCAAAAAGGCCGGCAGCAGAGATGGGTGGCAATGACAAATCAACCCCGCCGACTAATGGCTACTACGCCATGTCATGAATGTGCTACTTAAGCTCCTCCTTCTCATGCTAACGACACTCCTTCTTGGTGCGTGTGGCTCTAGGACATCGCAACAGACCTATAGCTATACGCCTAACTATTCATCTAACTACACCTATACCCCAGCGTATAAGCCTGCGCCAGCGAAAGCAACTCCGGTGGCACAAGCACGTCCAATACCGGTGATGAGCTTTGAAGATCTCATTCGTTTTGAATACGACTGCAGTAGAAAAATTGAGCAAATTGATTTTTTGCAAGATCAACTACGTAAAAAAACGTTTTATCGGGTAGACGGGGTAGAGGGCAGTGAATACCCCGATCGCATTAATAAACGCTATTACGCCTTAGCGAGATATCGCATTTGGAATTTAAGGCTTGGATGCAAAGGTAGCAATGTAGAAAAAATGACTGAAGTAGCAATGAAAGCAAGAGCGCCAACAAGACCGCCTGAGAGCATACCGCGCTGTTACTTTGAAGAGAGCGTAGTTGCCAGAACAGATTTGAATAAGGCTACGGGTGCAGGTGAAGAGGTAGTGAGTAAACGCAAAGAGTTTTGCACTAACTACCCCTTGATAGCTGACAAAAAGTTTGTATTCATTGGGGATATGGTCGATCCAGAGCGACAACTTGATAAAAATATTCCCTATATCCCTAATTTACGCAAGTGGAATGGGAACTTATTTCAGATGGTCTCAAAAACCGAGTTACACCAAAGAGAGCTTGTGAAATTTACGGTAGTGCTGATGTGGAATGGAGCAGGTTGGGTAGTAGCAGATAAGTTTTAAAAAGAACAATTTTTTAAATTCAATTGAAGGAGTACAAAATGAAAGAGATGCAGAAAAAAGTCTTATATGCGCTACCCATTATTGGCGTAGTTTCCCTTATCACTGCTTGCGGTTCTAGTCCGGTAAGTCAAAATGCTCAAACCGATATCGATTATCGTCAGCAAGCTAAAGTGGCTACCCAAGCCATTAGTGAAGCCCCAAGCTGGATGAGTAAGTTGCCAAAGGAATCCGGTGTCATTTATGAGAATGGCACTGCTATTAGTAGCGACTTCTCCATGGCTGACCTCAAAGCTAAAACCATGGCCTATGTGAAGATCTGCACAGGCGCGGGAGGCAAAGTGCGCAGCCAAATGAAGATGTACCGCGCTGATAATGATGCGACCTCAGTTGAGCAGTCAGAGCTGACCGTCAGAAGCTTATGCCCTGATGTGGATATCACTGGTGTAGAAACCGTAGAAATGAAACACGTAGCGGAAGGTAATCGCATCAGAACCTACGTATTGGTAGCCTTACCAATGGGCTCTAAGAATCTCATGAAATCTACTAAAGATGTGCAAAACAAATCGGGTGAGGCTTTTAAAGAGTTAGATAACATTACCAAAGAACAAAATGCGCCACAAGCTGTGCCACAAGTAACAGCACCAGCTAAAGCAGAGCCAGCAGCAAGGGCGCCTGAAGCAAAAGCACCAGTAACTGCTGCGCCACTAGTATCTGCGACACCAGTAGCACCGGTAGCAGAAAGTGAGCCCCTCAAAGTAGAAAGAGTGGACCCACCACTCTCACCAACATCTACCATGCCTTATGTGTCACCAGCAACTAAAAGAGATGGCAGTCTCTTAGAGTCAGTCAAAGCGGTTGGCAATGACACAGTAGTAGTGCAAGGGGCGGACGGGGCTGAAAAGCAGGTAAACCTCATCGGAGCAAAGAATCCTGATTACCTCGCTAAACGAGCAGAAGCACTGAATAAACCTGGTGCTGTTATTGGGCAGGTATCAGTAGAGTAAGTGGTTAAAAAATAGAGAAAATGGAAAGTAGCAAAAGACGAATCAACGAAATATAAAAAAGTCTTTAGTTACTCAGTAGATCGCTGGGTTTAATCCCCTGTGCGTCAAGACGTTTTCGAATCTTGACTAGAGCTTTAGCCTCAATCTGGCGCACTCTCTCGCGTGTGAGCCCCAGCATGTCTGCAACCTCGTGCAAGGTGCTCGCGCTGTAAGTGCTATTCAGGCTCCAATTGCGAGAGCCACGCGGCTGAGGGTTTTTGATTGATGAATGAGCCATAGAAATCTCCTGAGAAATCACTGCGATCAGAAATGAAACACCTACTAATAGCATGACACACTCGCGTTTCACATCATGAGAAAAATGAGTAATTCATAAATAAATTTGATAGCTCGATATATGAGCTCATACATCCATAAGCTCATCTCAACACCCACAAAACAATTCCAGCTACAACAAATAGCAATACCCACCACAAGCTAAAGGAGCTGATATGCCTGTACTCATCGAGGGCGTCTGTGTCTTATTGAAAAAAGGATCTGTCATAGAGCGCTATCAAGGCGGCTATGGCCAATTCATCTTTGATCTTCATGATCAATCAAAGCTCTGCGAAAGCGATGGATTGCTCAATGTGAGTTTTGATAACCATGCAGCCGCACGCAAGTACCTTGAGTTCTTAGTACATAGAGGGCTCAAGATCATGTTACTAAACGAAGATAACCCAAACAATACTGACGCCATGTTGGTCGACCAAGTCTTTGGACCAAGTTTTAGAGTCTATTGGCTGGACTTTATTCACCTAAATCCAAACCCCCATAGCAAGGCAAGAGCCAAATCTAAGAAGCCATTGGTATCCGATCAAGAACATATCGTGATAGCGGCCACCGATGAAGAGGTTGATAGAAAAGACGAAGCCAGAATCCACGGTTGGGGAAGAGAAGAAATTGCCTTCCCAAAAGATTGGGAGTTCAAGAAGTCCAAATCGATGGATCTGGAGTTTATGAGAATGGCCGAAAACCGCAGCAAGCTTACTCACTAGAAGAAAAGTAAATGGCAAATCTAAATAGAGAGCAGTGGTTAATGGCTGCAGTAGATCACATCACCCCGATATTTGAATCAAGGGGATACGCAGTGCCACAAGTCAAAGTATCAGTGGGGTTTCCGAGTACTGGAGGCAAAGGAAGACACCTTGGCCAATGCTGGTCATCTAAAGCAGCAGAAGACAATATCAATCAAATCTTTATCGCACCACACCTCAAAACACCATTGGATTTTCTGGATACGCTAGTTCATGAGTTAGTTCACGCGGTGGATAACTGTGAAAGCGGTCACGGCGAAGGATTTAAGAAGATCGCCCTAGATGTTGGCCTTAAAGGACCTATGAGAAGTGCTGGGGCAGGCGATTTCCTAAAGCAAGACCTCATCCGCATTACAGAGAAACTAGGGGCATTCCCCCATGGAAGGCTAAACCTACCAATCAGAACCGCGCAAAAAGCACCTAAAAGACCGGGTGCTAAGTGTGCTAAGTGTGGCTACGAGGTGGTAATGCTAAAGAAACATCTGGATTTAGGGCCACCCATCTGCCCTAAAGATATGGAGGGTATGGAAGAAGTGGGGGAGTGGGAGATTTGAGATCCTTCAATTCGCATTATTCAATCATTGGACTTTAGCTTGCTGGGTTTTATTGGGTCTCTAGGGGTATTTTTTTGCCACTTTTTAGTGCGACCTCTCTCTACCTCAAACTCAAATTTACTCATGCCGGCATGCCCAATTAAATTGCGGAACTCACGATTTTTCAAGTCTTTAGAGTGTGGATTTGGAACCTTGACTAGATCTTTATTATCAATTTGAAACCGTTCATGATCAGTCCTGTCCTTGAATTGACCATTTAAATACTTAACGATAAACCCATCTCTCATTTCATTTATTTGGATTGCAAGAGGGCTGGTCGTTTCATGCGCTTTTAAATTGCTGACCCAATAACGCGGGACGGCATTTGGATTAAATATCGTATTAGATAGGCTGCTAAGCGTGTTATTAAAAGTATTAATTTGAAATTCCTGGCTTCCTGATAATTGGGTATTTTGAGGAATGCCCAAAATTTGTTTTGCCATCTCGCTTCGGATGGATTGCAACGCCTTAACAGATTGAGTTCCAAATGCATAAGCCCCAGGGGATGCCTCAATCAGATCCTTAATAAATTCAATATGATCTGCTGGGGCTGGCATCTTGATGCGGCTCCCTTTTTTAATAGAGGCATATGCAGATGAATTTGCAATGCCCTCTTCAAACCAGTCACTTATAGGGACTCTCCGAAGCCTTGCAAGATAAGGACGCCATATAGGCTGCTTAGTAAAGGATTCTAGCTCCAGAGATCGACTGTCTACTTTAAAGTGAAATTTTTCATGACTATCGATAAACCCATGAAGGGTACTAGAACATTCCTGAAATGGGCTTTGCGTGTCAATTGCCATCGTACTTACAAGTGAAAGAAAGCGTTGCCGATAGATAAAAATCCCCCACATACCTTTGAAAGGATGGCTGTTTATAAAACGTGGTGATTTATAAATCGCGATCGCTTCAATTCCGGAGTTGGATATTACTTCGCCAACACCTGGATCAATCGCATCGTCAATTCCCGCTGTAGATGCAAGGCCATTCGTCTCATCAATGGGAAATATATCCGATCCACCCTCTACTTCAGCTGGCCATTTATCTGGATATTCAAGACTGCCTTCATCTTCATCTAGTGCTATGGAAGATAAATGTTTTTCGACATCAGAGAATATTTTTTCTATCTTTTGAGTTGTATTCATTCTTTTACTTATTTAGAGTTAATGAACTTCTATATATCTTTATTCCCCAGATCTAATTCGGCGATTTGATCTGGTTCAGTCAAGGGCTCTAAGCCCCAGGCTTGCAGAACATGCGGCATGATTTTTGGCGGTGGCTCTTTTGCTTCTAATTGATAAAGATTGGGCGCTATAGTCTTTATGTAGTCTGCCAATAGTATTGATCTGGAATCTATTAGCTTTCTAACATCTTTGTCGTCTTTGGGAAAAGGGAAGGGACGCTCACCTGCAAAAGCATTGTCGGTCTTATTTAACTTAATCTCTTTACCTAGCCCAGCAGCTAGGATGCCAAATAAGCTTTCATTTGATATGGCTACTTCTTCGAGCCAGGCTATCAAAAAATCAATTGTGTTTGTATAGATAAATCCAGTAGAGCAATGAATGGCTTCCTGCACTGCTTCTTTATTAAGAAGTTCTCGCACCGGCCAGAGAAGTTTACATAAGCGTGGGTCCCCAAGATGAAGTAAAGCTCCAAATATTGCACCAGGGTTTTTTACTCTTGAACTTTTAATGAGGTCAACAATGGTCGTTGGAAGATACATGGGGTCTGCATTCTCAATAGGGCCGTAGCTGAGGCAGTCTATTACCGCCGTAGAAACTATTCTGCGAGATGTCTCTTCACAGATAAATGGCAAAAGTGAGTTAATTGAAATGGATGAAACATTAGCAACCATACCAACAACATGTTTAAAAATTTTGAAACGAAATTCTTCTGATAAATTAGGTAGAGCCATTTTTTGATACAGCTCAGATAAATCGCCAATCATTTCTCCCTTATTAAAAAATCCATACCTCAGGATTTCACAGAGAAGAATATCTCCCATGCTATTAGAAAGTATGTCCATCCTTTTACCGGCCTCATCAGTAAAGACGGCCCTATGAAATAATTCGGGATCTGTTTCAAAGAGAAGGGTTTCCTGTGCTTCTAGCATGATTTAAATGACTTTTTAAATGAAAGTTATTAAACTTAACACGTTATTAAAAGCAATTGCATTATTACTTTCCTTTTAAATCTAAGGGTCTAATTTAATGGCTAATGAAGCTAGATTTATTTCAATCTCCGAGGTTCAGGGCATTATAGGAAATTATGAAAAAATCGAGCTTGCTACAAGTCCGAATTCATATTTCATCCCGGTGGATATTGAGCAAATAACTGAGCGAAGCAAAAAAAGCGATATTCTCAAAGTCTTTCCTAATGCAATATACGAGAAAAAAGATGATATGGCTGAGCTGGCATCGCTCCTTTTTATGCCTGGTTCAGACTTACCGCCATTAAGACCCGACGAAGTAGAAATTGCTAGGATGAGTTTTAATACGACCATTGGTAATGCCTATAGTCTCAGAGCTGAGTGGGGTGATGAAATTACCTACCGCATGGTTACAGAAATGAAAGACTTTAAAATAGATGTTCCTATTCAGTCTTCTGTAGCCCCTTTAACACTTGAAGAAATCATCTGGCAATTTGAAAATGCAGGGCCACCTATTGGCCTGAATGATTTAGCTTATGAATTGAATGAAGGCAGTGAAAATCCAAGCGAACTGGATACCTTTATCAACGCTGAATCAGCGTTTTATTCTGGGTTTCGGCAGTTTTATATCGCCGCTTCAGAGGTAGTTATTGAGAATCGCTTTCGAGATGAAGATGAAGATGGGGATGAGGATTAATCATTTGGATTAACCGGGCTATAAAGAAATTCACTAGGTGGCAACATCTGGCAGCTCAATCTTGATCGGCAGCTAACTTGACCTGTCTAGCTTCTTCAGCGCTCATTTGCCCTTCGAATATTTTTCTAACATTTTCAGCTCTCTCCAAGCCACTTTTTTCGGCGAGAATGCAAAGCTTGAAAGCCTCCACAATATCTTTTTGAACCCCTTTTCCCTCTGCTAAGAAAATAGCGTAGCTAACTTGAGCATCTGGCAAGCCTGAATCGGATGCAGACTTAAGCCATTTTGAGGCAATCTCATTGCTCTGCAAATCTCCTTCCGAATCCCGGTAGAGGAGGGCAAGGTTATATTGGGCTATTGCATCACCAGATACGGCAGCCTTCCCAATTAATTCTGCCGCCTTTTTTTCATCTTTCTCCACTCCAAGGCCCTCAAGATATAGATATCCTTGGCTTGCAGAGGCTCTAACATGGCCTTCCGTCACGGCGAGGGATAACCAGTGATTGGCTGCCTTGTAGTCTGGCTCCCCATGAATGCCTCTCAAAAAGATGGTTCCCAAGTTATATGCGGCGGATACATGCCCTTTTTTAGCGGCCCTTTCAAAGTAGTGGCCAGCTATTGCTAAGTCTTGAGAGACGCCTTCGCCATGAAGAAACATGCATCCTGCGTTGTATTCGCCGATCGTATCGCCACCCTCCGCGGCCATTTGGTACAAATCAGCAGCTTTTTTAAGGTCCTGATCAACGCCTTCCCCAGACTCATACTTCATTCCAAGCTCTCGAAGGGCTCCATGGTGGTTTTTTGATGCGGCATTTTCAAAGCAGAAGAGGGCTTTAGCTACATCTTTTTCAGTTCCGGCACTATATTGGTATGAATAGCCTAAATTGAATATTGCTTGGGCATCACCTTTGCTGGCAGCATCACCCCAAAGAGCTATAGCAATCCCATCATTTTTTTCGCAACCATGCCCATAAAAATAAAGCATGCCTAAGCTAGTTAGGGCTCGAGGGAGTTCCTGACCAGCAGCCTGAGATAAAAGGACAAATGCCATGTCATAGTCCTTCTCAAAAAATTCTCCAGATATGCAGTGCATACCAAGGGTAAATTGAGCCTCAGCATTTCCTAATTGAGCTTCTTTTAAAAGACCAAGTAGTTTGTCACGCGCAGCCTCGTTTTCTATTTCTAGATTTTTGGATGATATCCCTGCTAGTTCTTCAAAATTAGAATGTACTTTATTGATTCTTCTTTTATGCAGCGTGGATAGCTTATAGGCTTTAGTTAATTCTTCATCATTTATCTGTGGGAGTATGCGAGCCCCACCTTCTTTTGCTTCCTCATTATTAAGAGTCAATGCAATGATGTACCAGGAAAATGCAATGACAAGGTCCGTATCAACGCCTTGCCCATATTCATACATTTTCCCAATATTAGCCATTGAAAGAGCGCTACCTTGCTCTGCAGCTTTCAAGTACCAGTAGTGCGCCTCTATTAGATCTTTCTCACACCCTTTTCCCTCTGCAAGTAGAGCGGCTAGATTATGTTGGGCTAGAGGATTGCCAGACTTTGCCGCTGGTTGATACCATTTGTAGGCCTCAGTATTATTTACTGGAGTTCCACGACCATATGCGTAGGCCACACCAAGATTGAATGCTGCATCCAGATTGCCGACCTTAGATGCTTCTAAATTAAGCACAAATGATTTCTTCAGGTTTTTCTCAACCCCAAGCCCTTGGTCGTATTGATATGCAAGTCTTTGGGCAGCATGGGCATTACCTAAGTTAGAAGCAATCTCAAAATAGTGAGCCGCCAATTGGTAATCCTGTGGAAGCTCTTCATTTCCTTTAGCATAAAGCTCTGCAATTCTGATAATTGCCTCGATGTGATTCTGTCCTGATGCTTTGAGAAGCCAAGAAAAGCCTTCTTGAAAATTTCCACTCTCATCAACTCCATCAATAAGAATATTTCCAAGGGCAGTTTGAGAGTGGGGTAAACCCTTTGTTGCCGCACTTTGGAACCACTTTTTTGCTAACAAGACGTTTGTCACTATTCCATGGCCGTTAGCATGCATCGCACCAAATAGGTGCTCAAAGTAAGGATGGCCAGCCTCAGCTTGCGACCGCGTAATTTTTATAGCCTCATCGTAATCGCCTAACTCAAGAAGGTCTAGTACCTGCTTATAGAGATCATCTGAATTTTTAGTAAACGGCATATAAATTAAGTTTTATTGAAAATTTATAAGTCTATGTGAATTGATGTGTTTGCCTAGTGATTGACATTATAAAAATCATCCACTTATTATCGAAGTGAAGCAGTCAAATTATTCAAGTGAAAGTCAATTGAATTTTTCCATAAGCCACTTGATGTGAGCGATGGAACAGAATTAGTAATTGAATCAAAAAGATTTTTTAATGTAGATGAGGTGGATTTAATATTCGACTTTCTTTGATGAACAGCGAACTCAAATATTTTGATAAATTGATCAAAATTTAATGGAATAATTTTTTGTGCGCGCCCTCTATATTCATATTTATTCGAGGTCCAAAATGTATTAAGAGTATCTTCGTGCAACCGAGGAGATATAAAGATGCAGTAAAAATCATTGTAATTGTTAGCGTGTTTGTCTTCAAAATCACGAAGATGTCGCATAACGGGCTGCCCTTCGTTGTACCATTGACCTCTAGACGTTAAAAGTGTGACTTCATATATAGCTGCATATTGTTCATAAAAGCACTCAATATCTGGAACTCCACCTGGGGCAGAGAATGTAATTCTATTGTCATCACCCAGGGGTGCATTAGTTTTTATCGCAATATCATCGTTGATAATTCGCAACATATTTGTTGTAATTTCTTCCAATGCTACAGGCGGCCTCTCTAGCCCCCTAATATTTCTTAAGGAATAAATTAGCTCTTCAATATAGGCGTCATCATCGTACCGTTTTTTTATTTCCAATGAGGTAATTTGATTTCGAATCGATCTAAGATCGACAATCTGCTCTTTAAGAGGTAACTCCCCAATTTTTGATATCGGTATCGAGATATGAAAATCCTTCTGAAGGCTTTTTATATCAGCCAAAACAGAATCGCGAATTAAAGAGAGTTGATCGGGGGTTTCCCACGGGAGTGTGGGTGATGCAATATTTTGCAGGCGACTGACATATGTATCGTCATCCTCTTTATTTCCTGAATAAGATTCTAGAATTTTATTGATCTCGTAAGATTTTCTTGGCTCAAGGTCAATATAATTATCTCCGCCTCTAAGTATGAAGAATTTAGTGCAACGAAACCACCTGATTGCATTATCTGCATAGTCTTTTAGATGCTCAATCTTGGTTTTGAACCCAGCTGCATTTATTTTGTATGTGGCACTTATTAGTAACTCTTTTTCGTCTTGGGACTTGCAGCTTTCAAATTCG